>ERZ827488.4225-NODE-4225-length-10559-cov-3.393945_pt1 | contig 10559 bp, 10 predicted proteins | sample MGYA00519771_ERZ827488 | MGnify/ENA primary metagenome ERZ827488 (study PRJEB31778, sample SAMEA3449323) | human gut metagenome | biome: human gut; feature: human-associated habitat; material: faeces | place: United Kingdom | collected 2010/2012 ...
TATTTTTACTATGGGGTGTAGCAAAAACTATATAATGTATTGGGGGGTTTTTACGAATATTATAGTACCATTATTCCCGCCATAAGTGTGCACAAACATCACAAAATGCTGTACTTGTTTTTGTAAATTTTGTATGGTACTTTTGTCTCATATGTGGTTTTCTCATTTGTAAATTATACAAGCAGGAAAAATATTTGTGTCATTTTCTTGTCAGTCTTCTTTTTTCGTACCTTCTTCGTCAAACAACGCCTCAAATTCCTCACGGCTGATCTTTTCTTTTTCAAGGAGCAGATCTGCCGATCTGTGAAGCACATCCATATTTTCATCTATGATCTTTTTCGCTCTCGCGTAACACTCATCGATAATATGCTTTACTTCCTCATCGATCCTTGACGCCACATTCTCGCCATATCCTCTGGTATGCGCAAGATCTCTTCCGATAAATACCTCATTATCGTCATTGTCATAATTGATCAGACCGATGTTCTCCGACATTCCGTACTTGGTAACCATCGCCTTCGCAAGCTCCGTTGCCTGTTTGATATCCTGGGAAGCCCCGGTCGTGATATCGTCAAAGATCAGTTCTTCCGCGACACGTCCACCGAGATCTACCGTGATCTCCTGAAGCATACGTCCTCTGGTGTTAAACATCTCATCCCGTTCCGGCAACGGCATGGTATATCCCGCAGCACCGGCTCCGGTCGGAATGATGGATACGGAATAAACCGGTCCAACATCCGGAAGTAAATGGAACAATAAGGCATGACCGGACTCGTGATAAGCGGTGATCTTCTTCTCCTTGTCAGAGATAACACGGCTCTTCTTTTCAGCACCGATACCAACCTTCACAAAGGCACGGCGGATATCATCCTGAACAATATAGGCGCGGCTCTGTTTTGCCGCATAAATAGCTGCTTCATTCATCAGGTTCTCAAGATCTGCACCTGTAAATCCAGCTGTAGTCTGAGCGATCTGTTTCAGGTCTACATCCTCGCCAAGAGGTTTATCCTTGGCATGAACATGGAGGATTTCTTCCCTTCCTTTAATATCCGGACGACCTACGCCAACCTTGCGGTCAAAACGTCCCGGACGAAGAATTGCAGGATCCAGAATATCCACACGGTTGGTAGCGGCCATTACGATAATGCCTTCATTTACCCCGAATCCATCCATCTCTACAAGAAGCTGGTTCAGAGTCTGTTCCCTTTCATCATGACCGCCTCCCATGCCGGTTCCACGCTGTCTTGCAACAGCATCGATCTCATCAATAAAGATGATACAAGGTGCGTGACGCTTGCCCTCTTCGAAAAGATCTCTTACACGGGAAGCACCTACACCAACAAACATTTCCACAAAATCAGAACCGGAAATGGAGAAAAACGGAACGCCCGCTTCCCCGGCAACAGCCTTGGCCAGAAGCGTCTTACCAGTTCCTGGAGGTCCTACAAGGATAACTCCTTTCGGGATTCTGGCCCCCACCTTGGTATACTTCTGGGGATCCTTCAGGAAATCTACAACCTCCTTCAGTTCTTCTTTCTCTTCCTCCAGGCCCGCTACGTTCTGGAAAGTCACTTTCTTATCATCCGGCATGGACATTCTCGCCCTGCTTTTGCCGAAATTCATCATCTTGGCATTGGTGCCACCACCCCCACCTGACATCTGACGGTTCATCATCAGCATGAGGAAGATGATAAGACCACAGGTAAGAAGTACCGGGAAAACAGAGTTCATAAATACACTCTGCTTCGGCACATCCTCAACAGCAGGATCAAGCCCGCTCTCTCGAAGAAGCTGCTCTGCCTCATTTACATCTGCCACATAAATACGCTTCTGTCCCTCGCCGCTTATATTCACGATCACAGAACCTGTTGGAACCTCACTGTTCTGATGGATCGTGGCACTGGTCACCTTTCCGTCTGTCACTGCCTGCTCCAGCTGTCCATAAGTATAATCACTCTGGACAGCTACCTGATTGTTCAGATACAGGTAACCTGCGATCAAAGCTACGATCAGGACAAGATACAAGCCAATTCTGCCTGACTGCTTATTCACTTGTATAATTCTCCTTTCATTCGAACTCTACCACTCCGATGTATGGCAGATTTCTGTATTTCTGGGCATAGTCAAGACCATAGCCCACAACAAACTCATCTGGAATATTGAAGCAGCAATAATCCACATCAACCCCTTTTACCACTCTGCGGTCCGGTTTGTCCAACAAGGTGCAAAGTCTCACGCTGTTTGGATTACGTCTCTTCAGAACGTCCAGCAGATAGCTTAAGGTTCTTCCGGAATCAATAATATCCTCCACAACAAGAACTTCTTTATCTTCAAGAGGCTGATCCAGATCCTTGACGATCTTTACAACTCCGCTTGATTTGGTGTCATCTCCATAACTGGAAACAGACATGAAATCAAGAGTTACCGGCACTGTGATTCTCTTGGCAAGCTCACACATGAAAAATACTCCGCCCTTAAGAACGCAGATCATGTGGATTTCTTTTCCCTTGTACTCTTCGCTGATCTGGGCTGCTACTTCGCAGATACGCTTCTCCACAGTCTCCTCATCCAGTAAAACTCTGATTTTTTCACTCATGATTATCTTTTCCTCCTTGGTATTGTATTTCCAATATTCTCCTGGTTCTGGGAGCTATTTTATAATTCTCATTTATTCTGCCTCCCACCACCCACAAAACCTCAGAGCCGGTACATAGAAGCAAGATGCTGTCTCTTTCCTCTGATGGGATCTTCTCATCTATAAAATAACGGTTCAGCTTCTTGCTGCTCCCTTTGTCATCTACAATGAGAAAATCTCCCGGCTGTCTGGTCCGGATGGACAGTTCCTGTTTTATTTTATCATAATCCAGCCATTTCGTATACTTTTTTTCTTCAATCTTCTGGCCTTCATTAGAAAATATTTTCAGATAAAAAACATTATCTGTAAAAAGTACCTGTTCACAAGCAGTTTTCAGCTCCTTTTTACTCAACTGGACACTTTTTTGCAGTGCATTCCTCTCCTGATTTTTTTCAACTTTCACTGGATCGTACTCTTTTGAACTCAGATTTCTATCTGATATTCCCAGTAATTGTCTTTCTCCAAGCAAAATTCCTCCATAAGTTCGAAGCGCCGCCAGATCATAAGGCAGATTGATCCGTCGTCCCACCTGAAGCTTCAGAAGGCTCTCCACACTTTTTACATGAGCAGCTGTAAAATCCTTACGTTTCCCAGCCAGCTCTTCAAAAACCTGAAGCACTCCGTAAGAAGCTATGGCAGGCTCATCCCGCCAGAATGCTTCTGACAGGAAAATTCCCCGCTCCCTGTTTTCCCCATACTTTTTCACAAGGCGTTCTCCCTGACGGGACAAATACTCCTCTGCCTGACTAACAAGACTGGCCGTCTCCGCCATATGGCGGACAGCAGAAGCATTCACCTGTTCTTCCAGAATAGGCAATATCTGATGTCTGATCTTATTTCTTGTATAATCATCTGTAAGATTGGTACTGTCTGTTACATAGGGAATCTGTTCTTTTATTAAATAATTGACAATTTCCTGTTTATTTAAACACAAAATGGGCCGAATAATTTCATCCCGCACCGGCAAAATAGAAGCCAGACCTTTCAGCCCCGTTCCTCTGCAAAGATTGTGGAGCAAAGTTTCCGCCACATCATTTTCATTGTGGGCCAGAGCAATACGGATCCGTAATTTTCCTTCTCTGGCGGCAGAGACTCTTCCCCCACCCTGGAGGTCAGCCGTTTCTGATTTTCCAAAATAATCAGCTTCTGCCCTGGAAAACGCATCCTGTCTGACTTTTCTTCCTGTCTCTTCCAGTCCCATTTTCCATTTCTTTGCAAGCTCCGGTACCGGGTAATGATAGGATAAAAAAGGAATCGTCCATTTTTCGCAGGTCTCTCTTACTACTCTTTCATCCCGGTCAGCTTCCTCGCCGCGGATTCCATGATGCACATGTACCGCACACAGCGAAAAAGTTGCTTCAGCCTGATATCTTTTTAACATTTCCAGCATAGCCATGGAGTCTCCTCCTCCGGAAACTCCGGCAAGGACCACATCCCCATCCACTACCATGCCATGTTCTTTCATATATGCTTTCACTTTCTGATACATACTAGCTCTGCCTCTGATACGTTACTGATTCTTTCGTGAACCGTAACAATATTACTTCTTTCAAATATATTTCATATGCTCATATGATTCCATATCTGTTTTTTGCTCAAAAACTAATGCTTCTATTTCTTCCACATTCCAGCTACAAGAACCGTCATATCATCCCTGGCGCAGTAATCGCTGTATCCCAGCACCCGCTCCAGAATCCCCCGGCTCATCTCCTTGGGAGTCTCTTCATGGATATCCATAATGATTTCTTTCATGGTCTCCTCCTCCCGCATGGCAGGCAGCGCATCCAAGACGCCATCTGTCATCATGATCAGATAATCCCCGTGATACAGCTTCCTTGAAGATGTTTCAAAATCCACCTGCTGTATCAGCCCTGCCGCCAGACTCTCTGAAGAAATGGCCTCCACCCAGTGATCCCTTTTGATAAAAGTGGCGGAAGCCCCCGCTTTCAGGAAGTTACAGATTCCCGTATATAAATCCACTGCGCAGATGTCCACTGTTGAAAAAATCCCTTCCTGTCCCTTCATCACAAGAGCAGAGTTCACCATTTTCGCCGCCGTCTCCTGGGTAAAACCGGATTCCAGAAATTGTTCCAGAAGTTCTACCACTTCCTCGCTTTCCCGGCATGCCTCCACCCCGGAGCCCATTCCATCAGAAAGACACATTACAAAACGGCCTGCCTCTTCCTGTCTGCAAATATAATTGTCTCCGGAAACCTTCTCCATTTCCTTGGTCAGCTTTGCCACTCCGTAAAGTACCTGATAGCTTACATCCTCCATAAAATGAACCGTATGGTATTCTCCATTTACAATTCTTCTTCCCCCTCCTGCTGCCGCCATGGGAGTTCCGAACTCCTGGGACAAAAGCTGTGCCACCTCATTAACAGAAATGCACTGCCCGCTTCTGGCACGCATGGTAAGAAAAATCTCACGTCTTCCTTCCACCTTATCCATCACCCAGACCTGCTTCACCACAATGTGGCGCTTCCTGAGAATCTTCTGCAATTCCGTCATAAGCTGGGGATCCGCAATGGAAATGTCGTACAGGTCTTCTGCCACCATATCCATGATTCTGGACATCTCCTGGAGTTGCTGTGCCACGGCAAGGCGGCTTTCGATCATCCGGTTGTCCCATATCAGCTTCTGCCGCTCCCTCATATAAGAGTTACCAAGTGTCTCATAATACTGGGAAAAACGACTGCATACACTCATCCAGTCGCTTTTTGTCTCCTGTATTTTCTCCTGATTTCCCTCCTCCATGGAACGAATCATCCGCTCGCTTCCTCTGTACATTTCCTGCGACTGGGTGCCCCAGCAGATTTCCCGCTGATAACAGTGGCTGCATATCTCATCACAGGTCTCCCTTATGATTCCATCCACCTGGCCGTTGCTTAAATAGTCTTTTCGGTAGGGTAATCCATAAAAGCTGTCTGCAAGCTTCCGAAAAGAAGCAGCATACCGCTCCACCTTCTCCTTCTGGGGATTTTTCTCTTCGGCCGGCTGCTCTGCCTTAAGGAAACTTCTTCCCCTGAAAAAAACTTTTGCCATGTCCCGCAGCACCAGCAGCACACTGATCACGAGCATGGCAATTATCCATTCCTGCATATTCTCCCCTCCCCTTTACAGCCTTACAGTGCCAGAGCCTGTTTGAAAAAGCATTCCTGCAAGCTGCACGCCCCACTGTTCATGTAGTCTTTAACTGCTGCCCTTGTTTTTGCAAAGGAATGCTGCATTCACATCATCTTCGGCAGCACCTTATGCCTATTATAGGGGACAGGTATGAAAATATATGTCAAACAAAGACGACCATATTGAAAAATATATCGTCAGAAACTTCCAAACTTCGTTTTTCCCAGAACCTTACTTCTCCTCCTGAAAAATAATCTCATTCTCCTTCACAAGACCCAGCTTCTCTCTGGCGGCCTGCTCTGCGTACTCATCCGTGAGCATATACTGCTTCAGATCTTCAATCTCCTGAGTGCGCGCCTGCTCTTCCTCAATCTGCTGGCTTAATGCCTCTGCCCTGGTCTCATAGCCGGCAAGAGATTCCTTAAGGTCCCGGCTCTGTGCCATAAGCGTCAGAATCAGAATCAGAACGATCAGAGAAATACCGAACATCCCGAGATGATTATACCCTATTGTCTTTTTTCTTCGTTTTTTCCCTGATTTTCCCAAACTTCCTGCCTCTTCTCATCTGCAAACGATTTCTGGTACTATTTTTGTACTGATTTGCAGATTGCTTAACTAAAATTTTACAACGTTTACAAAAAAATAGCAACCAATTTATATATTTTTTTGAAGTTTTTTTTACGAATCTGACAGGAACCTCCAGGATTATATAACAAATTTTTTCAAATAAAGGTTTTATTGTCAGATATGTAAGAAATGCCCCTGATATAATTCCCAAAAACAGAAAACTACGCAGGATTCCCTGGTTGATCCGGTAAATTCCTGCAAATACCAGAAGTCCTGCGCACACCCAATAAAGAAGGTCCAAAATCCCTCCTGCTGCCGGACTGCAGAAAATGAGCCTTCTTATTTCCTGAAGCAGGCTGTAGCAAAGGATCAGCACCGCACCCCCTGCAAAAGCCCGGACGAAAAGCCAGATCTCATTGTAGATATATATGCTCATAGCTTAACGGAACAGCCTTGTAAATAATGGTTCTTCTTTTCGTGGGGAATCTTTAGACAAATAGACAAGAGAATCCACATGTCCGGCAAGAGCAGCTTCTCCTTTTTCCAGGTTTAGTCCTTTTACATGAAGCCCGCTGCCGCGAATCTGCAGCTTCCCGTCAGCAGTCTGAAGAAGGATTTCCTTTTCATCAAAAGAAATCACATCCTTCACACCTGTGACAGATGCTTCTTTCCTGTTATCCAGTATCAGCTTATGGGAAATGTTCACAACCTTTTCTTCCAAATCCCTCTCTCCCAAATATGTGGGTTCACAGATAATCTATGAAATTTTCTTTAAAATTAGAACCTGCTTAAGTAATACTGTTTCCTTCGTTCACAGAACTCTTAAACATACCTGTACAGATTCTCAACTTCTTCCTTCTTCACAGTCTCTTTCACATCCAGCACTTCCACCTTCACATTGCGGCTTCCAAACTGAATCTCAATAGTATCTCCTGTCTTCACCTGGGCAGAAGCCTTGGCCGGCTTATCATTTACAAGCACTCTTCCTGCATCACATGCCTCATTTGCCACAGTTCTTCTCTTAATAAGGCGGGATACTTTCAAAAATTTATCTAATCTCATAATACTCTCCTATATCAGAGCGTGTTTAAAAAAGGAGGAACTATAAAGTTCCTCCTGTAAAAGCTTACGCGATTATGCGTTTACCATATCTTTTAAAGCTTTACCAGCTTTAAATTTCGGAGCCTTGGAAGCTTCGATCTTCATGGTCTCACCAGTCTGAGGATTTCTTCCCTCTCTGGCAGCTCTCTCGCTGACTTCAAATGTACCAAAGCCAACTAACTGAACTTTCTCACCTTTTTTCAGTTCTTCTGATACAACGTCGATGAATGATTTTAAAACAGCTTCAACGTCCTTCTTGGACAGATTGGTTTCTTTCGCCATAGCTGCTACTAATTCAGTCTTATTCATGGTGTTTCCTCCTCTAAAGATTCTTCTATCTATATATATACCTTTTACCCTGTATTGTCAAGGTTTTTGCGCTAGAAAGGGGATTTTCTGCGCTAGAAAGGGGATTTTCCAAAGCAGTTTTCAGGGAAATCCCCCCATATTTTCTTCTGGGCAATTACCTTTTCCAGCTTTTCTGTATTCTTGCCGGAAATCCATGCTTTGTTGTGAGAAAAGTAGTAATTTGCCAGTTTCCAGTATTTTTCCGGATATGTGAAACGGATTTGCAGGTTTTCCCATTCTTCCGAAGAAATAGGACGTATTTTGTCATATTGCTCCAGCATCCGTCTGGCCAGAAATACATCCCAGTTATATTTTTCCAGGATTTTTCGCATAAAACAATACAAGTCGCTGATCTGCACATCAAAGCTGAAGTGACCAAAATTTGTCACAGCAGCCTGATTTTTACAAAGAAGAACATTGTGCTGGTTATATTCGCCATGACATAGAAGCCCCTCTTCGCCCGCCTTGTCCCTTAGTTTTTCATAGTCCGACTTTACAAGCATTTCCAGTGCTTTTTCCCCTTTTTCCAGAAACCACTGTACACTGCCCAGAAATTCCTTTTCAAATCTGGCACTGGCACCTTTCTGGCGGATAAATTTACGGATCTTGCGGATTTCCTGATTATGCCTTGCATACTCATCTGCAAGGGAACGCGCCATGTAGGCTTTTTCCACAGGCATATTCATAAATTTATGTACCCTTGCCAGAATCTGCACACTTCTTATAATATCTTCCCTGGACTTGGTGTCACACTCTCTGCCTTCATACCAGTTCTGAAGGGTATAGGGAATATTATCCTTATCTCTGGTAACCAAAGAGCCTTCCTGATTTTCAATAAAAGTATCAACCAGACAGCCTTCCTGGGAAAGTTTTTTTAACACTTCCTGCTGAAAAAGCAGTTTTTTTTCGGAGCCGTGAAACTCTCTGAGGAGCAGAATTCCCTGTTCTGTACGACATACCAATGCTCCCCGGGTCCTGGACGAAGATTTCACTTCAATTCCATACTGGGTCAGGGTGCTAAGACCATAATCATACAATAAAAATCCCCCCGTCACTCACATATGCCAAATGTCTTCAGATACCTTCTATCTTATGAGTGGGAGGGATATGTTATTCTAAAGAAGTTTTTTATCGGCTGCAAAAGCAAGGGAAAGAAGTGCTTCTTTCTTGTTCAGTTCCGGATTCTCCAGAACAGCATCCAAAAGCTCATGGAGCACACTTCCCATTTCTTTTCCAGGCTTCATTCCGGCTGCGATCAGGTCACTGCCAGTAATTGCAAGACCTTTCATGGAAACACATTCGCCTTTTTCCATAATTTCTTCCCAGGTCATTCGAACTCCGGCCTGACGGGCAGCTTTTTCTTCCCCACGGTAATCACTTTTCGCTTTGTTATCCGCATACTGGACTTCCATCCACATGGGAAACAGATCTTCCCCAACTACATTGATGGCTTTCCGCACCTCAGCAGGTGCCGGAGTCGGGCGCAGATCATGCCAGCGAATCAGCCGGCTCACTCTGGAAATGGTGTCATTGTCAAACTTCAGACGGCGCAAAATTTCCTTGGACATTTTTTCTCCCACAGAAGCATGTGTTTTGAAATGATCCCTGCCATTTTCGTCTGTTTTTCGTACAACAGGTTTGGCAATGTCGTGAAGGAGCATGGTCAGCCTTAACACCTTATCCTCCCTCACATACAAAAGGCTGTGGAGAATATGTTCTCCCACATTATAGCAGTGGTGTGGAGTGTTCTGAGGTGTCTCCATACAGCGGTCAAATTCCGGCAGAAATTCCCTGGTAACTCCCGCTTCATAGGCAATCCGCAGATAATCTGGATGAGGGGACACCAGAAGTTTTACAAGTTCCACCTGGATCCGCTCTGCGCTTACATGTTTTAAATTTGGTGCAAGCACAGAAAGAGCTTTTCGGGTCTCTTCTTCCAGGGAAAAGCCAAGCTGCGCAGAAAAACGTACAGCACGCATAATGCGAAGAGCGTCTTCTGTAAAACGTTCCAGAGGATCACCAACACAGCGGATCACCTTGTTTTCCAGGTCTTTCTGCCCTTCAAAAAGGTCCACCAGCCCTTTCCTTGGATTGTAGGCCATGGCGTTGATGGTAAAGTCCCGACGCTTCAAATCTTCCTCCAGGCAGGCCGTAAAGGTTACTTCTTTCGGGTGACGGCCATCTTCATACTCGCCATCCACCCGGTAGGTGGTAACCTCGAATCCCTCTTTTTCAAGCAGCACTGTTACGGTTCCGTGAGCGATTCCTGTATCTACGGTTCTGTGAAACAGGGCTTTGACCTGCTCCGGCTTGGCTGAGGTTGTGATATCCCAGTCATTTGGAGTTCTTCCCAGAAGGGCATCGCGGACACAGCCGCCTACTGCATAGGCCTCATAACCAGCTTTTTCCAGAATATTTATAATTATTTCAACTTTTTGTGGAATTTCAAATACCATCTTTATCACCTGCCTCTGATTTAAAACAAAACTTCTCCTCATACACTTCTCTGCCTTGAAAAACAAAGCGGGGCAAAATAATTTTGCCCCTTTTTGACTACTGATTGCAAAATAAACAGCAATCCCTTTTGTTATTAATAAGCACGTCCCCAGTATACCATTTTCTTGGCAGGTTTTCCACAGCATACACAGACATCGCTTAAATGTTCCTGCTCAAACGGCATACATCTGGATGTTGCCTGAACATCTTCTTTGATCTTATCTTCGCACTCACGGTTACCACACCACATAGCTTTTACAAAACCTGGTTTTGTGTTGATGGTTTC
>ERZ827488.4232-NODE-4232-length-10545-cov-7.319352_pt1 | contig 10545 bp, 9 predicted proteins | sample MGYA00519771_ERZ827488 | MGnify/ENA primary metagenome ERZ827488 (study PRJEB31778, sample SAMEA3449323) | human gut metagenome | biome: human gut; feature: human-associated habitat; material: faeces | place: United Kingdom | collected 2010/2012 ...
CGCAAAAATCCCTCGCTGCCGGTCACATCATGAGTTTTCAGATACACCCTAGACATGGATGAAAATAACAGTATTCCCGGCCTGAGACATCCAACGGACTGCGTTAGTTCTTCTTTTCAAGCGCGCGGCAGAGGACCGGCGCGATCAGGCAGGCCAGCACGCCGCCGATCACGGCTGTGAGAAGCTGCGGCCAGGTAAAAGCCGCTGTGACGGTGCTGAGCTTCGCTGCCGGGATGACAGCCGGGGCCACCAGCCGGACAAGGACGAGATACAGCGCTGCAAACTTTGCTGCGGCAGCCAGCACCATGCTGCCATATGCGGCGGGCAGCTTCTTTTTTTGCAGGAATCTGCCGACAAGCAGGGCAAACAGGACGGCGTAGACGGCGTTGCCCAGCGAAACGCACGGCACCAACGGCAAAAACGCCGGGCCGATACCGAGCAGATACGCGCAGAACGGCGAAATGACCGCGACCGTCACGCCGGACCAGACGCCGCCGATCAGCGCCGCGATGGCCAGCACCAGATTGACGCACGAGCCGGTTACCAGCTGGCCGAGGCTTTTGGTAAGGAACTGAATGGCGATCAGAAGCGCAAGGCAGACCGCCGTCCGCGCGATCCAGACTGTTTTTTTCATAAAAAATCTCCCCAAGCTTGTATTTTGCTGCTATTATAACAATGTCATTCAAAAAAATACGTTGCAGCTGCAACAAAAAGGAGAACAAAATGCTGACAGATGGAGAGAAGCGCATTCTGCTGCAAAACAGGCTTTTCGCAGAGCTTCCTGCGGAGCGGCTGGACGGGCTGCTGCAAAAGCTTTCCTCCCGCACGGCCTGCTTTGGAAAAAACAGCGTGATCTGGGGCATGGGCGAGCGGATCGACCATGCGGGGATCGTGCTGTCCGGGCGCGTGGAGGCGTGGCGGTACACGCAGGATGGACAGGAAAGCCTTTCCGCGGTACACGAGGCAGGCGGACTGTTTGGGGATGTTTTGATGTCGGCCCGGACGGTTGGCAGCCCGGTCGAGCTTCGCACGGCAAGGCCGTCCAAGATCCTGTTTCTATCGCTGGACGCACTGCTCCGCTGCTGCGCGGAGGATGGCGGAAGCGACTGCACACGGCTGCTGTCCAATCTGCTGGAGGAGATCTCGGAGAAATACTGGGCATTACAGCGCCATATCCGCCTCCTGTCCATTCCGGACGGGCGGACAAGGCTGGAAGCGTATCTGCGGCAGGAGGCGGGAAAAACCGGCGAGATCGTCTGCGCCGGAATGACGCGCGAGCAGATGGCCCGGTATCTTGGCATGAACCGCAGCGCCCTTTCGCGCCTGCTCGGCACGATGCAGCGGGAAGGCCGTTTAGAGCTTCGCCGGGGAAGCCTCCGACTCCTGAACAATATCGAAACGTGAATGACCGGTCCGCAAAAGCAGAACGAGGCCGGCGGCAGCTCCCGGACGACCGCCGGCACGCAAAGGCAGACAGTCTCTCAAACGCTCTTTGCACCTGCTGCGGTCGGTGCGCTGATACCATGCGGACAGTTCCGCATAAAAGTGTTCTATACCTGATTTTTCCAGATAGCGAACTGCCTGCAAATACAGGTCATATTTCCCGGATCGCACGCCGTTCAGTCTTCGGGCGTCGAGATTGTGCCGGAGGTCTGCCAGCTTGACCTTTCTGGCAATCGGATCCTTTGCCAACGCCCTGACATAGTCCATACACGTAAAGTTTTATGTGTTACAATGTACTAGTATATTGTAACGTCTAAAAATTTGCAAAAGCAAACAGAGGGGATTTGCAGCAGATACCAGAGCGCTCCGATATTTACGGCGTTCGAATCCCTTCAGGCCTTCGTGCATAAAATGTACCGGCTGCAGTTGACAAGTGTTAATATCTGTGGTATCCTCAAAACATAACATACGTTAGCATTTTGAAGGGAGCACTGTGAAATGGAACATCTCAGACTGTCTGATGGGGAATGGAAGCTGATGAAAACGCTCTGGCAGAGGCCGGGGCAGACGCTGGCGGAGCTGGTCTCGGCATTGGACGCGGATACCGGATGGAGCCGGGCAACGATTTTTATGATGCTCAAGCGGCTGATCGCCAAGGGTGCGGTCACGATGGACGACAGCGGAAAATTTCAGACATACAGCGCGTCCGTCGCCTATGCCGACGTGGAGCCGGAGGAAACGGAGTCGTTTCTATCCAAGGTCTACGGCGGCAGCGTCGGGATGATGGTATCAAACCTAGTTGACCGCGGTGCGCTGTCCGAGCAGGAAATTCAGGAGTTAAAAGCCATTTTGGACGCAGCGGAGAAGGAGCACGCGCAATGAAAAAACAAATTCTCTTCCTGACGCTCTGCATCGGCCTTCTTTTATCAGGCTGTCAGAAAGCGCCGGAGGCTCCGCCCGCGGTGCAGGCGGAGGAAGCGCCGTGGGAAGCCGAATCGCAGGATTCGCAGTCCTCCTATAATGACTCGACGCAGGAGCCTCGTTCACAGGAATTTCGGAAAATCTACGGTGAGGAAGACGGTGCGGATTGGTGGAAGACTGCCGCGCAGGAAGAAGCAAAGGACGCTTCGGGCGTTGGCCAATATGACGATGCAAAAACATGGAGCTGGGCACCGTATGAAACGCTCTATCGGACGGACGGCAGCTGCATGGGGCTGGTGCGGGAGGCCGATGGTACGCGGCACATCGGTGAAGTTCCAGACACAAAGGTCTGGATTCGGCTGAAGGACGGCACGCTTCTTTCTGACGAGCCGTTTGACGCCTGCATCGACTATATGGGCACGCCGGAGGGTGAGGTCTACTGCATCCGAAACGGCACCGGCTACCGCTATACCGTCAGCGCCGGAGACGGAAGCTTTTACCTCAGCGAAGTGGACGAGCCGAAAACTTTGGAGGAAGACCATTTCGGCTATCGTCTGCGCGTTACCCGCTGGGACAGCCGTGAACCGTGCTATGGCATTGTGACCGCAGACGGAGCAGAGGTGATCGCACCGGTCTATGAGCGTGTGGAGATCCCATTCCCGGATCGCTTCCTGCTCTATGAAGGCGGCGTATCGCAGGGGCCGGTCATGGGCCGGTGCCGGCTAACGGACGAGAACGGGAGCACGCTTTGTGCGCGCTTCCATTGGATCGATTACAGCGTATTTGACGATGGCTATATCGGCATCGCGGTATGTTACGGTGAACGTGCGGCATATCCGTGCTATGACGAGGACGGCCAGCCGATGCCGGAGGGCTATTGGCTCGTAGACCGGGACGGAAAGCTTTGCAGCGAGCGCTTTGCGAAGCTTTCCTTTGGTGACAGTGATGAGACGCACGCGGCGTCAGAAGACGATGTCCTGCGCGTCCTGCGCGAAGATGGCACAGAAGAACTGCTGCCGGTCGCAGAGCTGCTGCTTCCGTAGCTTAGATGGAAAGACAGGAGGATTTCTTATGCTGAGAGAAGTATTGACCGTTTCAGCGCTGATTCTGGCCGTTCTTCTGGTGCGGGCAATTTTCAAAAACCGCGTGCCGAAGCGGATGGTCTATACGCTCTGGCTGGTGGTGCTGGTGAAGCTGTGTCTGCCGGGGACGCTGGTTTCGCTGCCGGTGCTTCCGGCAGAGGAAGCGGCCGCGCCGGTGCAGCGCGTGGAGCTGCCTGCGCAGCCTCTCCCGGCGCAGCAGCCTGCGCGGGCTGTGACGCAGCCGCAGACACCTGTGCAGCAGCCGGTTTCCCCGGTGCAGGAGGCCGCGGAAGCGCCCGCAAAGCCGCTGACAGCGATGCAGATCTTTCAGATCGTCTGGGCGGGCGGCAGTGCGCTGCTTGGGCTCTGGTTATTTGGTACATGGCTGGTATTTACGGTTCGGCTTCACAAGAGCCGGCGCTTTCTTGGCAGACACGGCAGGACGCGTATTTACATTTCCAGCACGGTCAAATCGCCGTGTCTGGCCGGGCTGGTTCCGGCGGTGTATCTGACGGAGGACGTGCTGCAAACGGCTGAAACAGAATTGATTTTACGGCACGAGCTGACGCATCTGCGACATCTGGATCATCTGTGGTCGTTCTGTCGGACGGCGGCGGTGATTGCTTACTGGTGGAACCCGTTTATCTGGCTGGCCGCGATTCTATCCAAGCGCGACGCGGAGTTGGCGTGCGACGAGGCTGTCGCCGCCGGGCTTTCGGACGCGCAGCGCCTTGTCTATGCACGGGCGATTCTGGCGCAGGCCCCGCGTAAGGCCGCGGCCCTGAGCCTTGCCGGGCCTCCGGTCAAAGAGCGCATTCTGTTCCTAACGAAAAAGCAGCGCACGAGCGTTCTGTGTGTCATTCTGGCGCTGCTGCTCATCATATCTGCCGCCGGGTGTTCGCTTACAGAGCTGACGCGGCAGAAATCGGGAGAGATCACGCTGCCAGAGGAAACAGAACCCGCGCAGCAGGAGCCGCTGAAAACCGCGATGCCGCTGACGCAGGCACAGATCGACGAGGTCAACGCGATCTTTGCCGACTATGAGCTGTCGACCGATGATACGCTCGGTCATTTCGCGGTCAACGGCTTTTTCACCTCGACCTATGACGATGTACGTGATCTGAATCTGAACAATTTCCTTGCTTACTTCGGAGAATGCGGCGAGGAGGATATTTCGGAGGAGGAATTTGCCCAGCTGAACGCCAAATGGGAATTCCGCGTCGACAGCGTGGAGGATTTCCCACTGCCCATCCACCGGTATCCTGCGTCTGCGGTCGAAGGCGTCCTGAAGCGCTTCGCGGGCATCGGCCTTGCCGACCTGACGGATATGCAGACGCCGTTTTCCGGCTATACCTACCTCGAAGATACGGACGCGTTTTATACCACCACCAGCGACTACAGCCCCGGCTATTTCCGCTGCACCAGCGGCGAGATCGAGCCTGACGGAGATACTGCGCTGCTGTACGGCAGCACGGCGGGATCTTTTTCCGGCAAGGCTGTTCTGAAGCTGGTGAAGGACGGCGAAAACTGGTACATTCATTCCTTTACGCTTGCTTCGCCGGAGCAATCGACCGTGCAGGAGGAACAGGTTCCGACGACTGAGCCGCAGAGTACGCTCCCCATCCCGGCCTCTTCCATGTTCGGTCTGACCGGGCGGGAGGCGGTGCTCTTTGACGCGGCAGTCGCGCAGCGGTATCCGCGCAGCGACAATGATATCGTGCTGCCGAGCCTGCGCGAGTATGGTTCGTTTGAGGAAAACGGGAAAACCGTCGTCATATGCGACCTGCATTACGATTTTTACTATGACTACACCGGCCCCGACTGGGAGTGGAACGGAGGCGGCGCAACGACAGTGGCAAGATTCGAGCTGGATGCGCCGGGCAATGTCTGCACAGGATTTGCGGAGTACCCGAGCGGGAGTTTGAGTGACTGGATCCGCGATTTCTGCGGCCCGCTTGCCGTGCAGAATGCGGACGGCGCGTGGGGATTGCCGGAAGCGTCCGGAGACTGGTTTCCAGCAGACATGAATCTGCTCCAGCAGTATTTGGAGGTGATTGCCTCCCTTGCCCCGTCAAGCGGCGAGTCTGCGGAGGCTGTTCTTCAGGATGATACAATTTGGTCGCGCGTCCACGAAAAGCTGGACTATGCACACTGGGCGCAGGACATGACGGCGGAATATGAGGATATCGTTCGGAAATTCCAGATCGAGGACAGCAAAATGAGCGATCTGCCGGGCGATGTTTCCCAGTGGCCGCGCTATTATTCCGCGTTTGTTGACTATTTCAGCGCTGCAAACGCCGACCTGCGGTATCTGGACGCAGATACCATCTGGACGAAGGACTTATCGGAAGACCGGCAATCATTGATCGTCACGCTGACGCGGGCGGACGTCATATTGATGCTCTCCTATTCGCTCCAGACCTCGCAGATCACGGAGGTCAGCACGCGCCGGAACGCAGTTCTGCAGAGCGTGACCGGGGATTCCATCATGGCCGAGCATATTACGCTGCTGAATGCCTCTCTCGAAGAGGATCTGCAAACGCTCAAGGCACTGAATATTCCACCGCAGAATTATTATTATGGATATTACCGGGTCGATTCCGGCGAACTTTACACCTATAAAGTCGACCCGAACGCATCCGTCACGATCTACGATATCGAGCAGGAATATGGCGCAGGCGAGGACCGGCTGTATACGTTCAAAACATGGCGGGACTTTGCCGCCGCCGTGCAGGAAAACGAAGGGCTGCTCGTCCAGCCGTATACGCTTACTTTGAAAAACGGCGTTGTGGTCAAAGTCGAGGAAAAATTCTATCATTAAAAACTCTGCCCGCAGACCGTTGAAGCTGCGGGCAGAGCTTTTTATGGAGCGCGTTATGATGCCTGTTCGAACTGGCTGTTGTAGAGGGCGGCGTAGAAGCCGTTTCGCTGCATGAGTGTTTCGTGCGTGCCGCTTTCGATGATGTCGCCGTCCTTCATGACGAGGATGAGGTCGGCGTTTTTGATCGTCGACAGGCGGTGGGCGATAACGAAGCTGGTGCGGTTTTCCGTCAGCTTATCCATGGCGCGCTGGATGAGCAGCTCCGTGCGCGTGTCGACAGAGCTGGTCGCCTCGTCGAGGATGAGCATGGGCGCGTTCTGGAGCATGGCGCGGGCGATGGTCAGCAGCTGCTTCTGCCCGGCGGAAATGCTGGTGCTCTCGGACAGGACAGTGTCGAAGCCGTCCGGCAGCGAACGGACGAATTTATCCAGCCCGCAGGCGCGGCAGACGCGATTTAATTGTTCATCGGTCACGTCCGACAGATTGTAGACAAGATTTTCCCGGACTGTGCCCTCAAACAGCCATGTGTCCTGCAGGACCATGCCGAACAGCTTGTGCACGTCCTCGCGGCTGAGCTCAGATGACGGCACACCGTCAATTCTGATGCAGCCGTCGGAGATCTCATAGAACCGCATGAGCAGGTTGACCATGGTCGTCTTGCCAGCGCCGGTCGGGCCGACGATGGCGACCTTCTGGCCGGGGGCGACGTGGGCGGAGAAGTCCTTGATGATGATCTTATCCGGCGAATCCGGATAGCTGAAGCGGACATGCTCAAAGTCCACTTCGCCGCGCACGGGGCGGGGCAGCTCCGGTTTTTCCGATTCATCGGGCAGTTCCTCGCTGCCGAGGAAGTCAAAGATGCGGTGCGCGGAGGCGGAGGCTGTCTGTAGGTTCGTCATGCCCTGCGCGATCTGGGTGAGGGGAGAGGTGAACAGGCGCACATACAGGATGAACGAGACGATCACGCCGATATCGATGATGCCCTGGATCGCGAGGATCGAGCCGAGCACGCACACGGCGACATAGGACAGGTTGCCGATGACATTCATGAGCGGCTGCATGACGCCGGACAGGAACTGCGAACGCCAGTTCGCGTCGTAAACAGCGTCGTTCAGCGTGTCAAAGGTCTTGCCGACAGGCTCTGCCGCGCGGGAAATGCGCACGACCTCGTGGCCGGAATACATTTCCTCGACATAGCCGTTCAGTTTGCCGAGGCTTTCCTGCCGGGCGGTAAAGTATTTCTGCGAACGGGACATGATGAGCACGACGAGCAGCAGCCCGACGAGCGTAATGCCCAGCGCGGCAAGCGCCAGCCGCCACTCGGTCACGAACATCATGATGAGGCAGCCGGCAAACTGCGTCGCGGCGGAGATGATCGTCGGCAGGCTGTTGGTCAGTCCCTGCTGGAGCGTGGAGACATCGTTGGTGATGCGGCTGAGAATATCGCCCTGTGCATGAAAGTTGAAGTATTTCTGCGGTACCCGGTTGATCTTTTCGGACAGCTCCGCGCGCATACGGTAGGACATTTTGAGCGTGACGCTCGCCATGATATAGTGCTGGATGAAGCCAAAGAGCGCGCTCAGGCCGTAAATGACGGCAAGCAGTATGCCGACTCTTGCAATGGCTGCAAGATCAATGCCGCCGAGCAGGCCGTCGGACATGATGGTCGCGATCTTACCGACCTGATCCGGGCCGATGATGGTCAGCACGGCGCTGAGCGCCGCCAGCACGAGCGCCAGAATGACGACGCCGAGGCTCTTGCGCATATACGCGCTCAGGTCGTTCAGAGCGCCTTTGGGATCCGTTTTTTCTGTTGGACGCATATTGGGCCTCATTTGGATGCGCCTCCTTTCTTGAGCTCTTCCTCGCTCAGCTGCGACATGGCGATCTCGCGGTAGACCGTGCAGGACGCCATCAGTGCGTCATGCGTGCCGAGTCCGGCAATCTCGCCGCGGTCGAGCACGAGGATCTGATCGGCATTACGGATGGTGCTGATGCGCTGGGCGACGATGATCTTTGTCGTGTCGGGAAGCTCCTTCGCAAGTCCCTCGCGGAGCACTGCGTCGGTCTTATAGTCCAGCGCGGAGAACGAATCGTCGAAAATCAGAATTTCCGGCGTTCTTGCCAGCGCACGCGCGATGGAAAGCCGCTGCTTCTGCCCGCCGGAGACGTTCCGGCCAAGCTGGGCGATGGGATGTGCGGCCTTTTCAGGGTATTTGTCCACGAATTCCGCAGCCTGCGACAGGGAAAGCGCGGCTTGCAGCGACGCGTCCGTCTTCTCGGCTTTGCTCTGGCCGAAGAAGACGTTGTCCTCGACCGTGCCGGAGAACAGAACGGCCTTCTGCGTCACATAGCCGAGCTTGTTGTAAAGCGCGTCGAACGTATACTCGCGCACGTCCAGCCCGTCTACAAGGACAGTGCCAGCCGTCGCGTCGTAAAAGCGCGGAATGAGGGAGGCCAGCGTCGTCTTGCCGCTGCCGGTCGCGCCGATGATGGCCAGCGTCTGGCCCTTTTCTACCTTGAAGCTGATATGCTCCAGCTCATCCGCAGCCGCGCCCGGATAGCGGAAGGAGACATCGCGGAACTCGACCGTGCCGGTCCCGCTGCCCTCTGTCTTCGCGCCGGGGACGACGTGCGGCTTTGTGTCCAGCACCTCGTTGATGCGCTCTGCCGAGACCTGCGCCTGCGGCACGAGCATGAAGATCATCACGAGCATCATAAAGGACATCACAACATAGGTCGCGTAGGTGCTGAACACCAGCACGTTTGTGAACATCGTCAGCCGTGCGGCGGGATCTGTCAGCGCGATCGACTCGACCAGCGCCGCGCCGACCCAGTAGACGGCGAGCGCCAGCCCGTTCATGCCGAAGCCGAGCATCGGCTGGAGCAGGGCGAACAGCCGCTGGTTTTTCAGCTGCAGGTTCATCATCTCGCGGCTGGGGCCGTCGAATTTCCGGTTCTGATAGTCCTCCGCGCCGAAGGCATGGACGACGTTGATGCCGGTCAGATTTTCCCGCGCGACGCGGTTGATCTGGTCGGTCTTTTTCTGCACCTGACGGAACCGGGGCAGGCAGCTGGACATGATCAGCAGCACCACCGCGACGATCACCACGACGAAGCCGCCCGTTACCGCCGAGAGCGTCCAGCTTTTGCCGAGGATCTTGATGATGGCCCAGACGGCCATGATCGGGGCCTTCATGAGCATCTGCAGACCCATGGCGACGACCATCTGAATCTGGGTAATATCGTTGGTCGTTCTGGTGATGAGGCTGGGGACAGAAAAGGACTGCATTTCCTCGCTGCCCGCGTCCATGACATGGTGGAACAGGTCGGCGCGGACGGAAAAGCTGAAGCCGGAGGCCGTCTTTGCCGCGAGATAGCCGCAGCCGACAGCCAGAACGGCGCTGGCCAGCGTACACAGGAGCATCTCGCCGCCGACGGATAAAATATCCGCTGTGACGCTGCCGGGGGTTTTGATGAGCGTGGTGAGCCGGGTCATGTAATCCGGCAGCTTCAGGTCGAAATAGACCTGCGCCACGACGAGAACTGCGCACAAAAGCGCCATCAGCGCCTCGCGCTTTCGCATACGCTTGAGAAGTTTGATCATGGGGGGTTACATCTCCGTTCCTTTGGGATTTTCCGTGCGGATCCGTTCGATATTGCGTTCAAAGGCGGCCACGCAGCGGCGGAAGTGCGCTAAGTCCTCCGCACGCAGGCCCTCGGTGAGCCGGTCGGCGAACGACTTTTGCAGCCTGCGGCCCTGCTCGATGACGGGCGCTGCCTTTTCGGTCAGCACGAGCGCCGTCTTGCGCCGGTCGCCGGGGACAGGCTGCCGCTGCAGAAAGCCCTCGCCCACAAGCCGGTCAATATGAAACGACACGATCGCGGGCTTCAGTCCGCGCATCCGGCAGATCGCGCCCGCCGTCTCGCAGCCGGGATTATTCGCCAGAAACAGCAGAATATCCGCCGCCGCAGGCGGCAGACCGGTTTCCGCGCACAGCGGCGAAAGCGCGGCGTGATAGGCGTCAGAAAAGCGTGCAGCATTGGCAAACATGGCAGACGCGGTCAGAAGGGGTTCCGGCATGAGTTAAGACCTCCAATATCGAACTGTTCAACATTGAATTAAATCATACACGAAAAATATGAAAAGTCAAGGAACGATTTGTGAACATTCCTTGACTTTTCGAAAGCCGAAAGCAGCATCCAAGGCTCCTCATCCAAGCAATGTCATCAACTTAAGACCATAGACGGTTTGTTTTACGCAAAAACCGTTGAAAT
>ERZ827488.4235-NODE-4235-length-10541-cov-8.035476_pt1 | contig 10541 bp, 8 predicted proteins | sample MGYA00519771_ERZ827488 | MGnify/ENA primary metagenome ERZ827488 (study PRJEB31778, sample SAMEA3449323) | human gut metagenome | biome: human gut; feature: human-associated habitat; material: faeces | place: United Kingdom | collected 2010/2012 ...
TGATTCGGCTAATTATAAGTTTATATTGCCCGCTCATTGCCATTATCGGATGAGCGGGCTTTTTTATTATAAAAATACTGTTTCTATTGACAAATACCCCATAAGGGTATATATTATTCCATATAAATAGGGATACCCCATGAGGGTATTTATGGGAAAGGAGAGACAGCTTATGTCTGAAAAGAAAGTCTGTCCCTGCTACTGTGAAAAACACACTGCACGCTCAGAAGAGGAGAAAAAAAAGCTGATCAACCGTCTGAAACGTATTGAAGGCCAGATCAGAGGCATTATAGGAATGATGGAGAATGATGCCTACTGTAATGATATCCTGATTCAGTCCGCTGCAGTCAATGCTGCAGTGAATGCGTTCAACAAAGAGCTGCTTGCCAGCCACATCCGCACCTGCGTTGCCCGGGATATCCGGGAAGGTAAGGATGAGACAATTGATGAGCTGGTAGCAACCCTCCAGAAGCTGATGAAATAAAGGGACAAACTGGATTTTAGGAGGTACTGAAAGAAAATGGAACAATATAATGTAACTGGTATGAGCTGCGCCGCCTGCTCTGCCCGTGTGGAAAAAGCCGTATCGAAAGTTCCGGGGGTGAATAGCTGTTCCGTCAGTCTTCTGACCAACTCCATGGGAGTTGAAGGAACCGCTTCATCCGGCGAGATCATTGCCGCAGTGGAAGCCGCCGGATATGGTGCATCCTTAAAGGGCGGAGCTGCCGGAGCAAAGATTTCCATGTCTGCGGCAGAAGAAGCGCTGGAAGATCATGAAACTCCGATCCTAAAGAAACGTCTTATCACATCCGTGGGATTTTTGCTGGTGCTGATGTATTTCTCCATGGGGCACATGATGTGGGGATGGCCACTGCCGAAATGGTTTGACGGCAATCACGTAGCCATGGGACTGGTACAGCTGCTCCTGGCTGGTATCATTATGGTAATCAACCAGAAATTTTTCATCAATGGATTTAAGAGTCTGTGGCGCTGTTCCCCAAATATGGATACTCTGGTAGCTCTTGGCTCCATGGCATCCTTCCTGTGGAGCGTCTATGCATTGTTTGCCATGACAAGAGCACAGGTAGATGGAGATTCTGCTGCAGTTATGAATTACATGATGGATTTTTATTTTGAATCTGCAGCCATGATCCTCACACTGATCACCGTAGGAAAAATGCTGGAAGCCCGTTCTAAAGGAAAGACAACGGATGCACTTAAAAGCCTTATGAAGCTGGCACCCAAAACTGCGGTCGTGGTACGAAAGGGACAGGAATTTACCGTTCCTATTGAGCAGGTTCAGAAAGGAGAAACCTTTGTCGTCCGCCCGGGAGAGAATATTCCGGTGGACGGAATGATCCTGGAAGGAACCACCGCAGTCAATGAATCCGCACTGACCGGCGAGAGTATCCCGGTTGATAAAGAAACCGGAGATATGGTTTCTGCGGCAACTGTGAATCAGTCCGGATTTATCAAATGCGAAGCGACCAGAGTGGGAGAGGATACCACCCTTTCCCAGATCATCAAAATGGTCAGTGATGCGGCAGCCACCAAGGCACCGATCGCAAAGATCGCAGACCGTGTTTCCGGTGTGTTTGTACCGGCAGTGATCACAATCGCAGTGATCACAACGATCATCTGGCTTCTTGCAGGACAGACCTTCGGTTATGCTCTGGCAAGGGGGATTTCCGTTCTTGTCATCAGCTGCCCCTGCGCACTTGGCCTTGCAACACCGGTTGCCATTATGGTCGGCAACGGTATGGGTGCCAAAAACGGAATCTTTTTCAAAACAGCTGTTTCCCTGGAGGAAGCAGGAAAAGTCCAGATCGTCGCTTTGGATAAAACCGGAACCATTACAAGCGGTCAGCCGGAGGTAACAGATATTCTCCCGGCTGAGGGAATCACAGAAACAGAGCTTCTCACGCTGGCCTGTGCACTGGAGAAAAAAAGTGAACATCCACTGGCAAAAGCAGTTCTCAAAAAAGCAGAGGAAGAGAAACTTGTCGCAGGTGAAGTAACCGGATTCCAGGCACTTCCAGGAAACGGACTTTCCGCTGTACTTGGCAGTGACAAACTGACCGGCGGAAGCATGAAATTTATCAGCAGCCAGACAAAGGTTTCCGCAGACCTTAACAGGAGAGCCGAGCAGCTTGCAGAGCAGGGAAAAACGCCCCTTCTTTTCACACGAAACGGTAAACTTCTGGGAATCATCGCAGTTGCGGATGTGATCAAGGAAGACAGTCCCCGTGCAGTAAAAGAGCTTCAGAACATGGGAATCCGTGTAGTTATGCTTACCGGTGACAATGAGCGTACCGCAAAAGCCATCGGAGCTCAGGCAGGAGTTGACGATGTGATCGCAGGAGTTCTTCCGGATGGAAAAGAAAGTGTGATCCGCGCTCTGAAGGAGCAGGGAAAGGTTGCCATGGTCGGTGACGGTATCAACGACGCGCCGGCACTTACAAGAGCCGATATCGGAATTGCCATCGGTGCAGGAACAGATATTGCCATTGATGCGGCAGATATCGTTCTGATGAAGAGCCAGTTAAGCGATGTTCCAGCGGCAGTACGTTTAAGCCGCGCCACACTTCGGAATATCCATGAGAATCTTTTCTGGGCATTTTTCTACAATATAATCGGCATTCCCCTTGCAGCAGGTGTCTGGATCCCGCTTTTCGGATGGACCTTGAATCCGATGTTCGGAGCTGCGGCCATGAGTCTTTCTAGCTTCTGTGTTGTAACAAATGCACTGCGTCTGAATCTGTTTCAGATCCACAATGCAGCAAAAGACAAAGAAATCAAAAATCCGGTAACATTACACATCAGTCATGATGAAAATATAAAAGAAGAAAAGGAGAACAAAACAATGGTAAAGGTAACGGTCAATGTAGAAGGAATGATGTGCGGACACTGTGAGGCACACGTAAACAAAGCCATCCAGGCAGCTTTCGGAGCAGAAGACGTAGTTTCTTCCCACGAGAACGGAACAACTGTATTCTCTGTACCTGAGAAGGTTGACGAGGCAAAGGTTGAAGAAGTGATCAAGGAAGCCGGTTACGAGTTTAAGGGAATCACCCAGGAATAAACCGGATTTTTAAACCACATATTTGCCAAATGGCCAAAAGAAACAGTTCTGTCAAAGCGGAGCTGTTTCTTTTGTCTCATACAGAAAAAATTTTCCACTTCTATAAATCCGGCTAATATCTTTATAGTTTATTCTGAAAAAGCAGGATTATCCGCCAAATTGGTTTTTATTTTCAATTCTCTTATGCTATACTGATAGCGATTATGGATATAGGAACGATAACAGAAATCGTTAACATCATAGTAGTAGAGAGGAGCGCATTATGAGCGGATTTTTTGGAGTAGCATCGAAGGATGACTGTGTACTGGAGCTTTTTTACGGAGTGGATTACCATTCCCATCTGGGAACACGCCGCGGAGGTATGGCTGTTTACGGAGAACATGGATTTGACCGTGCCATCCACAACATTGAGAACACGCCTTTCCGTACAAAATTTGACGGAGATGTGGGGTCCATGAAGGGAAATATGGGAATCGGATGTATTTCTGATTATGAGCCTCAGCCCCTTCTGTTCAGTTCCAGGATCGGCAGCTTTGCCCTCACTTTTGTGGGAAAGATCAATAATTACGATGAACTTCTGCAGCAGCTGTATGATACGACCAAGGTACATTTTCAGGAGATGACCAACGGAACAGTCAATGTGACCGAACTGATCGCTGCACTGATCTGTGAAAAGGACAATTTTGTGGAAGGTATCCAGTACGTACAGGGACTGATCGACGGCTCCATGACTCTGCTTCTTATGACAAAAGACGGAATTTATGCAGCCCGTGACAAGATGGGCAGAACTCCTGTGGAAATTGGCCACAAAGAAGGGTCATACTGTATTTCCTTTGAAAGTCATGCCTATATCAACCTTGGATACGAAGATTATAAAGAACTTGGCCCCGGAGAGATCGTATTCGTAACAGCAGACGAAGTCAAAACTCTGGTTGAGCCCGGAAAGAAAATGAAGATCTGTTCCTTCCTCTGGGTTTACTACGGATATCCGACAGCCTCTTATGAAGGTGTAAATGTAGAGGAGATGCGCTACCGCTGTGGAAGCATGCTTGCAAAGAGAGACGGCGATTCCGTGCACCCGGACATTGTAGCCGGTGTTCCGGATTCCGGCATTGCCCATGCCATCGGATACGCCAATGAATCCGGCATTCCTTACGCAAGACCATTCATTAAATATACACCAACCTGGCCCAGATCTTTTATGCCGACCAATCAGAACCAGCGTAACCTTATTGCCAAAATGAAACTGATCCCAGTACGTGCGCTGATCAAAGATAAAAAACTTCTTCTCATAGACGATTCCATCGTACGTGGCACCCAGCTTCGCGAGACAACCGAATTTCTGTACCGCAGCGGAGCCAAAGAGGTTCATGTCCGTCCTGCCTGCCCGCCAATCATGTACGGCTGCAAATATTTAAACTTCTCACGTTCCAAATCTGAGATGGAGCTGATCACTCGTCAGGTGATCGAGAAGAGAGAAGGCCTCAACTGTCCACAAGAAGTTCTGGATGAATATGCAGATCCACATACAGAGAAATACGAGCAGATGGTACAGGATATCTGCGAGATGCAGAATTTTACCACCCTTCGCTATCACAGACTGGATGATCTTCTGGAATCCATTGGGATCGATCCTTGTAATGTATGCACATATTGTTTTAATGGTAAAGAATAAAAAATGTTTTGAAAATAGAGCTGCTGTTTCAGATGAGCCTCCTTAACTCCCGGTTGCATTTTGGATATCTGCGGCTTATAATAAATGCGGATATATCTTTTGTGATATATCCGCGTTTTTTATATCAGTTTTTTATGTCATGGGAAATTATTTCGTAATGTTCCAATGACAGAGTATCACAAAAAAAATTTTCAGGAGCATAAACATGATTTTTCCTATAAAAGCCGTGATATTTGATGCAGACGGCGTCCTTCTGGATTCGCTCTCTGTTTGGAAGGAGCTTGGAAAACGATATATTACAGATCTGGGATATCAGCCGGTTGCGGAAATGGACGAAATCCTTTTTCCTATGAGTATGGAGCAGGGAGCGGACTGGCTGAAAAACAGGTTTACTCTTGCGTATTCCGAAGAAAAGATCGTGATGGATCTGAAATCCCGGATCCGTAAATACTATTTTGAAGAGGTCCCGGCAAAATCAGGTGCCAGAGAACTTCTTCAATGCCTTGCAGAACAGAAAATCCCGGCTGCGGTGGCAACCTCAAGCCCCAGGGAACATATCTGCCGGGCGCTGGAAAGAAACGGACTTCTTTCCTTTTTTGATAAAATCTATACCACCAGTGAGATCGGAGAAAGCAAACATTCTCCGAGGGTCTATCTTACAGCTGCAGAAGCACTGGGAACGGAGCCATCCCGGACGCTGGTTGTGGAGGATTCTCTCTACGCGTTGCAGACTGCCGGAAATGCAGGATTTCTGACTGCCGGTATTTATGACGCATTAGGAGAACCGGATCAGGAACAGCTGAAAAAGGATGCCTATATCTACTGTCGGGATCTGACAGAGTTACAGAACCATATATTCACAGAAAACGGAGGAAACCAAAGATGAAAACAGCATTAACCATCGCAGGCAGCGATTCCAGCGGAGGAGCCGGGATCCAGGCCGATATTAAAACCATGATGGCAAACGGAGTATACGCCATGAGTGCCATCACCGCGCTGACTGCCCAAAACACCACCGGTGTCACAGCCATCCAGAATGCAACCGCAGAGTTCCTGGGTCAGGAGCTGGACTGTATTTTTACGGATATCTTTCCGGATGCAGTAAAGATCGGAATGGTTTCCGAAAGTGATCTGATCCATATGATCGCAGGAAAGCTCCGACAGTATCGGGCAAAAAATATCGTGGTGGACCCGGTTATGGTTGCCACAAGCGGTGCAAGACTGATCAGTGAGGAGGCGGTGGATGTTCTGAAGGAAGAACTGTTTCCTCTTGCAGATCTTCTCACCCCCAATATCCCGGAAACCGAGGTGCTTACCGGACGGAAGATCAAAAGCGCTGATGATATGATCGAAGCTGCAAAACAGGTTTCCAAGCAGTATCACTGTGCAGTTCTCTGCAAGGGCGGACATAAGCTCAATGATGCCAATGATCTTCTCTATGTGAATGGAACATATCAGTGGTTTGAGGGAAAAAGGATCGATAATCCCAATACCCACGGAACAGGATGTACTCTTTCCTCGGCCATCGCATCCAACCTTGCAAAGGGATTTTCCATGGTGGAATCTGTAAACCGTGCCAAGGACTATATTTCCGGAGCCCTTGCTGCCATGCTGGATCTGGGAAAAGGAAGCGGCCCTATGGATCATGGCTTTGCGATAAAGAACAGTTATACAGAGGAGGCATAAGATTATGACAGTTACAGAACGGATCACAGCTCTTCGAAAACAAATGAAGGAAAAGGGAATCGATGCTTATCTGGTTCCGACCGATGATTTTCATGGTTCTGAGTATGTTGGGGATTATTTTAAATGCAGAAAATACATCACCGGATTTACCGGTTCTGCCGGAACTGCCGTGATCATGCAGGACATGGCCGGACTCTGGACAGACGGAAGATATTTTATCCAGGCTGCACAGCAGTTAGAGGGAACTCCGGTTACTCTGTTTAAGATGGGAGAACCGGACGTACCAACGATCCACAAATTCCTGGAAGAAAATCTGAAAGAGGGAATGTGTCTCGGCTTCGATGGCCGTACCGTAAGCGCAGAAGAAGCAGAGACGCTAGAAAAAATCCTTCAGAAAAAACAGGTACATTTTTCTGTAAATGAGGATCTCATCGGAAATATCTGGGATGATCGTCCGGCACTTTCCTGTGAACCGGTAATGGAATTATCCGAAAAATGGGCCGGAAGATCCAGAGCAGACAAGATCCGTGAGATCCGCAGCAAACTGAAAGAGAAGGGCGCAGACCTCTTTATCCTCACTTCCCTTGATGACATTGCATGGCTTTTAAATATCCGCGGAAATGATATCCACTGCTGCCCGGTAGTTCTTTCCTATCTTGTGCTGGATGACAGTGAGCTCCGTCTTTTTGTCAATGAAAAAGCCTTTTCGGATTCTGTTAAGGAAGCACTTTCCAAAGACGGTATTGCCATTTATCCATATGATGATATTTACACCTATGTACAGACGATCCCCGAAGAGAAAAAGGTATTTCTTTCCAGAAGCAATGTAAACAGCCGGCTGGTCAGCAGTATTCCAAAGACGGTAACGATCCTGGACGGTGAAAATCTGACCCTTCTCCCAAAAGCCATCAAAAATGAAACCGAAGTCCAGAATGAAAAGACTGCCCACCTCAAAGATGGCGTTGCAATGGTGAAGTTTATCCACTGGCTGAAGAAGAATGTGGGAATGAAGGAGATCACCGAGCTTTCCGCTGCTGATAAGCTCTATGAATTCCGTTCCGGACAGGAGAATTTTCAGGGAAACAGCTTTGATCCCATCATTGCCTACGGTGCACATGGAGCCATTGTCCATTACAGTGCAACAGAAGAAACCAATATTCCACTGGAGCCAAAAGGGCTGGTTCTGATGGATACAGGCGGACATTATCTGGAGGGCACTACTGATATCACCCGCACCGTTGTACTTGGCCCGGTTACTGAAAAAGAAAAAAAATATTTCACAGCAGTACTCCGTGGACACCTGAACCTGGCAGCAGCAAAATTCCGTTACGGCTGTACCGGCCTGAATCTGGATGCCCTGGCTAGAGGACCTCTCTGGGCTATGGGAGAGGATTACAACCACGGAACCGGCCATGGCGTAGGTTATCTTCTCAATGTACACGAAGGACCGCAGAGCTTCCGCTGGAAAAGCCCTGCCGCGCTTCCGGCTCCTGTTCTGGAAGAAGGGATGATCACCTCCGATGAACCGGGATATTATGCGGAAAATGAATTCGGCATCCGTCACGAAAATCTTGTAGTTTGCAAAAAAGCCGAAAAAACATCCTACGGCCAGTTTATGAAATTTGAGCCACTGACTCTGGTCCCATTTGATCTGGAAGGTGTCGATCCGGAACAGATGGAAGCAGGAGAGCGCAAATTGCTCAATCAGTATCATGCCCTTGTATACGAAAAGATTTCTCCGTATCTGAATGAAGAAGAACAATCCTGGTTAAAAAAAGCCACACAGGAAATATAACCCGGAATTCACCTTAATATTTCCTTCCGACAGATACCATAAGAAACGCAAAACCATTTCAGGAATAAGAATAAATCCAACCAGGGAGGTACTTAGCGCCTATGAAAACAGAAAATAGAATTGATCACTACATCGATCTCCACGCACATCTGGACGGCTGCATTACCACAGAGATAGCCAGAAAACTTGCCTCATTGCAGCAGATCACGCTTCCGGCTGCCACAGATGAAGAGCTTCTTTCTCTCCTTTCTGTGCCGGATACCTGCGAAAATCTCAATGATTTTCTGAAATGCTTTGACCTGCCTCTTTCCCTTCTTCAGACAGAAGAGGCATTGGAAGAGGCTGTTTATCTTATCCTTTCTGAAATGAAAGAAGACGGTGTGATCTACGCAGAACTTCGTTTTGCCCCACAGCTCCATACACAGAAGGAAATGACTCAGGAAACAGCGATCCATGCTGCATTACGTGGTCTGAAAAGAGCTCCCATCCCCGGTAATCTGATCTTATGCTGTATGCGCGGTGATCTTAACCAGAAAGAAAATCTGGAAACTCTGGAGCTGGCAAAAAAATATCTTGTTGAAGATGGCGGCGTGGTTGCTATCGATCTTGCAGGAGCCGAGGCACTCTTTCCAACAGAAAATTACGAGGCGCTTTTTGCAAAAGCAAGAGAATATCAGATTCCATTTACCATCCATGCAGGCGAGGCCGGAAATGCAGAGGATGTAAAAACAGCTGTCCATATGGGGGCAGTCAGGATCGGTCATGGTGTGAGGATCGCGGGAAATAAGGAAGTGATACAGCTTGTAAAGGATAAGGGGGTTTTTCTGGAAATGTGCCCTACAAGCAACCGCCAGACAAAAGCTATGGAAGAAATGTCTGCTTATCCGCTGAAAGCATTTCTCGAAATGGGACTTAAGGTAACCTTAAATACCGATGATCCGGCGATCGAAAGAACAACGCTTTCCCGGGAATTCCGATATATGGAATCTCTGTTAAATCTTACCCAGGAGCAGAAAAGGCTGCTGCTTCTGAATTCTGTGGAGGCAGCCTTTACTTCCAGGAACAGAAAATGGAAACTGAAAGAACAGCTTCTTTTCTGAACTGTGTGAAAACTATCAGGCGAAAGGATAGCCCTGGACATCCGGATAGAAAATTTCTCATTACCCCATCTTGAATCCAAAATCCTTTTATGATAGACTTGAAAAAGTTTCACAATATAAGTATTTACCTGACCATGGTCTTACAGAGCGGAACATGGTCAGACTTAAGATAAAACGGTGTCATGCCGTATAGAATAGGAGATTTTAACAGAATGGCATTAAGTCCGAAGATGTGGTTCCTTATCTTGAAGGCGAACCATTTATTAACACTGTTCCAATAGAAACAGGTTTTACTAATACTGTTATTAAAAATGATGAATCTCTTGTGGTTAGTCTTAATTCTGAAAACCCGGAACTTCATGAGGGAATGATACGATTTGACATTATATTCTATGTCAGGATGAAGGATGGATTATCGCAGATTATTATCAATGTAGAAGCCCAAAAGGACGAACCAAATGGGTATGATATATTGAATCGGGCAATCTTTTATATAAGCCGTATGATTTCCTCACAAAAGGAAAGAGATTTTTCAAATTCAAATTATAATGATATCAAGCGAGTCTATTCCATCTAGGTTTGTATGAATATGCCGGAAAATAGTCTGGAACACATTCACCTGGTGAAAGATAGTATTGTAAATTCCCATGCATGGAAAGGCAAACTGGACTTGGTTAATATCGTAATGATCGGACTTGCCAAAGAACTTCCGAAGCATGAGGAGAAATATGAATTACATAGATTACTGGGAGCATTGTTATCTCAGGATTTAACAGCAAACGAAAAACTGGATATCATTGGAAATGAATATGCAATTCCAATGGAAAAGGATTCTAGAGAGGATGTGAGTATTATGTGTAATTTGAGCCAGAAAATTAAAGAGACTGGAATTGAAACCGGAATTGAGATGGGTAAACGGGAAATGATTATAAAAATGTACAACAAAGGTTATACAGCTGCTCAGATCGCGGATGTAGCTGAAATGGACGAAAAAAAGATAAAAGATATCATAAAAAATGCTGAATTGTTGACAGTATAAAAGATTGAACAGAACTATAAAAGTTCTTCTGGACAGCTACACTATCTGTAAATTATAACATATTATGCATCAGCTGCGATACAGGTATTTCCACAACAGTTACAAAAAGATGGTGAACCGGACTGAATTCACCATCTTTTTTCTTTATCTTCTGTTATTAATAA
>ERZ827488.4242-NODE-4242-length-10509-cov-2.761909_pt1 | contig 10509 bp, 9 predicted proteins | sample MGYA00519771_ERZ827488 | MGnify/ENA primary metagenome ERZ827488 (study PRJEB31778, sample SAMEA3449323) | human gut metagenome | biome: human gut; feature: human-associated habitat; material: faeces | place: United Kingdom | collected 2010/2012 ...
TGGAGTATTTGTCATCGGACTTACCGGCTGCACCTCAAAAGAAGTTGTATTGGAAAATGCCTATGATGTCTGTGACACATCTGCAAAATACGGCATCACGGAAAATGGGGCATCCCAGTCGGCAGAATTCTTTGCAAGGGATTTAGTCGTAACCGAGGATGAGAACCTTGGTTTAGAAAAGACAACCGAACGTGTGGCAGAGGCGGCAGGCGTATTTTTGACTTCCAAAAAAGAAGCCGTATATAAAAAGAATATTTTTGAAAAACTTTATCCGGCGAGCACGACAAAAATACTGACCGCATATGTTGCCTTAAAAAACGGCAATTTAGACGATGTAGTAACCGTCAGTGCCAATGCAGCGAATCAGGCGAGTGATTCTTCGGTCTGTGAGTTAAAAGAGGGGGATAAGATTACCTTAAGAGACCTCTTATATGGTCTGATGCTTCGCAGCGGAAATGATGCGGCAGTTGCGATCGCTGAGCATATCAGTGGAAGTTCAGAAGAATTTGTGGTGTTGATGAATGCGGAGGCAAAAGCATTAGGTGCGACCGGTTCGCATTTTGTAACACCGAACGGACTGCATGATGAGGAACACTATTCTACCGTATATGATATGTACCTGTTTATGAATGCTGCGGTGAAAAATGAAACATTCTTAGAAATCATTAAAAGCAGCCATTATACAGCAAATTATACGGACGCTGCCGGAAATCCGGTAACGAAAGAATGGGACAGCACAAATAAATACTTAATGGGAACAGAACCGATGCCGGAAGGAGTGACAGTCATTGGAGGAAAAACCGGCACGACCGGAGAAGCGAAGTACTGTCTGGTGCAATATAATGAGAACACAGCAAAAGAACCGGTGATCTCGATTGTCCTGAAAGCAGACAGCCGTGATAATATGTATCTTTTAATGAGTGAAATGTTAAAGAATTTTGCGAATTAATGTTGTATTTTCCGACGCGATATATTATAATTATTTTAAGAAAAATCATCGTTGATTTTTGAATTGTATGAAATTTTCTGAGAATCAGGATGATTTTTAAAATTTATTGGTTCGGGAGGAAATGCCATGGTAGAGATTATAGCTGGAGAAAAGGGTAAGGGTAAGACAAAACATCTGTTAGACAGAGTCAACGGAGCAGTTCCTGGTTCTAATGGAAATATCGTATATCTGGACAAGAGCCAGAAACACATGTACGAGTTGAGCAACAAGGTTCGCCTCATCAATGTAAAAGATTATCCGATTGAGGACTGCGATGAATTTATCGGATTTATCTGTGGAATCATTTCACAGGATCACGATTTAGAAGAATTGTACTTAGATAGTTTTCTTACCATTGCGAACATAAAAGACGATGAGTTTGAGCATGCCGTTGAAAAACTGGATTCTATCAGTGAAAAGTATGGAGTGAAAATGACACTCAGCGTTTCAATGAACGAAGCAGATTTTTCGGAAAAAGCGAAATCAAAAATCGTTATTTCTCTTTAATGAGTAAACCGTGAATTTATAATCGCCTTAAGGGTGCAAAGGTCATCCTTAAGGCAATTTTTATGGCTGTGACATGGCATTTACCGGCTTAAGATTTTATAAGTTTTACTTCAAAAATATTGTGAAAAAAGGGGCTTGATGGTACAATATTTTTTGAAGTAATTTTAGAAAGGCAGCAGCATGAAAAAAAAGAACAAAAAAGTTGTCAGATACAGAAAACCACTCCACATCAACATCGGAGTGATCGTATTTGGCATTATTTTGATATATCTGGTATTTAATCTTTTTTTCCAGCTGTTCGTACTTTTCCAAATTCTTCTTTTGGTTTTCTTCCAGACTTTCCTTCAAAAGCTGCATGAAAGAATCCGTAATCTCCCTTTCCTGATCTGGCAGGATTTCTTTTCCTCCGGACCTTTCCAGAAGAAGAAACAACTTTTCCTCTTCCAGATGGATATTGGCACAGCCGCCTGGCTTTTCCTCCTTTTTTCTCCCCTGTTCCAGATAAGTTTTACATTTCCATTCATGAATTTTATGATTTTTTCCCTTTCTTGTTGTCCGGTAAAAAGGGGCCCCGCACAAACCACAGACCAATTTTCCGCTAAACACATGCTTTCCCGGATTTACTCCAAAGCACCTGGCCGTTTTCTCCTGATTTCCGACAGGTTTCTTTCTTTTGTCGATTTCTTCATTGGCAGCCTTCCACAGTTCTTCTGACACAATTGCCGGAATCCGGTTTTCATAAATATAGAACTGTTCCTGTGGATTTTTTACCACCTGCCTGGTATCAAAATCATAATGCTTCCGGTTCATGACCACAGTGCCTTTATTGACAGGATTTCGGATCATGCGGCGGATATCAGAATCGGTAAAAAAGCTTCCATTTCGTTTCTGCACACCATCCTCCCGCAGGATCCGGGCGATACATCTGCTGCCAAGACCTCCTGCACAAAGCTCATACATTTTTCTTTTCACCTGCGCCTCTTCCTCTATGATCGCCAGGCTTTTATCTGGCAGCTTCCGATATCCATAGGTATTGGAAGTAAGCATCAGGGCACTTCCAGTCTTTTGCCGGTTCCGGTGGGCGTTATTGATCTTACGGCTTAATTCCCGGCTGTATTCCTCTGCCAGAATTGCCTTGATTCCAGTGATCAGACTGTCATCGGCACTGTAAAAACGGTTTTCCAGATAGAGATACAGCCGTTTGCCACAAGTCACGAGACGATCCACAAAAACATACCAGTCCTTTGTGTTTCGCATCAGTCTGTCCTGGGATTTTATCACCACAATCTCAAATTTATCTCTAAGAAGGTCAGAAAAAAGCCGCTGGTACTGTTCCCGTCCCCGGGTGCTGGTGCCGGACCTGCTTTCTATATATTCATCCTCTAAGGACCAGTTCAGGCGGCGGACGCATTCTCTTGCCTCCGCCGCCTGTCTTATAAGCGCATCCTTCTGGCACTCCTCTTCTGTACTGCACCGGCAGTAGATCACTGCCCTGGTCATAAAGTGCCACCGTATTTTTCTATTTTTTCCTTCAAAACCAACAATTCAGCTGAGGTAATCCATTTTTCCTCTGCAAGAATATCTGCGATTTTCTTTAATAGTTCCTTTTTCTCTGACAATTTTAAATTTTCCTGATTTTTCCGGCTGGTAACAGACCGTGGAAAAACGGATGTGTACTGCTCTTCTTGCTCCCAATTTAAGGATTCCGCCAGACTCATACTATCAACTCCGGTTTTCATGCCTTATGGTATAATATGCAGTTCTTCCTGTCTCTGCCATATTTTTTTCTATCTTCCAGGCGGATTGTCCAGCATATGCCACTCCCACTCCGGATCAATAACGGCATCCGCACTTTCCATAACTGCACAGTCCTTATCACAGCCATCCACTGCACAGGCGCAGGCCATACCCGCTTTCTCAAAATGCCCTGGAACACCTTCATAACGCACGCACCATAATCCACGATAGTGCATCCGTTTACATAGGCCATATTCATACTCGTATTTCACTATTTTTTCTGACATTTCTCTACCTCTTCCAACTTTTTATTACCGGTTCTTCCGAAAGCAAAGGGACCGAAAGCCACTCTATTTTTCCTTCTGCCATAGTATATTTCTGCCATTCTGATAAGCACATTCCATTGCCAGCCTTACGCCAGGCTTTTCTGTCATGGGATCTTCAATTCCCACAGACAGAGCATATCCCTCCTTCAAAAGTGCCGGAATATCCCGGGTTTCAAATACAGTCCGAGTAATAAGCTGTGTATCTGGTAAAACAGAAGAAAGAAGCATATTGATTTCAGTCTTCTCCACTGTATTTCCAGAGGGATCCTCCAGATACAGATATACCGGCCATTTTTTGTAAAACGGAGCAACGCCGTCATTATTCCAGGTCAGGCACAGGCAATCTTCCTGCCCCTCCCTTTTCCAGGCAGCTTCTGAGATCCACAGGCGGTACCCCATATTCAAAAGCACTTTGTCATAGCCATCTTTATACTGACTGTCTGCATATTTCGGACCTAAAAATGTAGTGTGAGACTTCCGGACCAATTCTACAGTCTGTTCCAGATCTGTCACCAGCATCTGTTCCATGGAAACAGAGCTGGTAAATTCACCGCCCGATGGAGCTGTCTTCCAGAAGTCTGGCATACTGCCAAGCGCATCTTTCTCCTCTGCCTGTCCATAATCTCCACCTTCCTGAATCCAGGTCAGCCATTCTTCTGTGGACTCTTTATGCCCGGTCATATCATTATAAAGCCCCATTCCATAAGCTTCTGCAATATGAAAAGGTCTTCTCATAAGCATGTTTACGCCGGGAAAAGCTTCCAGCCAGGGCATAATATACTGATTTCTTACAGCTTCCTCAGGGATTCTCGTAATCCCATCGCTGTAATTTACATGCCACTCTCCCCAATGTCCAAGACTTCCAAGCTCAATATAACTGATCAGCTCGTCTTTTCCAAAATGCTCTCCAAGGGCTTTGATTGCCTTCTCATGCTCTTCTATAAAAACCTTATTGTTGTAATCCGGTGAATATCCTTTTCCATATTCACCGTCATACCAGGTTCCGTCTTCCCCCGTCTTCTCATACAGCCACCGGGGGATATCCATATGTTTCTCATCACCTGGAATGTCACAGACAAAACGAAGGATCAGATGCTTTCCTTCTTTTTTCCACCTGTTTATCTGGTTTTCCTCTTCTATGGAATCCCAGGCATACACCCCTTCTTCCGGCTCTAATTCTGCCCAGGTAATGTCCATATACAAAAGCGAAATATCCTCTGACACATTCTCATACCAGGCACTTGGTGCATATCCCATAAGCGGATTTCCAAAAATCTCCTGGGATTTCTGAAACTGCTTTTTGTTTCCATTTCCGGAAGACCACCATTGATAACCTGCGCCAGCTGCCAGAATGACTATCAGAATCAGCAACATTGCTGCCAGAATCTTTTTCATCCGTGATATTCTCCATTATACTGAATCAGAGTGACATCTTCTACATCTTCAATGCTGCGGATTTTTTCCATAAAATCCATGTCATTTTGTCGGCAGTACAATTCCACTGCCATCTCTGTTTTTTCTTTGCGCATGGTCTTGGATTTGACAAAATACTTTCTTTTTCCAAAGCAGCGGATTATCCCCTGCCTTGTCTCCTGTATAGTGGATCACTGCAATATAGATTTTTCCTCTCTGCTGTTTGTGATAAAACAATACGATCATCAGGATCATAATCGCAGCCGCCAAAAGCGCCAGGACATACATTCCCGCTCCAGCCGTAATTCCTGTGGTGATTGCCCAAAACAAATACAAAAGATCCATAGGATCCTTAATTGCTGTACGAAAACGGACAATGGACAACGCTCCTACCATACCAAGTGAAATTACCACATTGGTACTGATAGCCAAGGTTACCATACAGGTAAGCACTGTCATTCCCACCAGAGTAACAGCAAATGTTCTTGAAAAAACAACTCCTGCGTAAAACTTCCGGTATACCAGATAGATCAGCGCCCCTAACAGCAGAGCCGCCGCAAGAGCTGTGAGAATCCCCGGAACATCATAATTGGTAAACGCTCCGGATTCCAGAACTGATTTTTTGATCATGTCCTTTACACTCATAAAAAATTCCTCCACTTATCTCTTTGTGCTTTTTTGTAATTATTCAGAAGGCAGTATTTTGCAAGATATTTTTTGTGAACATAGTTCACAGTTATACGTTTTCTTTTTATGTCTCATACCAGTACTCGAATCCATTCATATACCTGGTTTTCTCATAACAGAGTACATATTTGGAAACTGCTGTAAATTCCGCTGCTGGCGGTGGCAGAACATCGCGTAAAAGCTGGGGAAGCATTTCTGTAAACTTCACTTCCAGAATCAGTTTTCCAGGTTCCAGCACAGACAAAGCAGGCAATCCAGGATCAAAAATATCATAACTGCCAATAGCCGCTCTCACATCTGAATCAAAGGTGATCCTTACCGTTCCGGCATCCAGGATCCAGGGAATCCGTTCGTAATCCACAATGGTCCTTGGCCGCATCATATTGCAGGTACATTCTATGTAAAATTCCCGGCATAGAGAGTGGGAACTGTACAAAAGGAACGCATAGTCCCCCTTCAGGATTTTCTCCACCTCTTCTCTTGTAAGCGGTGCACTCTCTTTGTAAATATAACTTCCAAACTTCTTTTTCCGCTCCAGTTTGATAAATTTGTCATTATTGTTATAAATCCGGATCCTGTATTTTTTTCGCATCAGTACCCCGGCTTCCTTTTCTGCGTATGCACTGTTCCAGTAATCCTCAAAATACAGACTGCGGATATAATATCCCCCTTCCCCGGCATGGGGATCCGGCTGCAGAAATGGCTTCAGCCTGAGCGTAAGCATTTCTTTTTCACTGGTACTGATCAGATACTTCCATTCATTTCGAAATGCTTCCCTGCTTTTATTCCTCATAAATATCTTCCTCGATCTGACCATCTTCCGTTACATAGATGCACCTCATGCCATACTGCTTTCCTTCATCTGTAACATAATAGTCAAAAGCATCCTGTGTTTTTCCCTTTTCATTGGTTGCACGCACACGGATAAAATACTGTCCTGCTTCCGGAAGCTCCAGCTCCGTTTCCGGGATCAGAAGACCATCCTGTGTATAGATCACATCCTGAAAAAGATAATCCTTTGCTATCTCTACAGAATAAGTAATATCCTCCGCGTCAAAGGAATAGGAATTATCCCAGTTTATTTTCATTTTATTTCCCTCTGCAACAGGAACACCAATATAAAACGGCATAGGCTTACTAACACTTTCTACATAGAGCTGATAATTTTTTTCTATTTCTTCCGGAAGTGATGCAGCAAGCTCATCATATTGTTCACTGGTAAGAGGTGCATAAAACACATCCGGCATCTCATAAAGATACGGCTTCACCACAGTCTTGTATTTTTCAATCATAGTGCCCAGTCTCTCTTCACTGAGATATTCTTTCAGATCCAGAATGGCCTCATCCAGCTTTTCCCGGAAACGCTCTGATTTCAGACATCTCTGGAACAGTACATTTCCCCAATAGTTACTAACGCCGGATTCCCAGCTTTTCTGATCACTAAAACCGGTTATCTTATATTCAGGTCTCATCAGACTGCCATCATTATCCCAAGGAATAAAATACCAGGTATCTGAATTTAATGGACTATATAAATACACGTTTCGGCTCTGGGTATCCACATTTCCCATCAAAATCTGAAATCCCATCCAATATGTAATATTTTCCTCATCAAAGTATTCTTCCAGAACCGTATCAATTGGTATACTGTAGTCATTTACTGCTTCAAGCATCTGAATCAGTTTCCTATGCTCGGTACTTCCCTTTATCTCCAGCAATTTTTCAAAAGCAGCACTGTCGTAGGATGGATCATCCTGGAGTTTTATCACATCTTCATATCTGTAAAATTCAAAAGAATTAATTTTATAAAGCTGTCCATTGGAATCCAGTCCATGATTCTTCAATCCAGTCTTATTCAGCTGCTCTACCTGGGTATACAAGCCATAGTCCTCAAATTTCGCGTCAGCAGAACCATCTGTGGTATCTTTTACATACAGATGGACGAACTGTGTTCTCAGACTGATCAGCTGGGGAATGCCCTTCAGCAGGTCATAGGCGAGCTTGTTCCGAAACCGCATTCCTTCTGTCATATGCTTGTTCAGATTAATGGTTCTCTGCCCGCGCCAGGTTCCTTTATTTTTCTTCAGCTCAATCTTATAGTTTTTCTGGGCATTCCGGCTTGAAGTCTGCCCACGGATCTGTACCGTGGCATTGGGAATATTCTCCCCATATCCTACCATTCCCTCTGTCGGACCATTCTCATTCCCTATCTGTAAAAGTGCAGCCGCCTGATATCTGTCTACTCCCATCTCTTCATAATCATAGACAGAATAACTATTGATTTCTTCCCATGTATGATCTGTATTTTCTGAAGAATTCCCCTTTGAAACAGTGAGGTACATGGTAACCACGCTGGTATCGTCATCGTTTTCATAAAGACTGTCCTTATCTCTTAAATGAACCTGGTCAATATCCCGGGATTCTGCTTTTTTTATCTCCTGTGACGTTTCGGATGCTGTCGGTTCTTCTGTATCTGTGCTCTCATTTTTTTCTTCCGGCACTACATCTCCATTTCCTATACAGCCTGCGAATAAAGACATGGTCATACTTCCGGCAAGAATACATGCAATTTTTTTATATTTTTTCACTGTTCTGACTCCTTTCCAGTTTTTTACTGAGGAAAAAACCAAGTCTGGAAAACTTTCCTCTTTTTTCCCTGGCCACCACAGGCTGTACACTCAAAATATAATAGGGCAGCCTCTTTGTATAATAGTCCAGACGAAAGGCTGCAATCAGAAAAAACACTGCGCTGCCTGTGAGAAATCCGAAACCATAATATACTCTTGGGAAAAACAGGGATATTACCGTAAACAGCACAGTTCCTCCTGCAAAACATCCGGAGGCCGCCAGCGCTCCTTTGTAATCTGTAAAATATAAAAGCAGCAGAAGTATGGTATTTGCCACTGCATAAATGCCATATCCCACGCAGAGGGTTCTGAAATACCCTTCCATAAGATCGTTAAATCCAAGCGGCACATACTCCAGGAGCAGTCCGCCAAGAGAAATAGCAAGTGCTGTAGCAAGGAGCTGCTTCAAGGCCGTGTATTTCAATTCCACATTCAATACCTTTAACATTTCCTCACCTGCCTGGGTAATATCTCCTACAGCACCTTTATCATTAAATAAACTGTAGTAGTTTTTATATTTCGGATAAAAATTCACCTCCACAGAAACCACAAAGTTTACTGTTGTTACCAAAATCGTAAGAAATGCCACAAGAGCTGGCACATCATGGTAGGGTGCACCAACAAACAGTCCCTGCACCTGTACCTGAAGCGGTCCGACCCACATGATCACCAAATGGGCAAACAGTCCAATATTGATAAAAAAACCGGTAAATGCCAGAGGCAGAAACTGATCCACCCATCTTAGGAAAAGGAAGGCACCCTTTTCCCCTTGTGGAAAATACTGATACAAAAGGATCACATCCCACAAAAGCATCACTCCGTATCCCACAGCCACTGCAATCAGAAGAGCTTCCACATGGGGAATTCCCAGCATCAGCAATACCCAGCCGGATATAAATGTGATCACAATAGCAGCTGTAAATGACAGCATGATTCCTCTGTAATCTTTTATTGCAGTGAGATAACTCATTGCATTCCAGGTAACGGTCAGCTCTCCAAAAAGCCACAGACACAGCAATCCGTCCAGAAGTCCTGCTCCGGAAAAGATAAGGAAAATTCCATACAGGATCCCGCCGGCCACCAGCATGATCCCTGTAGAGCCCCAGAAAGAAGGCAATACCATATCGTATTTTTCTTCGTACAGCATATCCGCAATAAACCTGGTAACTACCATAGACAAAAAACTGGTAACTGTCAAGGAAAACAAAAGGGTATACGTGATCATACACACCAGAAGTTCCCGGCTGTGTCTGCTGCCTCCTGTTTTATCACAAAGATACATAACGCCAAGAAGCAATACAATTCCAAGAAGCATCGGACCGGTACATACGACTCCCGCATATCCGTAAGCTCTGAAGGAAGCAAAAAGTCCCTGTCTGTTAAACAGTTTTTTTAGTTCAAATCCGATTCCAGCCACTCTTTTGTATCACCTCCTCATAAAGCTCCCGGTACAGACGGATCATGCGTTCCTGTCTGTAATAAGCCTTTACCCGCGCCTGTCCGTTTTTCCCCATACGAAGCCGCCTGCTTCTGGATTCACACATTTTCTCCATGGCAAGAGCCAGTCCGTCACGGTACATAGGTGCCACATAATAACCTGCCTTTCCATACACATCCTCTTCCTTTCCCTCCAGAAGTTCCCGACAGCAGCCTACATCTGTGGTAACACAGGGACGTCTTGCAGCAAAGGATTCCAGCACAGACAGGGGTTGTCCTTCTGAAATGCTGGTAAGGATGGTAAAATCCAGTTTCTCCATATATTTTACAATGTCCACACGCCCTGTAAATATAATGTTTTCCAGCTTCAGCTGTTTCACCAGCTCGTAACACTCCTGTGCATATTCTTCATCATCGACTCCTCCCATAATGTGAAGGCGTACATTTTTTACATGTGCAGACAGTTCAAAAAAAGCGTAGATCATGGTCTTGATATCTTTGATAGGAGCAAGCCTTACTACTGCTCCAATATCCACCCAGCCATCCTCTTCTTTCAGGGGGATTCCAGACAACCTGTCATAGTCGATCCCATTTTCGATAACCCGGCACTTCCCAGGTGCACAGCCCATCTGAATCTGAGTGCGCATTGCATTTGTAAAAAGACAGGTCACACGAAATGCCCTCTGATAGATCATATCTGACAGCATATAAAAGAAAGCAATCCACTGTTTCTTAAAGGATGGAACCACCCACTTGGCACCGATGATCTCCTCCTCTCTTTCCCGTG
>ERZ827488.4247-NODE-4247-length-10496-cov-2.618236_pt1 | contig 10496 bp, 9 predicted proteins | sample MGYA00519771_ERZ827488 | MGnify/ENA primary metagenome ERZ827488 (study PRJEB31778, sample SAMEA3449323) | human gut metagenome | biome: human gut; feature: human-associated habitat; material: faeces | place: United Kingdom | collected 2010/2012 ...
GCTACGGCCGCCTGGGTTGCGGCCGAGAATGCCGTGACGGAGGACTACCTCGCGCAGATACCCTTCCGCGGAGCCATCCGCGAGCGGCTCACCGAGCTGTGGAACTATGCCAAGGAGTCGGCTCCCGTCAAGCACGGCGACTGGTGGTACTACACTTATAACGACGGTTTGCAGAACCAGTCGGTGATCTACCGCACGAAGGAGCCGGGCGAGGCCGGCGAGGTGTTCCTCGACCCCAATAAGCTCTCCGACGACGGGACGGTGGCCCTGACCGACATGTCCTTCTCGAAGGACGGCCGCTGGTTTGCCTATTCGGCCGCCGCGTCGGGTTCGGACTGGGTGGAGATCCGCGTGATGGACACCGCCGACAAGTCGCTCGCTGCCGACAAGATCGAGTGGGTGAAATTCTCGGGCGCACGGTGGGCGCCCGATTCCAAGGGATTCTATTACAGCGCCTACGACGCCCCGAAGCAAAACGCCTACTCTTCCAAGAACGAGTTTCAGAAGGTTTATTACCATGCGCTGGGTACGCCCCAGTCGGCCGACAGGCTCATTTACGAGGACCGGGAACATCCGCTGCGTTACTTCTCGGCATGGCCTTCGGAGGACGGCAAATGGCTCTTCGTCATAGCTTCGGAGGGCACGTCGGGAACGGAGGTCCTCTATAAAAGGGTGTCGGACCCGAAATTCCGCGTCCTGCTGCCGGGCTTCGATGCCGATTATTCGCCCGTCGACTGCAAGGACGACCGGCTTTATTACGTGACCAACAGGGATGCGTCGAACTACGCGCTGATGAAGGTGGACCTGAACGACCCGTCGAAGGTTTCGACCGTGATTCCCGAAAGCGGCGGGAAGCTGCTGGAGGGCGTCGGCTCGGCCGGAGGGTATCTTTTCGCCACCTACCTCGAACATGCGCAGAGCAAGGTCTGCCAGTACGGTTTCGACGGAAAACTCGTACGCGAGGTCGAACTTCCGGCCATCGGCACGGTGAGCGGTTTCGACGGCGAGAAGGACGATACGGAGCTTTACTATTCGCTGACCAACTACATCGCGCCCGCCACGATCTACAAATACGACATCGCTTCGGGCGAATCGACGCTCTACAAGGCTCCGGAGGTGAATTTCGATCCCGAACTGTTCACGACCGAGCAGGTGTTCTACACCTCGAAGGACGGCACGAAGGTGCCGATGTTCATCCCCCGCCGCAAGGATATGAAACTCGACGGCGGGAATCCCTGCTACCTCTATGCCTACGGCGGCTTCCAGATCAACCAGACGCCTGCGTTCAGGCCCTCGGCCATGATGTTCGTCGAGCAGGGCGGCATCTACTGCGTGGCCAACCTGCGCGGCGGCTCGGAGTACGGCGAAGCGTGGCACAAGGCGGGCATGCTCGAAAACAAGCAGAACGTTTTCGACGACTTCATCGCCGCGGCCGAGTACCTGATCGCCGAAAAATACACTTCGTCGGACAAGCTCGCCATTGCGGGCGGTTCGAACGGCGGCCTGCTGGTCGGCGCCTGCGAGGTGCAGCGTCCCGACCTCTATGCCGTCTGCCTGCCCGCCGTGGGCGTGATGGACATGCTCCGCTACCACAAATTCACGATCGGCTGGGGCTGGGCCGTGGAGTACGGATCGAGCGAAAACGAGGAGCAGTTCGACTACATTTATAAATATTCGCCGCTGCACAACATCCGCGAGGGTGTGAAATACCCTCGACGCTCGTGACGACGGCCGACCACGACGACCGCGTCGTGCCGGCGCACTCGTTCAAGTTCGCCGCCCAGATGCAGCACTGTCAGGCCGGCGATGCGCCGGTGCTGATCCGCATCGAGTCGAATGCGGGCCACGGGGCGGGCAAACCCACCTCCAAACGTATCGCCGAGGAGGCGGACACCTATTCGTTCCTGTTCCAGAATATCGGAGTGCCTTACAAAGAGGTGAAAAAACAGAAATGATCCGGGCGGAAGCCCTGTCGCGCCGCGGCAAACGCCTCCTGCGTGAGGCGTTGGGGTGCGGTCGTTCGACGCGGCGTTCCGCCGCGGGAGTCCGGCGGCCGGTCGCCTTCGGACGGTAAAGAAGGTAGGTTAGGTTAAAAAGAGAGATAACATGAAGGTTTACAAATTTGGCGGTGCGTCGGTGCGTAATGCCGACGGAGTGCGCAACCTGCGCAAGATTATCGACGACGAGCAGAATCTCTTCATCATCGTTTCGGCCATGGGCAAGACGACCAACGCGCTCGAAAAGGTGTTCGAAGGACTTCAGAAGGGCGACAAACAGCTCTCCATGGAGCATGTCGCCGCGCTGAGGGAGTACCATGCGGGCATCATCGACGATTTGTGGCGCGGCCATAAACAGCTCGAACGGGTCGATGCGCTCTTCGACGAGCTGGAGCGCGTGGCCGTGGAAACGGTTTACAAACCCTCCGACGCCGAGTTGTGGTACGATACGATCGTGGCCTTCGGCGAGCTGGTCTCGACGACGATCATCTCGGAGTATCTCAACTATGCCGGAGTGTCGAACCGCTGGATCGACATGCGCCGCTGTTTCCTCACCGAGCAGCGTCACAAGGACGCCGGGGTCGATATCGAAGCTTCGGCGCCGCTGCTGAAGGGCGCGCTGGCCGAGTGTGTCGAGAATATCTTTGTCGGACAGGGCTTTATCGGCGGTGCGCCCGACGGCACGACCACCACGCTGGGGCGCGAAGGCTCGGACTACTCGGCGGCCGTGGTGGCCAATATCCTCGACGCCGAGTCGATGGCGGTGTGGAAGGACGTGGACGGCGTGCTGAACGCCGATCCGAAGATTTTCCCCGACGCCGTGCAGATCGCCGAACTGAACTACCTCGATACGATCGAGCTGGCCTACAGCGGCGCGCAGATCATCCATCCCAAGACGATCAAACCGCTGCAGAACAAGAATATTCCGCTTTACGTGCGGCCTTTCGGCGACAAGCGCAAACCCGGCACGGTGATCCGAGGCATGTCGGCCCCGGTCGACGTTCCGATCCTGATCCTCAAGAAGGACCAGGTGCTGCTGACCATCCGGTCGCGGGATTTCTCCTTCGTGCTGGAAGAGAAGTTCGCCACGATCTTCTCGCTGCTCGAACGCTACCGCATCAAGACCAATCTGATCCACAATTCGGCGGTCAATCTGGGGTTGTGCGTCGACAATTCGTGGCATATCGACGAAGCGGTGGCCGAATTCCGCGACGAGGGCTTCGACGTGATGAAGGTCGAGGATATGGAGCTGCTCACCATCCGGGGCTATACCGACGAGCTGCTGGCCAAGTACGGCTATACGCCGAAAGTCTTCGTCCGCCAGACGACCCAGTCCACCGCGCGCATCGTCCGCAAGAAGTAGGCGTCCGCAACCGTCGCGGGCGATTCCCGCAACGGTTTCTACACCGGTAATCGGCGGCATCTTTACGGGCCGGTCGGCGGTCGTATTCGCGGTCTGTTATCTCTGCGAGGCGAAGCGAAAACGCATCGTCGGATAATACCGCGGAGTACGTTCAATAACATTCGATACGATGGATTTCATCACACAGACGAAAGAAGTTCCGGTCGTGGGTTCGTACGACGTCGTGGTCTGCGGCGGCGGACCGGCCGGCCTGATCGCTGCGATCGCTGCCGCGCGCGGCGGGGCACGTACGGCGCTCGTCGAGCGCTACGGATTCCTCGGCGGCATGGCTACCGCCGGACTGGTGGCGCCAATCAGCGTCTTCAACTACAACGGCCGCCGCATCGTCGGCGGCATCCCGTGGGAGTTCGTCGAACGGCTCGCCGGAATCGGAGGCGCCGAGGAGGAGAAGCCGCTGGGCAATATCACCTTCTCGCCCGAGAAGTACAAGCTCGTCGCCCAGCGGATGCTGCTCGAAGCAGGCGTGACGCTCTATTTTCATTCCTACTTGACCGGCTGCCGGACGAAGGAGGGGCGGATCTCGCACGTCGTCATCGAGAACAAGAACGGCGCCGAGGCGCTCGTCGCCCGTTACTTCATCGACGCCACGGGCGACGCCGACCTGGCGCTGCGGGCGGGCGTCCCGATGCAGCCCGCAGGCACGACGCTGCAACCGGCCTCGCTCATCTTCATGCTCGGCGGCGTAGATACCGACGCGCTGCCGATGCTGCGCCACAGCCGGCAGGGTGTCAACTACCACGACCTCGCCATCCGCGAGGCGCTCGAAGCGCTGCGCGAGCGGGAGGAGGTACCCCTCTTCGGCGGGCCGTGGTACTGCGGCGTGCTGACGCCCGGGGTGGTGCTCGTCAACATGACGCGCACGCAGGCCGATATGGCCGACAACCGCGAGGCGACGGCCGCGGAGTGCCTGCTGCACGAACACGTCCACCTCTTCACCGAACTGCTCCGCCGGCACGTGCCGGCCTTCCGCAACGCCTCGCTGCTCGCTACCGCCACGCAGACCGGCGTGCGCGAGACGCGCCGCATCAGGGGATTCCACACGCTCACGGGCGAGGAGTATCTCCATGCCGTCGACTTTCCCGACGCTGTTTCGCGTGGATGTCATCCGGTCGACATCCACGCCGCCTCGTCGACCGGACAGCGGTGCGAGTTCCTCAAAGAGGCGGCCTTCATTCCCTACCGCTGCCTGATCGCCCCCGGTTTCCCGAACCTGCTGGTAGCCGGCCGGTCGTTTTCGGCTGATGCGGTCGCGTCGGCATCGGTACGCGTGCAGGCTTCGGTCATGGGGCTGGGGCAGGCGGCCGGAGCCGCAGCGGCGCAGTGCGTCCGCTCGGGCGTCGGCGTAGCGGAGATCGATGTCGGGCAGCTGCGCAGGACGCTCGTCGAATATGGGGCCAACCTCACGGCCTGAATCTGCATGACGGAAAAAGGCGGCCGTCCCGATCGTCGGGACGGCCGCCTTTTTCCGTGAGCTGTGCCGTTCGCTACTTGATGCGCTCCACGTAGTCGCGGGTGCGGGTGTCGACGCGGATCTTGTCGCCGGTATTGATGAACAGCGGCACGCGCACCGTGGCGCCCGTGTTGACCGTGGCGGGTTTGAGCGAGTTGGTCGACGCCGTGTCGCCCTTGACGCCGGGTTCGGTGTAGGTCACCTCCATGTCTACGATAGGAGGGAGTTCGGCCGAGAGGACGGTCTCCTTCTCCGTGTGGAACATCACCTCGACGATCTGGCCGTCGGCCATCAGGTCGTAGTTGGTGATGAGCGCCTTGTCGATGTTGATCTCCTCGAAGGTCTCGGTGTGCATGAAGTGCGCTCCGAGGTCGTCCTCGTAGGTGAACTGGTAGGGACGGCGCTCCACGCGGACGAACTCCACCTTCGCACCTGCGGAGAAGGTGTTGTCGAGCACGCGGCCGTTTTCCAGATTCTTGAGCTTCGTGCGCACGAAAGCGGGACCTTTGCCGGGCTTGACGTGCTGGAAATCGACGATCTGGAACGTCTTGCCCTCCAACTCGATGCAAGCACCGATTTTGATATCAGCGGTTGTTGCCATAAAAATATCGTTTTTGTTTACGTGATTGATCGATAGCGCACAAAATTACAAAAAAAATCGGAAATACAAGATTCCGGGCCGAAAGTTCCCTGCCGAAGGGGCGTGCGTCCGCGAGCGGAGACATCCGCCCGAACTGCCGGAGGGTTCGGTATCCGCCGCTCGTGCGGAGGGTTCGCTCCGTCGATTCGTATGGCTGCGACCGATGCCGGCCGTCTGCGGCCTAAGACTCCGCCCCCCATTCGTAATGCTCGGCTTCGGGGCAGACGAGCGCGACGATGCGTTCGGTGACCGTGGCGCAGAGCGATTCGATGTCGGCGGGGCGGGCGTAGAACGACGGTGCGGCGGGCAGCACGACGGCGCCGCACTCGGCCAGCGCCGTGAGGTTGCGCAGGTGGATGAGCGACAGGGGCGTCTCGCGCACGACCAGAATCAGCCGCCGCCGCTCTTTGAGCATGACGTCGGCCGCCCGTTCGATGAGCGTCTGCGACACGCCCGAAGCGATCCGGCCGGCCGTACCGACCGAACACGGCACGACGATCATCGCATCGTAGCGCGCCGAACCGCTGGCCGGCGGGGCGAACAGGTCGCGATTGTCGTAACGGACGAACTTCGGGTGGTCGGGCAGTGCGACGCCTTCGTGCGCCATGACCGTCGGCGCGACGTCGCTGTAAACGAGTGCTACGGATTCCACGCAGTCGAGTGCGGCGAGGCGCTCGGCGGTCTGGCGGGCGTAGACGGCGCCGCTGGCGGCGGTAACGGCAAGGATCAGTTTCATAGGCGGAGACAAAATTAACAAATACGCGGCGAATCCGGACACGATCGTCTCAAAAAGAATATTTTTTTATACATTTGCGGTATAATTTTAACGGTTAGTTAGTATATGAGATTCGAAAAACTTTTGCTGGCAGCGGCTGCCCTCTGCCTCGTCTGCATGACGCCTGCGTGCAGCGACGACGATCCTGCGACCGATCCCGAACAGAACGAAACGCCCGGAACGCCGGGAGAGGGGGAGGGAGATGGAGATGACGACTCCGGAGAACCCGGGGAACCCGATACTCCCGACACACCCGCATTGACGGAGGGCGTGAGGGCCGAAGGATACTACAAGGGCGACTATCACGACGAAGGGACGGGCAACTATTGGATCAACTTCACCGTCGAAGACGAGAACGATCCCGGAGGCTACTATATCCTCTGCCTCGATTTCAACGGTTCGCTGGCGGCCGACCCCGATTTCGCGGCGCTGGACGTCAGAGACTATCCGATGAATGTCGGGAGTGGCTATCCGGCCGGAACGCTCAACGGCGACGGCGATACCTATCTGGCGCGCCACGACGACGAGGGCGATTTCACCTATTCCGAGGCGCAGAGCGGTTCGGCCAAGGTCGAGATGATCGAGGGCCTTTATAAAGTGACCTGCTCGCTTCTGCTCGAAAACGACGAAGTCTGCGACTTCGAATACTACGGGCCGCTGGCGTTCTACAACCGCACGCTGGACGGCAACATGAGCAATCTGACCGAGGACGTGGAGCTCACCTTCACGCAGGGTATGGCGATCTACTACGGCGACATCTACGAGATGGGTTCCGATGCGTGGAACGTCGTGCTGGCCGAGGCGGACTACGATCTGGACATCAACTACGGTCAGGGCGACGCCGTGCAGCTGGCGTTCAACGTCACGCACGGCGCCGGCGACTACATCCCCGACGGGCCTTATACGCTTCTCGACGCCAATACCGCCGAGGAACTGCCTGCGGGAACGATGATCGCCGGCATCTACGACGCCTCCTACGGCGGTTACTGGGGCTGCTGGTTCTATTCGGTGCGGCGCCAGGTCGAAGCGCGCCTCGTTTCGGGAATGGTCGACGTGAGCCGCGAGGGAGACATCTACACGCTGGAACTCAAACTCAAAGACGGTGCGGGGCGCAACGTGACGGCGACCTACACGGGCAAACTGACCTACTATTCGGGCGAATAACCCGTTGCGGCGATAATCCGTACGGGGGCGTTCTCGCAAAGCGAGAACGCCCCCGTAATTTTCAGGATAGAGCGGGGGCTTCGCAGGGCGGGGACTTCCGCACGAGCGCTTCCCGGCGTCCGCCCGCAGCCTGACGGCGCGTGCAGCTTACAGGTCGATCGCCTTGCATTTGAGTCCCATGTCGCGGACGGCTTGAAGCGTGCGCGGCAGGGCGTAGCTCATGTTGCGGAACGACTTTTCGGAATCGTGGAAGACGACGATCGACCCGTCTTCGAGGTAGCGCGTAACGTTGCGCAGGCAGGTGCGGGGCGATAGCGCACGGTTGTAGTCGCGCGAGAGGACGTCCCACATCACCAGCTTGTAGCGTTTGGCCAGCGCACGCGCCTGTGCCGGCGTGATGCGGGCGTAGGGTGGGCGGAACAGTTCGGTGTGGAGCAGGTCGTTGGCGAAGTCGACGTCTTCGATATAGCGTTCGAGGCTCATGCCCCATCCCTTCTGGTGGGAGTAGGTGTGGTTGCCGATGCGGTGGCCGGCGTCGAGGATGCGGCGGTAGAGGTCGGGATACATCTCCGCGTTCTTGCCCAGCACGAAGAAGGTCGCTTTGGCATCGTACTTGTCCAGCGTCGAGAGAATCCATTCGGTGATGCCGGGCGTGGGGCCGTCGTCGAAGGTGAGGTAGACGGCCGACCGGTCCTTCATCTCCCAGATGAGGTCGGGCATCAGCCAGCGGATGAATTTCGGCGGTTTGAGACGCATGTGCGGTTAGAAGACAATGACCGTGCAAATGTAGACAAAAAATACTATCTTTGCAAGGGCGGAAGCCCGCGTGCAGAGGCGGCGGCGCGGCCGGTCGTGCGGATCGCATCCGACGCCGTGCGGGACTTGCACCATCTTTGCAGCGAACGGATTTCCGTCTGGACGGGGCGGTCTCCGGCACCGGCGTCCGCACGTTCCTCGCACAAATAACGTATAGAACCGATGAAAGGAGTAGTAAAACTGGCCGTCGTGCTTGCCGTCGCAGCGTCGTGTTTCGGCTGCAAGGCGTTCCGCACGCTGGGCGAACAGCGCATCAACGCGCAGGGTGCGCCCTACGAACTGATCGTGGTCTGCGACCAGCCCGAATGGCAGGGTGCGCTGGGCGATACACTGCGCAGCATTCTGACCGAACCCGTCGCGGGACTCAACCAGCGCGAACCGCTCTTCGACGTGCTACGCGTGCTGCCGAGCGGATTCGAGAATCTCGTCACGCGTCACCGCAACGTATTGCAGGTACTCGTCGACGCGGAGGTCGAAGAGCCGGCAGCGGCCGTGCAGTACGACCTCTATGCCCAGCCGCAGATCGTCGTGACGTTGCAGGGGCCGACCCAGCAGTCGCTCGTCGACTACCTCGGCGCGCACCGCGGGGAGTTGCTCTACGTGCTGGAAAAGGCCGAACGCGACCGCACGATCGATTTCGGCCGCAAATTCCCCGACAAGTTTCTCGCGGGGCTGGTCAAGGAGCAGTTCGGCGTCGACTTCTCCGTGCCGCAGGGCTACAAGCTCCGTGCGAAGGGCGACGATTTCCTGTGGATCTCCTACGAATTTCCGCAGGCCAGCCAGGGATTTTTCATCTACTCCTACCCCTATACGGGCAGACAGGCGTTGACGGTCGAAGCGCTGACCGAGGCGCGCAACCGGTTCGCGGCTCGCATCCCCGGTCCGTCGGAAGGCTCCTACATGATTACGGCCGACGTCTACGAGCCCGACCTGCGCACCTTCCGGCTCGAAGGGCGGCTGTGGATCGAGCTGCGCGGATTCTGGGACGTGAAGAACGACTTCATGGGCGGTCCGTTCGTGAGCTACACGACCGTCGATACGACTACGCAGCGCGTCTTCACGATCGACTGCTACGTCTACTCGCCCAAGAACCACAAGCGCAACTACATGCGCGAACTGGAACACCTGCTTTACCTGATCTCCGTGCCTGACAAGACGCCGGCGGACGAATAGCGCCGTTTTCGGAGCCGTCGTTTCCGCAGCCGGTGCGCGTCCGGACGACGATTCCCGATCGCCGCCCGCTCCGGTTCGTTCGGGGCCGGACAATTTTTCGTTTTGTTTTTCGTTAAATAATGCGTAACTTTGCACGACTGTGGAGTATTGCACGCGGAAACAAACCAAAGGATGAAAAAAATCTTATTCTACCTGCTCGGTATCGTGGCTTTGAGCGCCTCCCTGAGCGGGTGCAGCGGCATCAACCGCCTCATCAAGGGAGGCGATCCCGAAGCGATCTACGCCAAGGGCGTCGAGTTGTACGATGCCGGAAAATGGAGCAAGGCCATCACGCTTTTGCAGAACGTCGAAAACTACTACTCGGGAACCAGCAAGGCCGACACGCTTTCGTTCTACATCGCCCGCGCCCATTTCAAGAACCGCAGTTACGACACGGCCTCGGAGTTGTTCGACACCTACCGCCGCACCTTCGGCCGCAGTCCTTTCATCGAAGATGCCGAAGGGATGTACGCCATGTGCTTCTACTACCTCTCGCCGGGTCCCTCGCGCGACCAGACGATGACCGGGCACGCGCTGATCGCCATCAACGAATTCATGTCGCGCTATCCGCAGAGCGACCGCGTCGAGAACTTCCGCAAGATCAACACCGAGCTGACCGAACGGCTCCACGAGAAAGCTTACCTGAACGCCTACACCTATTATAAGACGGGCAAATACAAATCGGCGATCGTGGCGTTCAAGAACGCGCTGAAACAATACCCCGAGAGCAAGCGCCGCGAAGAGATCATGTACCTGATCGTCGATTCGGGCTACCGCCTGGCCAGCAACTCGATCTCCGAAAAGCAGACCGACCGCTACCTATCGATGCTCGACTCCTACCTCTCGTTCAAGGAGGAGTTCCCCGAATCGACGCACATCAAGAGCCTCGACCGCATGGCCCAGCAGGCACGCGACTACCTCGACCGCAATAACAAAGACAACAACATATAAGATGGAAATCAAGAAGAACATTCCCAACAACACCATCACGCGCAAGCTGGTGGATCTGGACCGGGAGA
>ERZ827488.4251-NODE-4251-length-10485-cov-9.048418_pt1 | contig 10485 bp, 9 predicted proteins | sample MGYA00519771_ERZ827488 | MGnify/ENA primary metagenome ERZ827488 (study PRJEB31778, sample SAMEA3449323) | human gut metagenome | biome: human gut; feature: human-associated habitat; material: faeces | place: United Kingdom | collected 2010/2012 ...
CCGCTTTAAGAACCCCCGCCGTTTTCATCCGGCGGGGTTTTGTTTTCAATTTATATCTCTTTACCTTTGTGATAGCTGAATGTTTTTCTGTTTCTTTTATTGTTGCGTTTGGACGGGTCACGGTTGCCGCGTTCCGGATTTTGGTCATATTCGGCGGTTGAAGGGGAATTGACCCGTTTTTCCTGCTGCCGCATAAATCTTTCGGTTTTGGCGAGTTTTTCTTCCATCTGCGTTGATTCGATGAAGACTTTTTCGGTATGTGTCCGTTCTTCTGCTTTGGGCCCTTGGCCGAATTTGGTTCCTTTTTCGGGGACTATTTCCCGGCCCATTTTTTGCAGCGCCTTTTTGGCCGCTTCGTTATGTTTGGTCAGGTATTGGCGGCAGCCGGGCGGTATGCTTTGCAGATGTTCGGCTTCCAAATTGATGACGCCGGGCGGGTTCTTTAATTTCATTTTAAATTGCAGAGCGGCGGCCAGCAGTTTGTCACGGAATTCCGGCGTACGAATATTGTTGAATTCAATGGTGTCGGCTCCGTTGTCGCGGGCGGCTTTGACCAGGGCGTAAAAGTAGTCGTAGCTGAGCGGTTTGCCGGCTTCGGGGTTTTTGACGGTGACGTCGATTTTATCCGGCTGTGGCGCTTTTTTCACCGTATAGACGGCGCCGGCATCGCCGCGTTTGCGGGCAATCGGGCTCAGCGGGCGGACTTCGATTTCCACGGACGCAGGTTCCTGGTTTTCATCGGTTTGCACCCGAACTTCTTTAATTTCGCGTTTGGGTTCTCCGGTTTTTTTATCAACGGCGGTTTCGCACCATTTTTTCAGTGAAGCGGGATAGCCCTTAATCCATGAGGGTTCTTCGGAGTGATCAGAAGCTTCGGGTTTTTCTTTCTTTTCGGGAGCGGTTTCTTTTGCCGGGGCCGGCGGTGTGTCTTCCTTTGGGGCCGTTTTGTTTTTTTGCTCGCGACGGGCAAGCAGCTCATCTATTCTGCGGGTGGTGTCGTTTTCCTGCCGCGTATTGGATTCGTTTGATTCGGCAGTCCGGGAGGCAGGCGTTTGTCTTTCTCTGGATTGCGGAAGTTCGGGCAATTCTTCGCTGATGCTGAAGATTTTGATTTTGGGAGCAGGGCGCAGTTCCTCGGTTTGGGACAGGGGCGGCTGTCCGGAAACGAAAGAATCCGTGTATGCTTCTTCAAAAGTCGGATTATGCTTGTCAAAAGAAAATTCAATCTGCGGCGTTTCGGCTTCCAGTTCTTTTTCGTTGAGCGAAATGATGCCTCTTTCGCTCAGAATGCCGATTTTATCCAGGTTCAGTTTATTGTCATCGCCGATGATTTCTTCCAAAGCTTTTTCGTCGTTAATGATGTAGTTCAGCTGTTGCAGCCGTTCCTTTATTTTCCGGAGGGTTTCCTGCCGCTTGTCTGTGTTCGGCGAGGCAGCTTTGCGGGTGGCCGCGTCGGCTTGTTTGCGATATTGGTTTTCCCTTTCGGCTTTGGATAGAACTTTCATGTGCCAATCGTCCTGATGGTTAGATATGAGATCATACTATCATAAAAAAATAATTTTGTCTAATTTTTTCTACATACTGCAGAGTTTGTTCAGACTGGCAGGGGTGACGGCCTGAAGATAAGGATTGCAGTGTTTTTCCAGACCGAGGGTTACCGGTGCGACCGGTTTTCCCTGTTTGATTTTGCCCATGGCCTCTTCCACATATTGTTTAAGCAGCTGGCTGTTGGGGTTGAAGTATTGGGCGAAGCCGATGCCGTGAATGGTATATTCATGACCGGGATAGAATTTGACGTCGTTCGGGAGTTCTTTGATTTTATTCAGTGTGGCAAACATTTGTTCGGCGCTGCCTTCAAACAGACCGCCGATGCAAAGGTTAAACAGCGTGTCGCCGGTGAAGAGGGCTTTAGCTTCAGGAAAATACCACAGAATATGACCGATGGTGTGGCCGTCAGCGCGGATAATTTCGGCGCGGGAGCTGCCGAGGCTGAACGTATCTCCGTCATTCAGGCCGATGTCTATGCCCGGAATACGGTTGAGGTCGGCTGCTCCGCCGACAACCTGTGCGCCGTAAAGCGCTTTCAGTTCCAGGTTGGCGTCGGTATGGTCGTAATGGTGATGGGTGTTGAAGATATATTGCGGTTTGATGCCCAATTCTTTGCATCTGGCAATAATCGGCGCCGCTTCGGAGGGGTCAACCACAGCGCTTTGTCCCGTTTCTTCATCGGTGAGCAGCCAGGCGTAATTGTCCATGGTGCCGGCCCGGCACAGAACTGGTTCAATTCTTAAGTTACTCATGCTTGTTTCTCCGTCAGTGTCTTATTTATAAATAGTCATCGGGGTTGATTTCATCAATCTGTTCCGGTGAAATATATTGCTCGGCGTAGTCCAAGTAAACTTTGCTGGTGATGAAAACCTTGTAAAGGTCGGGATCGATATGTCCGTTGTTTTTCATGTCGCGCATAATGGCCAGAACTTCCGAGAGTTTTTTCGGCTCTTTATATGGGCGGTCGTTGGCGGTAAGCGCTTCAAAAATGTCGGCAATGGCCATAATTTTGGCAGGAATGGACATTTGGTCGCCGGTGAGGCCGTTGGGATAGCCTTTGCCGTCTATGCGCTCGTGGTGGGCGCCGGCATATTCAACGACTTTTGAGAGTTCTTTAGGGAAAGGCAGAGCCTTGAGCATATCGATGGTGACAACAATGTGTTCGTTGATTTTTTCCCGTTCCTCTTTGTTGATGGTTCCGTGCGGGATTTTCAGGTTATAGAGTTCGCCGCGGTTATATTGGTCAAAGAGCAGGTCGCCCCGGTCCTGAAGAAGATTTTCAACACCCGGCTGTTCGTAAATTTCAGGGTTTTTGATGTGGTCGCGTTCTGCCCAGGAGAGCCCTTTCATACGGTTGAAGTAACGGGTGAAGGTGATGCGGGAAATCCTGTCCAGTTCGGCAAAGTCGCGTTCGGTCATGTCTTTATCGCCGATGTTGCACTGGGCGATAAAATCGTAATCTTTTTCCAGCTGTCTGACTTTGGCGACAAATTCGGCCTGCAGGTTCTCCGGCGTGTCCGTATTGGCCAGGCGCTTTTTCAGGTAGTCGATATGTGCGTCGCGGCGCAGAATCTCAAAGCGGCTGCGTATTTCATGAATGCGGTTGTAGATGGTTTCCAGCTTGGTGGCTTTGTCAACGATATATTCCGGTGTTGTGACTTTGCCGCAATCATGCAGCCAGGAGGCAATATGCAGCGTGTACCAGTCGTCGCCGCTCATTTCAAAGTCACGCAGCGGGCCGCTGTCTTCCTGAACGGCGGCGGTAGCCAGCAGGCGGGCAATAACGGGCACGCGCTGGCAGTGGGCTCCGGTATAAGGCGATTTGGCGTCAATGGCCCGGGCCAGAACTTCAATGAAAGATTCCAGCAACTGTCCGTAGGCCTCATTAAGCATTTTGTTTTCCAGCAGAAGACCGATGAGCTTGCAGATTGAAATGGTGTTTTTCTGGGTGTCCAGCGTAAAGGTCAGGGTGCGTCCGCTTTCGTCCCGCGGATTGACAAACTGTGCAATGCCGACAACGTAGCCGCGGCGGGTGGTTACCGGAATGCTGAGAACGGAGACGGTGGCATAATTGTTGTCTTCGTCAAACTCGGCGAAAAAACTGTTGTCAAATTTATTGTCGGCGTAGATGTTATTGGAATTAATGACGCCTTTGCTGAAAAAACAGGCGGCGGCAATGGATTTCTGCGGCTGGTTTTTGATTTCGGGCAGAAAAACGGTCGGAGCATAGACCAGATTGTCTGAGCCGCGGCGGGTGATTTTCAGGCTTTTGTTGACGCTGTATGAAAGGGTCAGAAACTTATCATCATTGACATTGTAGAAAAACCAGCCGTCCGCGTCACACATGTCGGCGGCGGTATCCATTATTTTTTCGACGATTTCGGCATGGTTGGCCTCTGCCAGCATTAAATCGCTCAGCTCAAGAATGGAACTTAAATTTCGCGTATTCGTCGACACCAAAGGCCGCCTCCTTCCCTTTACAAGGGTATAGTCTATACGCATTTAGTTAAAAAATAATCAATTAACTGATTTTTGAAATGAGGTAATTGACATCATCTTCGCTTAATTCCTCGCTGGTGGAGCTTATCGAAAGAATGCGTTCAATCACTTTGTGAATGAAAGAAGCACGATCGCTCTTCTGGCAGCCGAAGCGAATGTCGCGGATGACGTTCAGGGCGCTGAAAACCGCGGGGAACATACTCTTGGGGATAAATGCCTTGCGGAGCAGATTGCGAATCATAAAGTCAACCTGCAGGTTAAACAATATTTTGCGGACTTCCAGCAGCGGAGTGTTGGAAAGGTAAACCAGCGCATATTCAAAAAATTTCAAATCGCCCATGCAGATTGAACGCACAACCAGTGACGGCGTCAGGTGATTGGAGGCGTAAAGCTGGTGAACCAGTTCTTCAATCTGTTTATCTGAGCTGTATTCTTCCGAAATGCGCAGCGTGGTTTTTTCCTTAACCTGTTCAACAATGTCGGTGGCAATGTTATTGGGCAGATTATGGGTGGTAATCAAACGTTTCTGCAGTTCGTCGGAAAGAGAACTGACAATCTTTTCAATGACCGAAACCGGCAGGTCGGAACGATAAACCAGGTGTTTTTTGATATTGTCGCTGTCGGAATATTTATCAATAATCGAATCGTAGGTCTTTTCAACGATATTGGCGCTTTCATTGGAGATGAGAACGCCGACGACATCTTCCGAGCATTTGTCAACAATATACTGCGAGACGTCTTCCGGCAGATTTTTGCGCTGGGCGACCGCTTTCTGTTTGTTGCTGCTCTGCGCTTCGATAATGCTGATCAGGTCTTCTTTGGTGAGGTTGGCGTAATATTTGATGAAAGGAACGGCAACGCTGTCCTGATCGTTAATCAGTTTGACGGTGATATCGCGGGGAATTGACTTGCAGTTTTTCAAACTTTCGGAAAGGACTTCCCTGACTTTGACCTGAACGTCTTCAACCATAATGCGGAAAATGTCTTCCGCCAGTTTGCGCCCGCGCTCGCTGATGTCGGTTCCGTCATAATAGGCGGAGATTTTTTGGGCCGCAACTGCTTTGTTCTCAACAGACAAGTCGTGAGACAGGCGGTTAACATCTTGCATTGTCAGGCCGAGTTTTGTCATTTTTTTCTGCACTCGCTTTAATTAACTATCTATTTCTTATCATAAAATAAATTAAATGAAAAGTGTAATTAATCTTTTGTTACAAAATTTTGTCGAGTAACCATTATTTTTCCGCATCCGGAATTTTTGCGTCCAGCCAGTCAATGTCCCCCAGCGTTGCCTCATCAAAATTCGTCAGTTCGTAAAAAGTCATGGTATATTCAAGCAAACCGGCGAAATTCCGGAGATTGGTGTCGAAAATCATGGCATTGGCAAGCGCTTTGCCGGTGACGGGTTTGTCACGGTTTTCAATTTCGGCGCGCAGAAAACGCAGCTGTTCATAATTTACGCCGGAGTTGATTTTATGGGTGTATGAGCGCATGGAGGCCAGCAACGAAGGGAAAATTTTGTATTTGTAGCTGTTGTCTTCGGTTTCGTCTTCGGGAATCAGTCCGGGTTCGTTTGAGTACCACAACAGTTCGCGGTAAAGCGAATTGCCTTCGTTGGCCGGGCGGTTGGTGCCCCAGTTGCTTTCAATGGCAGCGGCGCCCATCAGCAGAGAAGGCGGCAGTTTGTTGACGCGGAGCAGCAGTTCTTTGAAAATGTAAGCATAACGCCGTTCTCCCGTGAGGCGGGTGAAAATGTCATATTTTTCCGCCTGCTGTTCAAGAAATTTTTCTTCTTCCGCAGTGAGGTCGTGCTGTTTTTGGAAGCGGTCTTCCAGCAGGCGGATATGCAGCCGCTCTTCACTGAGTTCTTCGCCAAGTTTCAGAGCCAGAGGGCCGACGATTTGCAAGAAGAGCTTGTTGCGTTTTTGCGGGTCTTTAATTGAGCGGAAGTCGCGAGGGAGACGGGTGAGAAAAATCGGCGGATAAATCCAGTCCCGCATATAAATGTAGTCTTTATAGCCGTATATCCGGTAAAAGTCTTCCAGTTCGGCAACCGTGATGTCATGGATATAAATGCCGTCAACCTTGTATTCATAAACGGGAGTATCCGGCGCTTTGGCGCCGCAGATAAAAAGGACGCTCAGAATCAGGGCTGTGACGGCGGTTAATGTTTTCATGCTTCGCTGTTTTCAAAATTTCTGACTTCTTTGACTTCAGGGATATAGGATTTGAGAACCCTTTCGACTCCTTCTTTAAGGGTAATCATAGCGTAAGGACAGCCGGCGCAGTTGCCGCGCATTTCGACATAGACAATTCCGTCTGCGAAGTTTTTGAAAACGATGTCGCCTCCGTCCTGTTTGACAGCCGGGCGGATGCGCGCATTAATCAGCCCGATGATGCGGTTGGCGACGTCTGTTTCGTCGGCAGCCGTTTCCGGCGTTTCGATGACGGCTTCGTCGCCAAGAGCGGCATAGTCCATAATTTCGGCGAGAATCTGCGGTTTGAGTTCTTCCCAGTCGGCTTCGTCTTCTTTGGTGACGGAGATCATTTCTGCCGTCATAAACAATGATTTTATGCCGCCGAGGTCAAAAATCTGCTCGGCCAGCGGTGACTTGCGCAGGGATTTGGCATCAACGAATTCGGCGGTTCCGCTTTTCAGAATCCGAACCGGCGGAAAAAAGTTTAAGACATTGCGGTCAGGGGTTTCTTGTGTTTCAATTAGCATTTTATTTCCTTGCAGGGGCTTGTTCGTTTAAAGCTTCGGCAATCAGGGCAAGCAGATTGCGGGCTTTCACGATGTACATGTTTAAATAACTCAGGTGGTTGGGTGCGGTCAGGCTGTTCAGCTCGCCGTTGCGGACAATGGTCGGTTGGATGGACGAGGCGTCTTCCAGAGCTTTGATCAGGCTTATCCAGTTTTGATATTGTCCGGCGGAAACGATGATGTTTTTATAATCATTGCCGAGCGCTTTGAAAAGCAGGTAATAAGCATAGGCTTTGCCCTGCTGATAATAGAAAATGTTATCGGCTTTGGTGTCCCACCAGGAAGAACTTTCCTCCCGGATTCGGGTTTCAAGAGCGGCGCTGCTTTTGCCAAGGTTTATTTTGGATTTGCGGAGCAGGTAAGCGAGGTCTGCCGGGCTTTTGTAAAAGACTTCGCGGCCGGCACTGAGGCTTTTGTTGTAATTAATCAGGTGGCGGCGAGCTTTGCGGTACTGGTTGTTGGCCGACGGTGCCAGCAACAGTTTGTTTTCGGCGGAAAACATCCAGACGGTTCCGGGGTAACGCAGCAATTCCGCCGCGGCCTGCAGGTCGGAAGGTTCATCTTCCACGGTAATCTTTTTATCAATTCTTTTGGCAAAAGAAGAAGTAAATTTATTTAGGGCGTCAAAAATGCCGAGCTGAAAATTAGGCATATTGTCAAGGAAATAAGAGGGGTAGAAAAACGGCAGGTTCGGCGTCCAGATTTTTTCGTTTACTTCACGGTTGACCAGAAAAGAAATCATTTCCACGCTGCTGGATTGTTCAGGGTGTTTTTCATCAATTTCATAATCGGTGGTGCGGTCAATGTTGCTGATGAGCAGTCCGCCGATAGGATAATAAAGAAAAACCAGTGCGGCAAGCAGAAGAACCAGTGTGTTCCACCAGGTCGCAAGAAAGTTCATTCCCCGGTCAACCATGGCATCAAAAGAAAATTTCGGCAGGTGGATTTGCCGCAGTTTGCCGTATTGTTGCAAAAGCCAGTTTTTAAGCTTGTTTTTGAGCATTTTTCTTTCCCCGTGACGAAAGCATTTTAAGAATGTCGGTTAAACAAAGCACACCGGTTAGTTTAGCCATTACGCAGAAAGTTGCAACACCCAAAATGCATAATCCGGCGAAAAGCGGAATTTTTATGCCGTAAGACAGCAGCAGCCAATTGTCAAACTTCCAGGTTATGCCGAGTTCTCCCAAATAAATAACTCCGCCCATTACCAGCGAGCAGAGCGTGATTTTGAGAATTTTGCGGTTCAGCTCGGCGGAATAGCTCCAATAACCGCGTTTTTTCAGGCCGCGAAGATATTGGTAGAGCGAGACGAAAGAGGCGACGGAAGTTGCCGAAGCCACGCCGACGTGGCCGAAAGGAATCATCAAAGCTATGCTGAGCGACAGGTTGGCAATCATGACAACAATGCTGTATTTGACCGGGGTTTTGGTATCGCCGCGGGCAAAAAAGTTCGGAGCAAGGGCTTTAACCATAACGTAAGAGGGCAGACCGACGGAGTAGGCGATAACTGCCCGGGCGGTCATAACCGAATCTTCGGCGGTGAAACGTCCGTGGCGGAAAAGAATATCTATAATCGGATAAGCCAGAACAATCAGAGCAACCATTGCCGGAATGGAAAGCAGGGCGCCGTATTCAACCGCTTTGTTTTGGCTGTGACGGGCTGCTTCGATTTCTCCGGCTTTGAGGTGGTGGGAGAGTATCGGCAGCAAGGCAACGCTGATAGCCGCGCCAACCACGCCGAGCGGCAGCTGCTGAATGCGGTTGGCATAGTAGAGCCAGGAGATGGCTCCGGTTCCGACCAGCGAAACAACAATGGTGTCAACCACCATGTTAATCTGATAGACGCCGGCTCCGAGAACGCCGGGAGCAATACGTTTGAACAGGGTTTTGATTTCAGCATTATGCAACAGGCGGCGGATGTTGAACTGCGGTTTGACGCTGACGTCAATCCGCCGGAGAAAAAAGTGCAGCCAGAGAATTTCAAGCAGACCGGCAATGGTTACGCCCCAGGAAATGCCGTGGGCAGGGGTTTCGCCAAAGGGAACAAAAGCAAAAACGGCAACAATCATTGTCAGATTGAGGATAACCGGTGCTGCGGCCGGCCCGGCAAATTTGCCGAAAGAGTTTAAAATGCCGGACTGAAAAGAAACAATCGAAATAAACAGCAAAAACGGAAAAGTGATGCGGGAGAGTTCGACCGACAAAGCCATTTTTTGCGGATCGGAAGCAAAGCCCGGGGCCATCAGTTCAACCACCCAGGGCATGCAGAATTCCATCAGAATAACAAAAAGGGTAAGAAAGAAAGTGAGGACGGAAATGGCCTGGGAGGCAAAACGAATGGATTCTTCGCGTCCGTCGGTTACCAGTTTGTGGGACAACATGGGGACAAAAGCGGTGGTGAAAGCGCCTTCGGCAAACAGGCTGCGAAACAGATTTGGCAGTTTGAAAGCAACGAAAAAGGCGTCGGATACGGCACCGGCACCGAGGAAATTGGCAAGAATCATATCCCGGGCAAATCCGGTAATGCGGCTGACGAGCGTGAATCCTCCGAAAGTGGCAATTGACTTAAATAAAGACATTTTTTTCCCATTAAACTGTTATTTGTTAAGGATATTTTATTGATTTGTATGCAGTATATTGTATAAAGATTAAAATTACGAACAGAAAAATCGTTTTATCGCCTTATATTTTGAGAAAAAGCCAGTTTAAATATTGACAAAAGACAATTATATTGCGATAATAGACAAAAGAGATAAGCAAGAATAATAAAAATCTTAGGAGAAGTTTTATGGTTAACATGGCTAATTTGCCGCAGGGAAAAGAGTTTTCTTGGAAAGGCGGCGTTAAAAGCATAGCACGGGGAAAGGAAAGATCTTCGGATCCGGCTCTTTCTCTGGCCGCACAGATTTTGATTTCGCGAGGATATAACGGTTTGGGATCGTCCGTATCCCATGAAGCTGATGCTCATAAAAATATGTTGTCAAATAAAATTTTGGCAAACAACGGTTTGGAATTGCAGGCTGACGGTTCTTATCGTCAGGTTTCTGCCGAGAAAGCCCGGGCGGCCGTAAATGTTGCCGAAACGGGTGCACAGATTATTTCTAAGGGTTTGACACGCTAACTTTTGATTAGAAATAAAACTTCTCGCAATAATCGTTAAAAAGTCCTCCGGTAACGGAGGACTTTTTTTTACCAGCAGCTTCGGTGGCTTCCGCCTCCTACTGGACCGCCGGAACACATATGTCCGTAACCTGAATATTCCTCTATATCTCTTTCACATGCAGACGAAGAGGTATAGGAGGAATAAGTGTAACTTGTATCTTCCGTTTTCTCATATACGTCGTTGGTGTAGTATTCCGTATACTGTCCGACACGCAAAGAATAGCCTCCGCTTCCGTCGGAGATGCAGCTGCATCCGGTACTGTATCTTTCGGTTCCGCTTGTGATGCACCAGCCATAGCAGCTTTCGCCGCAATTTGTTGTTCCTGTGTATATGTACTGATAGTTATCGAAGGGAGGATTCCCTCCGTTGTCGGTATAGGGGCAGGAATCACAGACTTCTTTGCATTCGGAGAATTTCTTGAGGCTTCCGGAATAGCAGACCTCGGCGCCGGCGGCTCCTCCGTCGGTGCATTCCTTGAAGCCGTCGCAGGCATTGGCACTGCGTTTGTATTTCA
>ERZ827488.4253-NODE-4253-length-10476-cov-3.188082_pt1 | contig 10476 bp, 9 predicted proteins | sample MGYA00519771_ERZ827488 | MGnify/ENA primary metagenome ERZ827488 (study PRJEB31778, sample SAMEA3449323) | human gut metagenome | biome: human gut; feature: human-associated habitat; material: faeces | place: United Kingdom | collected 2010/2012 ...
AGAAACTCAAGGAGCTGATCCCGCGCCAGCAGTTCGACATCGCCATACAGGCCGCCATCGGCGCCAAGATCATCGCCCGCGAGACGGTGAAAGCCGTACGCAAGGACGTGACGGCCAAGTGCTACGGCGGCGACATCTCGCGCAAGCGCAAGCTGCTCGAAAAACAGAAGAAGGGCAAGAAGCGCATGCGCCAGATCGGCAACGTGGAGGTGCCGCAGTCGGCATTCCTCGCCGTATTGAAAATGGACTAAACGAACCGACCATGAAGAAGACCATCATCGACCTGTTCGAAAGCTCCGTGGAGAAATACGGTGCCAAGACATTCCTGCTGGAGAAGAAACACCGGGCGTTCGAGCCTACGACCTACGCCGAGACCAAGGAGTTGGCCTTGGAGACCGGGGCCGGGCTGGCCGCGATCGGGATTCGCCCCAAGGACAAAGTCGCCATACTGGCCGAAGGGTCCAACGCATGGATCGTCTCGGAGCTGGGCATGTTCTACGCCGGGGCGGTCAGCGTGCCGCTGTCGGTCAAGCTCGAAGAGTCGAACGACCTGCTGTTCCGCATGCGCCACGCCGAAGTGAAGGCGCTGTTCGTATCGAAATACCAGCTGCCGAAAATCCGCCGCATACGCGCCGAGCTGCCCGAAGTCAAGCATATCATCGTCATAGGCCACATACCGCTGGAGCCGGGCGAAACCGCGCTGGGAACGCTCCGCAGGCTGGGCCGCGACTATCTGTCGAAGCACCGCGAGGAGTTCCTCGCCATCGGGCGGGGGATCGGGAACGACGACTATGCGACGATCACCTACACGTCGGGCACCACGGCCGACCCCAAGGGCGTCGTGCTGACGCACCGCAACTACACGGCCAACGTCGAGCAGTCGCTTTCGCGCATCGACATTCCGTCGTCGTTCCGGACGCTCATCATACTGCCGCTGGACCACTGCTTCGCACACGTCGTGGGGTTCTACATCATGATCGCATGCGGCGCCACGGTGGCGACGGTGCAGGTCGGAGCGACGCCGATGGAGACGCTCAAGAACATTCCGCAGAATATCCGCGAAGTGCGCCCGCACTTCCTGCTGTCGGTGCCGGCGCTGGCCAAGAATTTCCGCAAGAACATCGAGGGTTCGATCCGCGCCAAGGGCCGCTTCACGGAGCGGCTGTTCAATCTGGCGCTCCGCACGGCCTACCTATATAATAAGGACGGCTACGGCCGGGGGCAGGGCTGGCGCGTCCTGCTGTGGCCTGCGGTCAGGCTGTTCGACGCCGTGCTGTTCCGCAAGGTACGCGAAGCCTTCGGCGGAAGCCTGCGCTTCTTCGTGGGCGGGGGCGCGCTGCTCGACGCGGAGCTGCAGCGGTTCTTCTACGCCATCGGCATTCCGATGTTTCAGGGATACGGACTTTCGGAGGCCACGCCCGTCATCTCGACCAATTCGCCCAAATACCACTGGCACCGTTTCGGCTCGTCGGGCAAAATCCTGATTCCGCTCGACCTGAAAATCGTGGACGAAGCGGGCCGGGAGGTGCCGCGCGGGGAAAAGGGCGAAATCGTGATCCGCGGCGAAAACGTAATGGCCGGTTACTGGAAGAATCCCGAAGCTTCGGCCGAGACCGTCCGCGACGGATGGCTGCACACGGGCGACATGGGGTATGTCTCGAAGGACGACTTCCTCTATGTGCTGGGCCGCTTCAAAAGCCTGCTGATCGCTTCGGACGGAGAGAAATACAGTCCCGAAGGAATGGAGGAGGCGATCGTGGACAAATCGCCCTACATCGACCAGATCATCATACACAACAACCAGAGTCCGTTTACGGGTGCCATCGTCGTGCCGAACCGCGAAGCGCTGCGGCGGGAGCTGGACAGCCGCGGGATCGCGGGCGAAAAGCGGGCGGAGACGGCGGCGGAGATCCTCGGCGGCGAAATCGACCGTTACCGGGCCGGCGGCGTATTCGGCGGGGAGTTCCCCGAACGCTGGCTGCCGGCGGGACTGGCCATCGTGGACGAGCCGTTCACCGAGCAGAACGGGCTGGTGAACAGCACGATGAAGGTCGTGCGCAACAAGGTGGAAGCGCATTTCGGCGACCGTCTCGATTACCTTTACACGCCCGAAGGCCGCAGTCTCAAAAATGCGAAAAACCTCGCATCGCTGAAAAAAATCGTGGCGTAAAGGTAAATTTACCGCCCCGAAACCTTGAAAAATCGAAAAATGCGGAGTATATTTGTACTCCGAAATGCGGGAGTAGCTCAGTGGTAGAGCATCAGCTTCCCAAGCTGAGGGTCGCGGGTTCGACCCCCGTTTCCCGCTCATAAAGCCCTGCGAAAGAGGGCAAACGTGCAAAAGCCCTGTGTATCGACGATACGCAGGGCTTTTCTCGTTCAAATCCGATAACGACAGAAACAAAAAGCGCAAAACGCCCCGTCAGATCAACCGGCCGGACAATTCGCCGAGCCGCTGCGGCAGGGCGCATATTTTCAGCAGGGAGTCGTAACGGGCGAAATCCAGCAGGTCGTGATTACCGATGTCCACGCCGGCTTCGCGGGCTTCGGCGACCAGCTCCAGCAGACGGCGGAACTGCCTGTAGAGGACGGAATTGCTTGTAGAGGACCGCCGCCGCGGTCTACGGATGCGTCTATATCTGCGGCTGACCGGAGACGCGACACGATGAAAACGACCCTCGACGGGGTCGTTTTTTTGTTGCCGCACGTGTCAGGTCATGCAAAAAACGGAGTTTCACCGCAGGCGGATTTTCCCCGGACCGAGCGGAGGGCGAGGAAACGGCATGCGCCGTTCGGGCGAGTCGGCAGGGCAGCGGGTGGCGGGCGGCAAGGCGGCAGGACGGCAAGGGGGCAAGGCAGCGGGCGGCAGGCTACAAGGCAGCGGGCGGCAAGACGGCGGGCGGCAAGACGGCGGGCGGCAAGGCGGCAAAGTAGCAGGACGGCAAAGTGGCAGGGCGGCAAGGTGGCAGGGCGGCAAGGTGGCAGGACGGCGGTCGGCAGGGCGGCAGAAAAAGAGGGGATTGCGATTTTTTTTGAAAAAAAATTAAAAACCATTTTGTCCGAAAATCATATGTCCCCGCATCCCGGAGGCAAGGCCGCGTCATCGCAGCGGACAGATCCGGGGCGCCGCCCACACAAACAAAAAACGGGCGAGACCCATAACGTCCCGCCCGTTTTAGCACCGGGATTCCAACCGCCGGGAGCCGCCGGACAGCGAAAAAGCGCACGGAGAAGCAGCCCGGCATCTGCAAAAGGCCAACGCACAGGTTCTCAATACGCTGTTCGGACACCGGGAAGGGTGCAATATTATCCGCACGGCCGCCGTTAGTAAAATAATAGAACGCAACTTTTCGATCTTTTTACATTCCGATCATTCTTTCCAAGCGCACAGCCGGCCCCTTCCGTGGTCTTTCCCGTTCCCGGAACTGTGCCCGGAGGCCGAGCGGGTCTCCGTTTCCGCAAATCTTCGCAGGCATCGTGCGGCCTTTGATTTGCGGTTTTCTATCTTGTGCACGATTTCACACAAAATTCTATTCTATGACGTATTCACCGGATTCAGTCGGCATGCACCGACACACGTTTACGGGGCGGCCCGCATTCACGGGGCAGCCCCGCAGTAAAACGCCCCCCGATTTCATGTCCTGCTTCGCACTCCACGTCGCCGAGTGCGAACAAACGGGAAGAGACGGTTCCGCCGCAAACTACCTGACGGCATACCGCATGCTCGTCAAATACATGAACGGCCGCAAACTGCTGCCCGAACAATTTACCGCCGAATGGCTCGAACGTTACGAACGATGGCTTCTGGCAAGAGGACTGGGGACAAACAGCGTCGTGTTCCACATGCGCTACCTGCGGGCCGTCTACAACAAGGCCGCGGACAGGGGCAGCTTCATCGCATCCCGCGGCAATCCGTTCTACCGCAGGCATATCAGGCAGGTGGCGACCCGCAAGCGCGCGCTACCGCGCGAAACGCTCAGGCGGATCAGCGACGCCGACCTGTCAGAACTGCATCCGAAATATGCGCTGGCGCGCGACCTCTTCATGTTCAGCTTCTACACCCGCGGCATGTCGTTCGTGGACATGATCTATCTGCGAAAAAGCGACATCAGCGACGGTGTGCTGACATACAAACGAAAGAAAACCGGCCAGACACTCACGCTGCGCATCGAACCGCCCCTGCAGCGCATCATCGACCGTTACAACGGCGATTCACCTTATATACTGCCCGTGCTCGCCCGCGACGACAGTTACCGCGCCTACCGTCAGCAACAGCGCGAACTGAACAAATTCATCCGGAAGATCGGCGCGATGCTGGAAATTTCCGAACCGCTGACATTCTATGCGGCACGCCATTCATGGGCGACACTGGCACGCGACTGCGGCACGCCGCTGACGGTCATCAGCGCCGGAATGGGCCACACCTCTGAACGAACGACGCGCATCTATCTGGCGCAGCTCGATCACGACGTCATCGACAAGGCCAATCGGAAAATCATCAACCTGTAACGATCAGGCCGATTCAGGCAGCGTTCGGATTTTTCTGGTATCAGGAAAAAATTTTGCAGAAGCGAGAAACAAGGCCCATTACTGTAAATAATGGGTCTTCGGAACGTAAACAATTGTTTTATAATCATTTCCCGTCATCGGCAAAAATAGGATTATTTATAATCACAACCAAACATTTCATGCAAAAAAATTTACGCATCACAGCTAATTAATTGACTTTTAGCGTAATAACCCGTCCCTTGTTTAAAAAATCGAAAATCCGGACACCGCATTCGATTTTTTCTCCCGCAATTGTGTCCGAATCTGCCATTTAGCATCTGACAACCAGCGTTTTACACGAACAAGACCCATTATTTACAGTAAGGGGTCTCGGAGACGCAGTGTAACTATCTGACTAAAAGGCTGGTACAAATTGACACTTTCACTTAAGATTTTATGGGCAGTAAAGATTCTGCTCGCACTCCGCAAGGCGTCGGAAGCCGGCGCCCCTCCCATGAAGAGCCGCGAACTGATGGCGGCATGTCTGAATCCGGGCGCGGACACCTACATGTACCGCCGGGTCCTGCGCGAACTCGCCGCCAAAACCGACTATGCGACCTGCATCATCCAGTCGGGAAGGACCTACTATGAATGGAATCGCAACCTGCGGCCGACGCTCTACGACCTGACGCTGCGGCTGGAGGGCGGAATGCACGAGGTCACGAACGGCTTCTGGTCGTGCGAGAACCGCCATGTCATGCAGCCTTTATACAAGGCCAACAAGCAGTACGAATCGCTGACGCGCGAATATCTTTCCAATATCCATATCGACGAACTCGACTCCCCGGCGCTCTCCGCGCGCAACCGGGCCAAATAGCCGCACACATACCTGCCTGCGGCCGGACCGACGGAACAACACATTAATCACCAATAAACATTTAAAAATGAAACGTCTCTACCTCATTGCATTATTCACCCTCGTCTGCGGCGCCGTCCCGGCGCAGGAAAACGGCAACCGGGATGCGCAAAACCGCATCGTACGCAGCCCCTACGAAACCAACCGGCTCTTCGACAATATCTTCGTCGGCGTCGCCGGAGGTATAAACCTCTATTTCGGCGAGCACGACTCTCAGGGAAAATTCGGCAAACGGCTGGCTCCGGCGCTGGACATTCACGTCGGCAAATGGTTCACCCCCTCGATCGGCGCGCGCGTCGGGTACACCGGCCTGCAGGCCAAAGGCTGGACCACCGCCGGAACCATGTACGCAAAAAAACAGGACGGCGACTGGTTTCAGGAGAAGTTCGGCGTGTCGTACCTGCATGCGGACGCTCTGTGGAACTTCTCGAACGCCGTGAGCGGCTACAAGGAGGAGCGCACGTGGAACTTCATGCCTTTCGCCGGCGTGGGCTGGGCCCGCTCCTACGGCAACGACACCCATGACAACGAAATCGGATTCGACGTCGGTCTGCTGAACGTCGTGCGTCTGTGCAAGGCGCTCGACCTCACGCTCGAAGCGCGCTGTCTGCTGGTAAACCAGCGTTTCGACGGCGTATCGGGCGGCCGCATCGGAGAGGGAATGCTTTCGGTCACCGCAGGTTTGGCGTACAAATTCAACCGCCGCGGATTCACACGCGTCTCGAAACCGCAGGCGGTGGATTTCACGCCTTACCTCGACCGGATCAGGCGTCTCGAAGAGAACAACAACGACCTCGCATCGAAAAACACGGCGCTCAGCGACGAGAACGAGAAGCTGCGCAACATGCCGCCCAAGGTCGTAGCAGAGAAGAAGGTCGCCGCATCGCCCGTAGCGCTCTTCTTCAAGATCGGCAGGGCCACGCTCGACAGCAAGGAGCTGACGAACCTCGAATTCTATGTCAGGAACGCCATGAAGGCCGACAAGGACAAGACCTTCACGCTGATCGGTTCGGCGGACAAGGCCACGGGCAGCAAGGAGCTGAACCAGCGTCTGAGCGAACAGCGGATGGAGTATGTCTACGACCTGCTGAAGAACAAATACGGCATCGCGCCCGAACGCCTGATCAAGAAGGCCGAAGGCGATACGAACAACCGTTTTGCCGAGCCGGAGCTGAACCGCGCCGTCATCGTGGAATAACCCCCGAAAACGACCGATTCATGTCCCGGACCGCAGCAACCGTCACGAATGAAACGCCCTCCGGGGCGGCGCATCACCTGCTGGCATATCTGGAGGAGGGGAGGGTGCGCGTGTACGCTCCCCGCCGGCAGAGCCTCTGGATCATGCAGCAGCTCCCGCAGGCGGAGGAGCAGAGGATCGAAACCCAGCTCCGCGAACTGCACCGGACCGGGCGGCGGACGGCCGTGGTGGAGGTGCAGCTCCGCAGGGACGAAGAGACGTTCCGCGTAAGGGTACTCTGCGTAAGGGCCTGATCCGCACGAATCGGAAACGCACGAACAGATAAAATCAACGCCACACTCATCAATTAAAAAAAGCAATGACCATGAAAAAACAATCAATGCCCTACGAAGCACCGGAGCTGGTCCAGATCTCCGTGCGCGTCGAAAAAGGATTTGCCGTAAGCAGCGACATCGAGCCGGGAACCGGCGGCGGTGAACTGGGAGGTACGCGATCGCTCTCCTACGACGATTACGAATAGCGGTCCGAAGCTCCGAATATTAACGTTCAAAACAAAAAGCCTTATGAAAAAACTATTCGTTATAGCGATGCTCGCCGCAGCCGGCATGAGCGCATGCAGCAAGGAAGAGACTGCGACGGCTCCGGCAGAGGCGAAATACATTCAGGTAACCATTCCAGAGGATGCGGTCGCCGGCGAAACCCGCACCGCCGTAGACGGCACGGAGACGACTTGGGTGCAGGGCGACAAAGTCGCCGTATTCCTCTACAACGGCTCCACGACGCAGAAGTTCGAATTCACGGCCGACAAAACGGGCGCCACAACCACCTTTACCGGCGACGTACCCGTAGGCAGCTACTCGCTGGCGGCGGCACACTATCCGTACAGTTGCGGCGCCACGTTCGACGCCGTAAACAAGGTCTTCAACCACACGTGGGGCACATCCTACTGTACGGAGAATCTGGCCGACTACGACTTCATGTACACGAACGTCTGGGAGACCCCGTTCGAAATCAACGAGGATTCGACGGTGCTGCCCGTTAACTTCACCTTCCGGCCGCTGATGGCACGCATCAGGATGAGTCTCGGACTGGAAAGCAACGAGACGCCCAAGAAGATCATCATCAGCACCAGCGGCGACGTAATGCCGACCGCGGGCACGATCGACCGTCTGGGCAACTTCACCGCATCGTCGGTAACCAATTCGATCACCATTCCCACGGACCGGAAGGAGTTTACGATCGGACTGCTGCCCGTAAGCATCCATTCGACGATGAACGTGCAGGTCATGACCGCCGACGGACTGACCTATTCGGACAAGTCGTTCACCCTCGCCGGCCTGAAGCGCAACCACCACTATACGATGAGCGTACCGTGCAACAGCAAGACGGTCACGATCGGGGTACCCGACGCGGTCGACAAGAAGTACGGCACCGGGACGTGGAAGGACAACGGATTCTATTTCGTCGATCCCCAGTACGATCCCGACGGAATCTTCGACGGCTGGTACTTCTACCGCGGAGAGCTTAAGAATGACAAGAACGACGACGACAAACTCAAGAAAAACCGCATCCAGCTGCAGGTTCCGGCAGGATTCAACGACGACAACAACGGCGCGTTCGTGACGGCTCCGATCCAGTGCGACGGTTCGAAAACCGTGAAAATATCCTTTGAAGTAGCGACCAACCGGGCATTGGTGAATATAAAATATCGGATCGGCGTAACGGGCAACGGCCCGATTACGGAAGCTTGGCTCCGCGACCGGAATAACATTCTGAACGGCAACGACAGGGAATGCAAGTCGGGAGTTCAGACCCACACGTTCACGGTCACGAACGGACAGCGGATCATGGTCAAGATACTGAGCACGGGCGGCGCCTACCACGTCGAGTTCGCGGACTTCACCTACACGGTCGAATAGTTTCGGCGACATGAATGCAGCTATCGGGACGGAGGTGACAGCCGTCCCGATTGAGCTATAAAACCCCTATCTGATGAAAGCAGCTTACACAAAGCCGGAACTGGAGATACTCACGGTCAGGACGGAAGCGGGATTCGCGATCTCCCAGCCCCACGGCGGCGAACTGGGTCCGAGTTCGGAGGATTATGCGGACGACTGCGAGTATTGACCGAACGCCAATTCAAACCAGACACCATGACACACAAACCTATCTTCCGCCTGCTGATACTCGCAGGACTGCTGTCCGGCTGCGGAAAGGATACGACGGAACAGCCCGGCCCCGGAAAGACGGCGGCCGGAGGCGACGCCGTCAGCTGCCGTCTTGCGATCGGCAACGACGAGACGTCCGGACAGGAAAGCGAAACCCGCACGGCCTACGGTCCCCTTACCGACGGTTATTTCCCGATTTACTGGCGCACGGGCGACCGGGTGGGAATCATCAGCCCGCAGACGACTCCGCAGTGGGCCGAAGTGGAGGTCGCCGTGTCGGGCGCGACCGAAAGCGAAGCCGACCTGAGCAATACGGGAATGGCATGGGGCAGCGACTCGCATTACGACTTTTATGCGTTTTACCCGGCCGACGCCGTACAGACCAACAGCGGTTCTATCGTCGTTACGGCGATTCCGGCCGTACAGACCTGTAACAACGGCGAATGCAACATGCAGTACGCCTACATGGCGGCATGTACGAAAGGCGTGGAACGCGGCGCGGAGGTGCCGTTCTCGTTCCGCCCGCTGATGACTACCGTGACGGTAGACATAAGATTTTCGGAAGCGGCCGAGGTGCAGAAACTCGTCCTGTCGAGCGAAAACGATCCGGTAGCCGGGGCCTTCACGTTCGACATCGAAACACATCGGGCCGCCGTCATTGAGGACAGATGCTCCAAAGTGCTTGCGTTGCACATGCTGACGGGGGAGGAGCCTTACATCCGGATCGGCGCCGGATCGAAGATCATGGTTACGGCATTCATGCTGCCGCAGGACATTCGGGGACTGACGCTGACGGCTGTCACGACGGAGGGGAAAACCTACAGTTACACGACTCAAGCGACACTTAAGGCAGGCAATCGTTATTCGTTTACGATCAGCGACATGCAGAAGCAGGCGCAGCAGACCACGGAGGACTATTCCGACTGGATGAAATACCTGCCCGACAACGTATACCTGTCGCAGGTATCCATGCCCGGCTCACACGACGCATGCACGATGTACGGCTCGCATTATGAATACAAGAGCGGCATGCCCGGCGAAAGGTATCATTTCAAATGGCTGCAAAACGTCGTATTCGGCTACATGAACGTAACCAAGATCATCAAGGCGCAGGAACTTTCGATCGAGGAACAGCTGGCGGCCGGTGTCCGCATGTTCGACCTGCGTCCGTCGGCGTCGGGCAGTTCGCTGCAGGACCTTCCGATTCATCACGGCATCGCCGCGCTGGGCGACCCGACCCGCGGCGGCTACACGCCGGGCGGTTCCGGGCGGCAGGAGCTGTCGCCCTTCATGCTCTCGCACCTGCTCGACCGCTTCGTGAACTTCCTGAACGAGCATCCCGACGAGACGGTGCTGATACATATGAAATACGAGAACACCAGCGGCACCGGAAAAACGGGCTGGGACAAGAGCGTCGTAGACCTGATAAAGTCGCACTGCAGCGGACATATCGCCGATTTCCATCCCCGGATGACGCTGGCCGACGCCCGCGGCAAGATCCTGTTCATGATCCGCGAAGACTACAAGTCCGCCAACGGCGGCCGGTATCTGGGCGCCTACCTGAACTGGACGCACGACAAGGTCGTGTTCGAGACCACGCTCCACGGCAATACGGGCGAAACGGCGCCGATCAAGGTCAATGATCTGTACAACATCAAGAACGGCTCGTCGGACGGCGTGAGCAAGTACGCCGCGATCGACGAGTG
>ERZ827488.4271-NODE-4271-length-10433-cov-9.253806_pt1 | contig 10433 bp, 8 predicted proteins | sample MGYA00519771_ERZ827488 | MGnify/ENA primary metagenome ERZ827488 (study PRJEB31778, sample SAMEA3449323) | human gut metagenome | biome: human gut; feature: human-associated habitat; material: faeces | place: United Kingdom | collected 2010/2012 ...
CGCCGTGGAACAGCCGCTCCACGATGGTGTCAATGGCCTTGTTGGAGGCGCAGCCTACAACGGCGTCCACCTCCGGGATCTCTTCCTCGATCTGGCTGCGGTAGCGCTCGGCAAGGCAGCCGGTAACGATGACCTTCAGGTTCGGGTTCTGCTGCTTATAAGCGCAGGCTTCCAGAATGTTTTCAATGGCTTCGGTCTTGGCGCTCTCGATAAAGCCGCAGGTGTTCACAAGGATGACATCGGCTTCGGCCAGATCGGCCACAGTCTCGTGCCCGGCAGACAGCAGGATGTGCACCATCACATCCAGATCGACCTGATTCTTGGGGCAGCCAAGGGAAATACACGCAATTTTCATAGGGGATGATACTCTCTTTCTCTTTTGAGGAGTGCTTTTTATTCTTCTTCCGCTCTTTTTATCGCTTCTTTTATGACCGAATACGCAAAGCCGCGGCGCTGCAGGGCGGCCACCACAAGGTCGCGGCGGCCATCGGCTAGCTTTTTCATGTAGCGGCTGCGCACCAGAGCGGCGGCAGCTTCCAGCTCCGGGCTTTCGCCGTCTGCGTCCGGGGCATAGACGTTTTCCAGCGCCTGCTCGATCTGTGCGCCGGAAAGGCCCTTCTGCCGCAGATTCTGGGCCGCCGCACGGCGGCTCTTGCGGGCGGCAAGCAGGCTGTGTGCCCGGGCTTCGGCATAGCGGTCATCGTTTACGTAATCCAGCTCCACCATCTCAGCCACAGCAGCCGCTGCAGCCTGCTCGGTAAAGCCATAGCACAGCCGTTCATACAGCTGTGCCGAGGACATCTCGCGCGAGGCCAGCGCATCCAGTGCGCGGGCGCGGGCCTTGGCCGGGTCGGCGCACTTTTCTTCTTCCTGCTTCGGGCGGCGGCGTTTATAAAAGGACATTTAGTCCTCCACCATGATATCCAGTTCGCTCTCGCTGCTGCGGGCAGGAGCCTTGACCACCGGCTCCTTGGCATCTGCAGCCTTGGCGGGTTCTTCGGCCTTGGCCGCAGCGCCCTTGCCAGCCGGGCGGCGGGAAGCGTACAGCTTGTCGGCATTGGCGCGGATCTGGCCCTCGATGTCGTTTGCGATCTCGGGATTGTCCTTCAGGAACTGCTTTGCGTTGTCGCGGCCCTGACCCAGACGGACATCGCCATAGTTGAACCATGCGCCGCTCTTCTGCACGATGCCCAGCTTCACGCCCACATCAATGAGTTCGCTCATCTTGGAAATGCCCTCGCCGAACATGATATCGAACTCTGCCTCACGGAACGGAGGTGCCACCTTGTTCTTGACGATCTTGGCGCGGGTGTGGTTGCCGATGAACTGGCCGGAAGAGTCCTTCAGGCCCTCCACGCGGCGGATGTCGATGCGCACCGAGGCGTAATATTTCAGGGCGCGGCCGCCGGTGGTGACCTCCGGGTTGCCGTACATCACGCCCACTTTTTCACGCAGCTGGTTGATGAAGACGCAAACCGTGTTGGTCTTGCCGATGACCGAAGTCAGCTTGCGCATGGCCTGACTCATCAGGCGGGCCTGCAGGCCCACATGGCTGTCGCCCATTTCGCCCTCGATCTCAGCCCTCGGCACCATGGCGGCAACCGAGTCCACCACGATGGCATCGATGGCACCGGAGCGCACCAGTGCTTCGCAGATCTCCATGGCCTGCTCGCCGGTGTCCGGCTGGCTGACCAGCAGATTGTTGATGTCCACGCCCAGCGCTTCGGCATAGGTGGGGTCCAGTGCGTGCTCCACGTCAATGAAGGCCACTTCGCCGCCCTGCTTCTGGGCTTCGGCCAGGATGTGCAGAGCCAGCGTGGTCTTACCACTGGATTCCGGGCCGTACACCTCAATGATGCGGCCGCGGGGCACACCGCCCACGCCCAGAGCCAGATCCAGACCCAGACTGCCGGTGGAAATGGCATCCACCTGCATGGAGGCGTTATCACCCAGCTTCATCACGGCACCCTTGCCGAACTGCTTTTCGATCTGGGCCAGCGCAGTGGCCAGCGCATCCTTTTTGGCCTCCGGCTCGGTCTTTTTGGTCGCCGGGGCAACGGTGTTGTTGTTCTGATTTTTTGCCATAGCGTGCTGCTCCTTTTCTTCCTGCTGCCCGCCGTGCGCGGGCTGTCCGTATACTTTCCAGTATAGTATACCACAAAATCAAAATATTACAACAAGAAGTTGTTTCTATTTTCACTTTTATTTTTCGGGTCTGTGGGCGATCATGCACCGGTCGTTGCCGCCAAAATCCTTGCGGCACTCAATGTCTGCCCAGCCGTTTGCAGCCAGCAGTGCCGCCACAGCCTGCCGCTGCTGCCAGCCGATCTCCAGCACCAATGCTCCGCCGGGCCGCAGTGCATTCTGGTAATGCTCTGCAAGGGCACGGTAAAACACAAGGCCGTCCTCCCCCGCTTCCAGCGCCATGGCCGGTTCCTGTGCCACCTCCGGCTGCAGGTGCCGCATCTCCTCGGCGGTGAGGTAGGGCGGGTTGGATACGATCAGATCAAGCTGCCCTTCCGGCAGGCCCTGCCAGTAGGTGAACAGGTCGCCCTCCACCGGCTGCACCGCATAGGCTGGCTTTGCCTTTGCGCGCAGAGCGTTCAGCGCCGGCCCCCAGTCAAAGGCCGGGGCATCTGCCTGCTCAAACGCGGTAGGCTCCAGCAAGTCCTCTGTCTGCCCGCCCTGCCCTTTCAGGGCGCAGCGGCAGTTCTTTTCCAGATAAACAAAGGCTTCCGGGCTTTTTTCCACGCAGGTCACCTGCGCCGCCGGGCAGAAGCGCTTGACGCCCAGCCCCAGACAGCCGGTCCCCGCGCAGAGATCCAGCACCCGGGGCGCTGCAATGCCCGTCAGGGTATTGGCAGCCGCTTCCGCTACCACCTCAGTGTCTGCCCGGGGGCAGAGCACACCGGGGCCAACGGCAAGGTCAAAATCCAGAAAGCTCCAGATCCCGCACAGGTATTGCAGCGGTTCCCGCTGCTCACGGCGCGTGCAGAGGGCTTCCAGCTTTTCCGCTTCCTCCGTGGTCAGCACCTGGTCGGAAAGGCGGGCATCCCGCCCGGCTGCCACGCGGAACAGCTCCCGTGCATCGTAATCGGCATCCGGACACCCTGCAGCGGAAAGCCGGGCTTCCACGGCCCGCACCGCTTCGCGCGGGGTCAAACCAGCAATTACCATCTGCCATCCTCCGGGTCCTCGGGCAGCACAGGGGTCACGGCGGCAATAGCCACCTCGATCATGCTGTCGTCCGGTTCAAACACGGTCAGGTGCTGCACCCAGATACCGGGCTGGCGGATGATGCGGGTGGCAATGTTATCGGACCGGCCGCACCACTTGAGCAGCTCATAGCTGATGCCCATGACCAGCGGCAGAAGCAGCAGCTTGAACAGCACCCGCAGGCCGATGCTGCCCCACGGCAGCACGCTGTAGAGGAACACGCTGACGATGACCACCAGAATGAGGAAGCTGGTGCCGCAGCGCGGATGGAACCGAGTGTACTTGCGCACATTCTCCACGGTCAGCTCATCACCGGCCTCATAGCAGGCAATGGTCTTGTGCTCGGCACCGTGGTACTCAAACACGCGGTGGATCTCCTTCATCTTGGAGATGGCCACCATATAGGTGAGGAAGATGCCAACTTTCAGCACCGCTTCCAGCACCACCTTGGCCCAGCGGCCCAATGTTACAAAGTGGTTCACACCGCCCACGATGAGGGTGGGCAGCACGGTGAACAGCAAAATCGCCAGCAGTCCGCCCAGTACGGCGGCACAGGCCAGCAGTGCGTCCTCTGCCTTTTTGCCCAAGTGGTCGCCCACCCATTTTTCAAAGGCAGTCTCTTCCTCTTCGGGGTCGTAGTCGTCACCCATGCTCACCTGAGCCGAGTACATCATGTAGCGGTAGCCCACGATCAGGCTTTCGATCATGGAGATGGCACCGCGCACCAGCGGGATCTTTGTCCAGATGCCGTGGTTCTTCACAGGGTCGATCTTGGTCTCAATGGTGCCGTCCGGCTTGCGCACGGCGCAGCAGATGAGCTTCGGGCCGCGCATCATGATGCCTTCCATCAGCGCCTGCCCGCCGACGCTGGTCTTGAAACGTTCCTTTTTGGGTTGATTCATTGGGTTCTCCTATCGGATCATATTTTTCTCGACCATTTTACCACAGAATTGTGACAAAATCTTCACGCCTTATGGTACAGCGGCAAGCCCAGTGTGACCACTGTGCCGCGGCCCAGCGTGCTCTTGATGTCCATGGTGCCGTCCAGTGCAGTCATGATGGAATCCACCAGCGCAAGGCCGATGCCGCTGCCCCGCACCGAATTGCTGCCCTTGTAGAACTTGGTCTTGACATTCTCAAGGTCTTCCGGCGGGATGCCGCGGCCCTGATCGATGATCTCCGCAAAAGCCTTGTATTCGCCCGCCCACAGCTTGACCGTGATGCGCCCGCCGGGGGCCGAGTACTTGATGGCGTTGTCCATGATGTTGATGAACACCTGCCGCAGACGGTCCGGGTCGGCATAGACCGGGATCATCTCCTCCGGCTCGGTGTAGCTGAGCACAAGGCCCTCGCGCTGGATGCGTGCTTCACAGAACAGCACCGCATCGGTCAGCTCTGCCACAAGGTCCAGCGGGCGGCAGTCCATACGGATGCGGCCGTTCTGCAGACGGCTGAAATCCAGCAGCTCTTCCACCATGTTGTACAGGCGGCCCGTCTCATTGTTGATGATCTCAAGGCCCTTGCGGTAGTTCTCGTCTGCCGGGTCGTCCAGTGTGCGCAGGGTCTCCACCCAGCCCCGGATGGAGGTGAGCGGCGTGCGCAGCTCGTGAGAGACGGAACTGATGAACTCGTTCTTCATCTTCTCGGTCTCTTCCAGCCCTTCGGCCATCTGGTTGATGGTGCCGCGCAGGCGGTCCACCTCGTCGTGCTCGTTGCCGGTGACCGGCAGGCGCACATCCAGCTCACCCCGGGCGATGCTGGCTGCGGTGCGCTCCACCTGCCCCAGCGGCACCACGATGCTGCGGATGAAGTACAGGCCGGACATCACGGTGAAAGCAAGGATCACCGCCGCGATCACAACACTTACCGCGATGGCGTTCTTGATCTGCGCTCCCACAAGGGTCAGGCTGGTGACAAGACGCATCGCCGCCACATCCTCGGCGGCATAGGGCACCAGATAGCAGGCCGCCATCACCAGCTCGCCGGACTGGGTGCGGTAGACCGCCACACCAAGGCCGTCAGAAGCCTCCTGCGCCTGCTCAAAGTCGATGCCGGTCACAATGCCGTCCGCATTTGTGCCGCTGGAGGACGCAATGACCCCGCCATAGCTGTCCAGCAGCATGAACTCGTATTTGTCCTTATCGGCAAACTGCTCCACCATGCGGCGCAGGGCCACGCTGCGGGTAGCCGCCGTGCTCTGCACCGTATCGCCGGTGTACATTTTCAGCTGGCCGGACACCGAAGAGAACCGCCGGTACATGGTCTGCTGCACGCTGTTATAATAGCTGCGTGTGTAGTTGTACAGGAACATGGTTTCGGCCAGCAGCACCAGCAGCACGGTGATGAGCAGGCTGCCCCGCAGCCACCGGCGGGTGATCCCGCTTCTCATTCTTCCCATCTGTAACCGTAGCCCCACACAGTAAGGATATGGGTGGGATGGCTGGGTTCATCCTCCACCTTCATGCGCAGACGGCGGATGTTCACATCCACGATCTTCACGTCACCAAAATAGTTCTCGCCCCAGACACCCTTCAAGATCTTCTCGCGCACCAGCGCAATGCCGGGGTTGCGGAAGAACAGCTCCATGATCTGGAATTCCACCTGCGTCAGCTCAATAGGCTGGCCTGCCTTGAGCAGCACGCGGCGGTTCTCGTCCAGCACAAATTCGCCGCTGGTGAGCATCCCCAGCGGGTTTTCCTTTTCTTTTTCGTCCCCGCCTGCAGTACGGCCGACGCGGCGGCACAGCGCTTTCACACGGGCCAGCAGTTCGCTTACGCTGAAAGGCTTGGTCATATAGTCATCGGCACCAATAGAAAGGCCGCGGATCTTGTCCTGCTCCTGTCCCTTGGCGCTGAGGATGATAATGCCGATCTTCTGATCGGTGCGGCGGATGGTCTCGCACAGGGAGAAGCCGTTCATGCCCGGCAGCATCACATCCAGAATGGCCGCATCGCAGCCCGGCTTCTTCTCCAGCAGCGGCAGAGCCGCCTCGGCACTTTCGGCCTCCACAGCCTCCATGCCCGCAAGGCGCAGGTTCAGCGCGATCATCTCGCGGATGTTGGCTTCATCTTCAACGACAAGCACTCGTACCATGAACTGTTCCTCCGTTCTTTAGTTGAGCAGATACAGCGCCTTGGACAGGCGGTAATTTTTATCACGGATCTCCACATCCGGGGCAAGCTTCGCCTGCATCTGGCGGGATGCCACGATGCCAAGGCGGGTCCAGCCCTTCAGGCTGGAGGTGGTGCGCACCAGACGCAGGGTCATTACCAGCTGGTCTTCGTCCACCGTGCGCAGCTCCACTGCACCATCATATTGTTCGCTGTCGGTCAGTTTGAGGTTGCCCTCCCACTCCATGGGCAGCTCGATATAGCAGTTGGTCTCTTCGTCCAGCAGCCCGAAGCTTTTTTCCGGGTGCGGGCTGGTATAGTCCATCCACACGATAAAATCCATGCGGCGGCTCTGGCTCATGTTCAGCAGGCCCGCTTCGTCCGGCTGGGTGGGGATCTCCACGATGCCGTCGCCGTCCAGATCCTGACTGACCAGACTGGGCACATTGCGCAGGGATGCGGTGTAAAGCTTTTCGGTGCTGATCTGGTCGGCAGGCACCATCTGCTGCGTGTCCTCGTCAAAACGCAGCAGCACGCTGGCCAGATTGTTGCCGGAAATGCCGGTCCAGCCATCCAGCACCAGATAATGCCTGCCGTCCGCACCCACACCCGCCGCCACCGAGGCGCAGCCGGCGAACCGATTGGCGGAAAGGCCCATAACAGCCACCTGCTGGAAGCTGCCCTCTTTATCCACGGTCAGCAGTTCGATCTGCACGCCGCCGTCCTCCAGCGTAGACATCAGGATCAGGTCCTGATTGCCGCCGCCGGTGATATCCTCCACCAGATACTGCTGGTACTGCTGCTCCAGGATCGTGGAAAGCACGCCGTCGGTGTAGGAATACACAGCCAGATAATGGTCGCCCTGTGCCGCTGTATAACCCACCACCAGTTGGGTGGCATCGCCGGGCTGCAGCTGGGCCAGCCCCACCGACTCTACCGTGTCTGCAAGGCCCTCTACGTTCTGGCGCACATGCCAGATGTCGGCATCATCCTTCTGCAGGATGGCAATGCACACGTTGGAGCTTTGGGCGGTGGTGTAAAGCACGGCGGCATCCTGCCTGCCGTCACCGTCCAGATCCTGCAGCAGGAAAGGCGAAAGCAGGTCGCCCTGCATAGGATATTTGAGCTGTGCGCTCTCCCCCAGCCAGTCGTTCAGGGCAGTCTGCACATCGCCGTAATCGCCGGAAAGCTTGGGCGCACGCAGAAGCTCTTCCACCTGCACCTGTTCACCGGGCATGCTGCAGCCTGCCAGAAGCAGGCACAGCAGCACGCAAGCCAACCACCGGCCAAAATGATTCGGATGTTTCAACCGCTGCGCCTCCTCTGTGTGGAAAACTTGTCCGGCCAAAGGCCGAAAACATGCTATTGTCAGTATACCACGGGCCGGGCGCAATTCCAACACCCGAAAACGAGAAAAGGGGCTGCCGCACCACATTTGGTGCAGCAGCCCTTTCGGGGTCCTGATTTTTATTCTTCGGTCTTGTCAAACAAGCCTTTTTCTTTTGCGGCGTTCCAGGTCAGGCAGGTGCGCAGCTTGCTGACGGGGAAGGCCGGGTGGAATTTATTGTTGTCCGCATCGTCCTTCATCAGATCCTGCTCCACTGCCCAGCGGGCGGCCTTTTGTGCGTCGGTATCGCCCTCGTCGATGTCGCTGTAGAGGGCGGTGCTTACAGGCTCAGGCTTCCCGGCGTGCTCCCACAGCAGCTCGGCCAGCTCGATGCGGTTGGAGGGCATGGGGATGCCGGGCATATTGATGACGCGGTAGATGCCGGTGCCGGCTTCATAGATAATAGCACCTGCGGCAGCACCGATCACCACAGCAGAGATCGCGCCCTGAATGTTGCCGGTATCGCTGGGTCCAACCGGGTCGGGTTCAGGAATGGAATCACCCGCGAAGGTTGCCGTCACCTCTACATCAGCATTCGGCATGGTAAAGGTCACCTTGGTGGGGTCGCTTGCGTCCGGGGTCGTCAGGAAGGTGTCTGCTTTCTGTTCCTCACCGCCTACCTTCACCGTCCAGCCGGTGAAGTGCTGTCCCTCCGGCGCAATGGCTGTCAGGTGCACGGTTTCACCCACCGGCACAGTGCTGCCGCTCGGTACGGACGCATCGCTGCCTTCAATGTTCGCAGTCACATGATCGCCGATGTTCAGCGTGGGATTCCCCTCAAAGTTTGCCTTTATTTCCACGTTCTCAGCCGGCATGGTAAATCTCACTTTGGCGGGGTCGTTCGCGTCCTGGGTCAGGAAGTTGTCCGGTTGCTTAACACCATTCACCTTCACCGTCCAGCCGGTAAAGCGCTCGTTGGCTTCCGGCTTCCTGCGCGTTGCTGTTACAGTATCGCCCTTAGCAGCTTCGGTCTTATCCACAGTGCAGTTTACAGGTGTGATGTTATACGGAATATTGCTATAATACGGTTCCGCTTTAACATCATAGGCGGGCATGGTCAGGGTCAGGGTCGCGGTGGTGGCGATGCCATTCCTCAACAGCTCGGCAAGTTCTGTTTCGTCCGTGATTTCACTCTCAGTATCATTTACAACTTTATACAGTTTCCAGCCTGCAAATGTCTTTCCTTCGGGAGCATTTCCGGCACTCAAAATCACTTCAGTGCCTGCGGCCACAGGAGCCTTCAGTTCTTCAGCTTCGCTCTCAAGCTTTGCAGTGGCATTGACTGTGGTCACAGTGTACAGCGGACGCACATAACCGCATGTATTGCAGTCATTGTCTTTTGCATCGGTGTAATCATGGGTAGTTTTCGCCACCTGTTCAGCCGTCAGGCCCGGGCAGTCGTCTAACTCACATGTTCTCCAGTGTTTGGTATCGTCATGTTGCCACTGATATTTATGCTGATTAACGACTAATATAACAGTCATACGATTCTGGTTATTATAAGTATAAGTGCTCCCTGTATTATAAAGATACCGCACCTCATGGCTATTCACCTTCAGAATGTTTCCGTTCCTAGTACCATCCACCCATCCGCTGGTTTTATCTTCGTCAAAACCTTCAGGTAAACTATTCAAATCAAATGTGCCATCTTCGTTCACATCAATTGCATAACGCTGCCAAATATCGTCGAGATTCAAGATTCTTCTTGTTATGCCACTAAGATCCAGTGAGGTAAGCTGGTTGCCCCTCAAATACAACCCCGTTAACCTGTAATTTTTACCAATCACCAGTCTTCTCAACTTGTTTTCTCTGCACTGTAATTCTTCCAAACACGGGTTTTTGCTCACATCCAGTTCTGTTAAATTGTTATCATTGCACTCCAGCAAAGTCAGGTGTGTTATATCACCCAGATTCAGTTCCACCATGCCATTATTATTGCACCTCAGAGCGCTTAACTTCGCATTCTTGCTCACGTCCAGCGTCGTCAGTTGATTGTGGTAACAGTTCAGCTCTGTCAGATTCGCAAAGTATGCAATGCCTGTAAGATCCGTACAATTTGTATTGGTTATACTGATCTCCGTTACTGCATCTCTTTCTGCCTGACTGAGTTTGTCATCTTTCTGTCCTGTCGTATCTGCTTTATCAATATTGTCCTCAACATACTTCCGGAAAACCTGATCCGGGAAATTCGTACTATTGATTTCAACAAACTCGGAATCCACAGCATCCGCCTGCGCACTCGCGCCATTTTCCTGTTCTTCCGCCCCCGGTGCCGCCGCAAACGCGCCCACCGGCAGAACCGACAGCATCATGCACACCGCAAGTGCTGCACTGAGAAGTCTCGTACTCTTTTTTCTCATGTTCTCTTCCCCTTTTCGTTTGTTATTTTGCAGGCACCCACCCCAAAAGGCACCGTCTGCATTTTAAGTTTACCCCCCCCCCCATACAACATATCAAGAGGCATTTTAGCCGAAAATAGGTTCGAGTTTTTAGTGGAATTGTTAAAATGTTTGCGGTTTTGCCCGCTATTCCCGGGAACATTCAGAAACAATGAAAATGCTGCGCAAAAAAAAGCCCTCTCCCATTGCTGGGAAAGGGCTTTTGAACACTGTATCAAACAGTCAGAGCAGATCAGACGAGCTCCAGAACTGCCATCTCAGCAGCGTCGCCGCGGCGAGCGCCGATCTTGATGATGCGGGTGTAGCCGCCGTTGCGGTCAG
>ERZ827488.4287-NODE-4287-length-10390-cov-2.471505_pt1 | contig 10390 bp, 10 predicted proteins | sample MGYA00519771_ERZ827488 | MGnify/ENA primary metagenome ERZ827488 (study PRJEB31778, sample SAMEA3449323) | human gut metagenome | biome: human gut; feature: human-associated habitat; material: faeces | place: United Kingdom | collected 2010/2012 ...
GACGAGCTGGATGAAGACTAATGAAAAAATAAAAAAAGACCCCAGTGCTGTGATGGCACTGCGGTCTGTTTTTTTTGTATTTCTCCAGCACTTCCTTCGAGCCGGTGGGACAAAATCTGCACCGATGCCGCCGTACAATGAATATGAACGAAAATCAATTTGTTTATGAACATTTTTTTGCATCTGTAGCCGCAAAATGGCAAGGCTCGTTATATCAGCAGAAGAAAATAAAACCGGTTTGACACATCAAAGGAGGAAGCTCTGATGAAGGAATATAGATTGAATATGCTCTCGCGTGCAGATATGGTCAAAGGACAGGGCGTGCTGTCCGCCTATGAGGAGGAGCTTCGCTTAATCAGCGGCAGGCTGGACCGAATCCATGGGGACAGCGGCGATTTTAAGCTGAATATTTCCATCAACGATAAAATTGATGGAGATATTACCCATATTCATACAGTGAACCCGGAATTTTTCCTGCGCCTGCCTGCCATCAAATCCAAAGGGATTGCAGTCGGCTCGGTGCATTTTTTGCCGGAGACGGTGGACCAGAGCCTGCATCTGCCGAGTGTAGCGCGTCAGGCGTTTTACAGCTATCTGATTTCCTTTTATAAAAGTATGGACCGGCTGGTCACCGTCAATCCCTGTTTTATTCCAAAGCTGGCAGCCTACGGCATCGACCCGCAGAAGGTCACCTTCATTCCAAACTATGTTTCGGGCAGCGTCTTTTCAACGGTGGACCGCCGACAGGTCAAGGAGCTTCGCAGCAGCTGGGGACTGGACCCGGAGCGCTTTACCGTTGTCTGTGCCGGTCAGCTGCAAACTCGCAAAGGGGTGCTGGAGTTTGCGCAGATTGCCAAGGCACTGCCGCAGATGCAGTTTGTGTGGGCGGGAGATTTTGCCTTCGGCGGGATGAGCGACGGACACAAGGAGCTGGAAAAGCTGCTGCACGACCATTCGGACAACCTGCACTTTACCGGGCTGATTGAGCGGGCAAAGATGCCGCAGCTCTACCAGCTGGGAGATGTCATGCTGCTGCCAAGCTATGACGAACTGTTCCCAATGACGGTGCTGGAGGCGATGAGCTGCGGCAAGCCGATTATGTTGCGGGATTTGTCTTTGTATCAGGTAATTTTGGACGGATACTATCTGAAGGCGGCGGATAACCGGCAGTTTATCGCCCAGCTGGTGCAGCTGAGTCGGGATGAAACCTATTACGCTCGGGCGTGTGAGATGAGCGCACGAGGAAACCGGTTTTACAGCGAAGAACACGTGCTGGGAATGTGGCAGGAATTTTACCACCTGTGCTTGCAGGAGAGCTTGCAGCGGCAGAGTGAGCGCAGAAGACGCAGTCCGGTCGTCCAGCTTGCAGGAGGAGGATGGAGATGAAGCAGGAAAACGGCAGATATGCCGCAGGCTTTTTGTTTGCGGTTGCCACCTTTGTGGTCATGGCAATCTGGTTGTGTACCCAGTATACACCGCAGCGGCTGTGGGAACTGTTTTGCAGCGTGCGTCTGCGCTGGCTTGCCGGAGCCGCAGGGCTGATGGTGGTCTACTGGGTGCTGGAATCGACTGAGCTGCATCTGGCGCTCAAATGTTTTTCTCCGCAGCAGGCGCCCTGCGACACCTTTCGGGCAACGATGATCGGGCAATTTTTTAACTGCATCACCCCGTTTGCCAGCGGCGGTCAGCCGATGCAGGCGCTGTATCTGATGAAAAAAGGGGTGGCGCTCTCCTTTGCCAGCTGTTCGCTGCTGATTAAATTCATCGTCTACCAGTTTGTACTTACCCTCTATTCGGCGGTCACGCTGGCGCTGTGCTTCCGGCAGTTTGCCGGCAGGGTCCCGCTGGTCGGCTGGCTGGCAGCGGCAGGCTTTGGTATCAACCTGCTGGTCATTGTCGGACTGCTTTGTCTGGGATTTTTGCGCAGACCGACCGAACGCTTTTTGTACGGTATCCTTTCGTTGTTGCAGCGGATTCACCTCATAAAAGAGCAGACGGCACAGCGGGCAGCCGAGCGAATGCAGAAGGAGCTGGAAGAATTTTACCAGGGCTTTGCGCAAATCCGCAGCGATTGGTGGGGAATCCTTCAGATGTCTCTGCTGACTGCCGTGCAGCTGACTGCATTTTTTCTGGTGCCGCTGTGCATCTTTTATGCTTTTGGGATGGGAAGGGCGGATGTGCTGCTGATGGTGTGCGCGGGTGCATTTGTGTTAAACTTTACCTCCTTCATCCCATTGCCGGGAGCGGCGGCAGGTGCAGAAATCGGCTTTCATACCGTGTTCGGTCTGTTTTTTCCTGCCAGCGTCCTCAGCCTTGCCATCCTGCTGTGGAGGCTGTTTACCTTCTACCTGCCGATTCTGGTGGGCGGGGTGTTTACTATGACGGCAGGGGTCTGGGGCAGAGGAAAAAAGAAAATTTCAGCTTGATTCACCCATTGGTTCGCGGTATAATCAAAGAGCCGCAGACAACGGCTTTGCGGATAGACAGTATCATCACGCGATGATGAAAAGTAAGGAGTCAAGTAATATGGAATTTCTCTCCCGCGTACTCAAAGGACTGGTCGTCGGAGTTGCCAACATCATCCCCGGTGTCAGTGGCGGAACGATGGCAGTGGTCATGGGCATCTACGACCGATTGATCGGAGCAGTATCCGACCTGCGCCGCGATTTTAAAAATTCGCTGCTCTATCTTTTCCCCATCGGCATCGGAGCAGTGCTGGGAATTGTGCTGTTCAGCCACCTGATCAAATTTTTGCTGGAAGGCTACCCGATGCCCACCAACCTTTTCTTTTTAGGATTGATTTTGGGAAGTATCCCGATGATCTTTCGGCGCGCCAGAAAGGAGTCCTTTCAAAAAAGCAGTCTGCTGCCCTTTGCAGTCAGCTTTGCAGTCATGCTGCTGATGACCATTTTCCAGAATGTTTCGGACGCTTCCAGTGCGCTGATTACCACCCTGACACCCCTCACAGCCATTCGTCTGCTGCTGTCGGCTGCGGTTGCGGCAGCCTGCATGATTATGCCGGGCATCAGCGGTTCGATGGTCATGGTGCTGCTGGGCGTCTATACCTCGGTGTTGACTGCCATCTCCGACCTGAACATCCCGCTGTTGCTTCCGGTGGGCGTGGGTGTGCTGCTGGGCATCTTCTTTGGTGCAAAGGGAATCAATTGGTGCATGAAACATTATGAGCAGCAGACCTATTTTGCTATCCTGGGTCTGATTGCCGGCTCGGTGCCGCCGATTTTGCTCAATGCAGGTTTTACCCCCGGCGTACAGACCGTCGTTTCCCTGTTTACCCTGGCAGCCGGTGCTGCAATCGCCTGGTGGATGGGCAAGTTGGAGAACTGATGACCCAGCCTCTTGGCAAAAAGAAAAGTAAATATGTTACAAAAGACAGGATAATCGGTAAGAATCCTGTCTTTTTTTGTTATAAAAAATAGAATAACTGTAAACGATTGGTGAATTTCACAGCTTTGCCAGTTGGAGAGATTGACAATGGGTTGACGGCAAAAAGACAGGTATAGTATAATAAATGTATATTTACGGGATAGACAAAAATAAACAAGAGAGAGGAGAATTTTTGATGAAATTGAAGGGTTTATTGGCACTGTTGTTGACCTTATCCATGACCCTGTTGACCGCCTGCGGAGCACAGACACAGCCGACGGAGGAAAAAACTGCCACATCGGATGTACAGACGGTGCGCGTCGGGGTCAGCGGAGATTTTTACCCCTTCTGCTACAAGGAAAACGACCAGCTCAAAGGATTTGAAATCGACCTGTGGGAGCAGCTGGCACAGATGAATAACTGGCAGCTGGAATATACGGTTGCAGATTTTTCGGGTCTGTTTGGGATGCTTGACACCGGCAAGATTGACACAGTGGCGCGGCAGACCTCCTCGGACAACCAGGCAAGAAGGGAAAAGTATCTGTTTTCGGATGTCTACCTCTACTCCACCTACAACCTGGTAGTAAAAGGCGACAGCAGCCTGCAATCGCTGGAGGACTTTAAGGGCAAAAAGATTGGCGTCGTGATGGGCGGCGACGGAGAACGAAATCTCAAACAGCTCAACGAGGAGCAGAATCTGGGCATCGAGATTGTCGGCTATGAAGGAACACCGGCGATGGACAGCGACATCGAGCTGGGAAGAATCGACGGACGGGTCGCACCGATGCTGCAAACCAAGAGAAACATCGAAGAAAAAGGACAGGATTTTAAGATTACAGATCATATCGTTTATGTCGAGGCGGCTGCCTACCCCTTCCAGAAGGAGAACACCCAGCTGGCGCAGCAGGTCAACGAGAGCCTGCAACAGCTGCGGGAAAGCGGCAAGCTTCAGGAGCTTTCGGAGCAGTGGTTTGGCATGGATGCCACCGTTGACCCAAGAGGATAATCGCAACAGGAAATCAAAACGGTCTGGTCCATTGCCGGTAAAATCCGGCGGGATCAGACTTTTCTTTCCGTAGTCAATAATAACTTTGTGTAGAATCTAGATAATATATTCCGAATTGTGATGAAAAGAAGGGAGGAAGAGGATGGAACAGCTGTTTGATTTTTCGTTTTTCTGGAATTTATTTCCCATCATGTTCCGCTATATTGATGTGACCCTCGGCATTTCTCTGGCATCGCTGGTGCTGGCGCTGCTGATTGCCTTTGTGATTGCTGCTGCCTACTATCTGAATGTGCCGGTGCTCAGGCAGATATGCGGCGGGTGGGTGTCGCTGTTTCGTGGGACGCCTCTGCTGGCACAGCTGTTCTGGATTTGCTATGGACTGCCGCAGCTGATTGTGCCGATGCGTCAGCTGAGCATCACCACCCTGATCGTTCTGGGTGTTTCCTTCAATGCTTCCTCCTATATGTCGGAGACGCTGCGCGGCGCGCTTTCTTCGGTCAGCAAAGGGCAGATGGAAGCCAGCCTTGCCTGCGGTATGACCCGTTTTCAGGGCTTTGTCCACATCGTGCTGCCGCAGGCGGTGCGGGTAGCAGTGCCGGGACTGTCCAACAACTTTGTGGACATCATCAAGCAGTCGTCACTGGCGTTCACGCTGGGTGTTACCGAAATCATGGCGGTGGCAAAGATGGAAGGCTCGACCAACCTGCGTTTTTTGGAATCCTTTACAGCGGTGATGATTGTCTACTGGCTGATTGTAACGGTCTTTAATTCCCTGCAAAAGCTGCTGGAACGTTGGCTTTCCAGGATGTATTGATGCAAAACAGAAGGGAGGAAGGAAAATGACACAGGCGATGCTGGAGGTACGAGGACTCAAAAAGACCTTTGGAGAACATACAGTGCTCGATGGAGTGGATCTGCAGGTGTTTCAAGGGGAGGTTGTGGCAATCATCGGACCGTCCGGCACCGGAAAATCGACCCTGCTGCGCTGCATCAACCTGCTGGAGATGCCCGAAGAAGGCAGCATCCGCTTAGGCAAGGTCGAGGTGAGTGCGCCGAACATCTCGCGGCAGCAGCAGTACCAGCTGCGCGGGCAAAGCTCGATGGTTTTTCAACAGTACAGTCTGTTTTCCAACAAGACCGCTTTGGAAAACATCATGGCGCCGCTGCTGCTGGTGCAGAAGATGGACAAGCCGCAGGCAGAAAAGAAGGCGCAGGACGTGCTGCGGATGGTGGGTCTGGCGGACAAGGCAAACGAATACCCCTCCCGGTTGTCCGGCGGGCAGCAGCAGCGCATCGGCATCGGCAGGGCAATGGTGACCGGTCCGAAGTTGGTGCTACTGGATGAGCCGACTTCCTCGCTGGACCCGGAGCTGGTGGGCGGCGTGCTGGAGGTCATCCGCAAACTGGCAGCCCGCCATATGACCATGCTGCTGACCACCCATGAGATGGGCTTTGCCCGCTCGGTGGCAGACCGCGTCATCTTTCTGGCGGACGGCAAGGTGCAGGAGCAGGGGACACCGCAGCAGATTTTTGACCATCCGCAAAGCGGACGGCTGAAAAGCTTTTTGAATACCCACCGCAGAAGGGACGGATAAAAAAGGAACCTGTATCCGAGTTTACTTTCATTATAAGATAGCCAAAATATAAGCACTCCCGTCGTTTTTTAGCTGCGGGAGTGCTTATATTTTGGAAAGAAGGTGTATCTGGATAGATGTTGGTAAAAAAGCGTTCATAATATTTCATAAAATTAAACATAAAAATCGTACAGTGTGCTTAAAAAGCAACTGCTTATTGACATCCTTATGTGCATTGTGCTATGATTGCGAGTAGAAAAGCTGCCTGAGCTGCAGCTAAGATGCAGAATCAGAAGAATTGCAGGAGGGAATAAGAAGGATGGATTCTCAGACACAGTTAAACGATCATCCCAATATTAAAAAGGTAGTCAGCCTGGAAAGCTTTGTTTTCATGGCGATTTTCCTGGCGGTATTTGGTTTGCTCGGTTCGAAAATGGGTATGATCAATATGCTCAACACCATGATTTAGACAGCATACCAGCTGCTGCTGGACACCGTGTTCTATATCATGGCAATCGCGGTACTGGCAGGCGCATTGTCCGGTTTGTTCACTGAGTTTGGTATCGTTGCCATCATCAACAAGGTGCTTTCTCCGCTGATGAAGCCGGTGTACGACCTGCCCGGCGCGAGCGTAGTCGGTATTTTGGCGACCTATCTGTCGGATAACCCGGCAATCCTGACACTGGCAGAGGACCAGGGCTTCCGCCGCTATTTTAAACGCTATCAGCTGCCGGCATTGACCAACATCGGTACCGCTTTCGGTATGGTTCTGATCATCACCTCTTTCATGGTGGGCATCGCCTCCCCGACCGGAGAAAGCTTTGTAGTTCCGGCACTGATTGGTAACCTCGGCGCCATCATCGGCAGTATCGTCAGCGTTCGTCTGATGCTGATGTTCACCGCCAAGGAGTACGGCAAAACAGAGATGTGCGAGGTAGAGGGTATCAACGCTATCATGTATACCGACTATCGTATGGTCCGTCCCGGCAATACCGGCACCCGTTTTATGACCGCCATCCTCGATGGAGGCAAAACCGGCGTTGACATGGGTCTGGCAATCATCCCGGGTGTACTGATTATCTGTACATTGGTGATGATGTTTACCAACGGTCCGTCGGCTGACGGCACCTACACCGGCGCTGCCTACGAGGGTATTGCTCTGCTGCCGGCATTGGGCGACAAGATCGACTTTTTGCTCAAACCTTTGTTCGGTTTCACCAGCAACCAGGGTATCTCGGTTCCAATCACCTCTCTGGGTGCAGCGGGCGCAGCTATCGGTCTGGTGCCGAAGCTGGTACAGGAAGGTGCAGCCGGTGGAAACGACATCGCAGTCTTTACCGCAATGTGTATGTGCTGGAGCGGTTATCTGAGCACCCACGTTGCCATGATGGACAGCTTGGGTTACAGCAAGATGACCGGCAAAGCTATCATCAGCCACACCATCGGCGGTCTGTGCGCAGGCGTTGCCGCTCACTGGATCTATATGCTGATCTCTATGTTGGGTTAAGCTTTGGTTTGAATGAGGCTGCGCTAAAATCGGAAAAATTTGACGAATCAAACCATAAGACCCTCCACAGCAGAACTGTATTCTGCTGTGGAGGGTCCTGTTTTTCTTATGGAGGGGAAAGCGTTGCAGGGAAGAGAACTGACCGAGTGGGAGGAGTTGGCAGGCGGGTATGCGGTGTTCTGCCATTGCCTTTACCAGCCGACAAAGGAGAAATATTTCCAGAAGGCAGAAGGATGGTTGCAGGATGAGCGTATCAAGGTGTATGCTGCGATGGAAGAAAACAGTCTGCTGGGTATGATTGTCCTTTGCATACAGAGACAACAGGCGGAAATCGTTGGGATTTCAGTTTGTCCGCAGGAGCGTCACCGGGGAATCGGCAGCTGGTTGATTGAGCGGGCAATGCAAAAGTACAACCTGACATCCCTTACTGCACAGACCGATGGGGAGGCAGTCGGTTTTTACCGGAAGGTCGGATTTACGACCAAAGAAGAACGGGTGCAGTATGGAACGCAATCCGTTTTGCGTTACCGCTGCCTGCTGCACAAATAGGACACAACCTAAACGGGACAGGAGAAATATTCTCCTGTCCCGTTGTTTTATTCCATCTTCAGCACACAGATACCCACCAGTCCGGGACCGGTGTGTACGCCCAAAGCCGGACTGATTTGCCCGCGGACTTCGATGACTCCCTGCGGAATCCGTCGGCGGACCTCCTCTGCCAGTGCCTGCGCTTCTTCGGGTGCGCCGCCGTGCATAACAGCCAGCATCACCCTTGGACAGCCTTCGGCAAATTTTTGTGCCAGCTCCAGCACCTTGCGGATGGAGGGTGCGCGCCCGATGGTCTTGGCAATCGGGTAGTAGCAGCCCTCTTCGTTGCAGGAGATGATTGGTTTTAGGGCAATGGCGCCGCCGAGCATTGCTGCCAGCTTGCCGATTCTGCCGCCCTTTTGCAGATATTCCAGCGTTTTTAAACAGAAAAAGATTTTGCTGTTGCCAATCATCTGCTGTGCCTGCTGACACAGGGAGGCAAAATCCATCCCTTCCTCCAGCAGTTGGGCGCAGCGAATGGCAAGGATGCCGCTGCCGATGGAGATGTTTTTTGAGTCGATGACACAGCATTCCAGCCCTTCGTATTCGTCGCAGAGCAGCCGAAGCAGGTTGCAGGTTCCGCTTAAATGACCGGAGATGCAGATTGCCAGCACCTTGCGGTAGCCCTCCTGATAGATTCTGTCCAAAACGGAGGTAATCAGCCCGCCGTCCGGCAGAGAGGTCTTGGGGACTTCTGTGGGCAGGCGGCGATAGACCTCACCGGCATCGATGGTCAGCCCATCCAGATACTCTGCCTCGTGAAAGAGAATCTTGAGCGGGATCATAAAAATATGGTAACGTTCCAGCAGCTCGGCAGGCACATCGCTGCCGGAGTCCACCAGAATAGCAACTTTTTCGTGGTTCATAAAATCAGATTCCTTTCTGTAAATATAGTATAAAAAACTACATTTCATGGTATCTGGTAAGATTTTATATCCTTCCTACAAAAATGTCAAGAGCAAAGGCGGGAAAGCTTGGTGGAAAAAGTAAAAAATCAGCGGTTCTGCCCTTGCAAAATGTGAAGGTCTAGGGTACAATCATGGTAAACTCCCTGTTAAATTTGGAAGGATGCGGGGAGAAATCAAAATCAGAAACGGAGAGAGAGCAATGACCGAAGGATTTGAGATTGTACGCTATGACCACAAAGCAATGGGACAAACCGACCCGGACATCCGCTTTTTAAATCAGGAGATTGCCGACAAGGCGACCGCCTTTCACAGCAGCTTCCCGCAGTATCAGCCGACCCCGCTGCGCAGACAGAAGTGCCTTGCACAGCAGCTGGGCGTAGGGGAAATTTATGTCAAGGATGAGTCCTACCGCTTTGGGCTCAACGCCTTCAAGGTGCTGGGCGGTTCGTTTGCCATTGGACGCTACATCGCACAGCGCCTGGGCAGAGATATTTCGGAGCTGCCCTTTCAGGTGATGACCTCGCAGGAAATTCAAAAACAGCTGGGTCAGCTGACCTTTGTGACAGCGACCGACGGCAACCATGGCAGAGGTGTTGCGTGGACTGCAAACCAGCTGGGACAGCGCTCGGTGGTCTATATGCCAAAAGGCTCGGCACAGGAAAGACTGGAAAACATCCGCAAGGAAAATTCCGATGCCTCCATCACCGACCTGCGCTATGATGATACCGTGCGCCTTGCCAAACAGCGCGCCGAGCAGCCGGACTGTGTGCTGGTACAGGACACCTCCTGGGACGGCTACACCGAGGTGCCTTCTTGGATTTTGCAGGGCTACACCACCATGGCAAATGAGATTCGTGTCAGCTTGCAGGAGCGGGGATTGCAGCCACCGACCCACATCTTTTTGCAGGCAGGCGTAGGTTCGATGCCGGCATCGTTGGCAGGCTACTTCACCAACGTTTACGCTGAGAACAAGCCGGTCATCACGGTGGTTGAGCCAAACAAAGCCGACTGCCTGTTCCGCACCGCGAAAGCCGCCGATGGACAGATGCACTTTGTTACCGAGGAGATGAACACCATCATGGCAGGCCTTGCCTGCGGAGAGCCTTGCCCGATTGCATGGGAAGTGCTGCGCGGCTGTGCCGATTACTTCATCTCCTTCCCGGACTATGCAGCTGCCAAGGGAATGCGCATCCTGAGCAGCCCGGTGGGTGAGGATGAACGCATCATCTCCGGTGAATCCGGCGCCTCCGCCTTTGGATGCGTCAGCGAAATTCTGCTGAATCCATCGCTCAAAGCGCTGCGCGACCAGCTGGGTCTGGATGAAAACTCCCGTCTGCTGTTCATCAGCACCGAGGGCGCGACCGACCGCGAAAATTATCGTGCAATCGTCTGGGACGGTAAGTTTGAAAGCTTTGGCAAATAG
>ERZ827488.4290-NODE-4290-length-10381-cov-4.492737_pt1 | contig 10381 bp, 7 predicted proteins | sample MGYA00519771_ERZ827488 | MGnify/ENA primary metagenome ERZ827488 (study PRJEB31778, sample SAMEA3449323) | human gut metagenome | biome: human gut; feature: human-associated habitat; material: faeces | place: United Kingdom | collected 2010/2012 ...
TCGAACCGTTCCTTCGGATACTGCGAACCCTAAATCCATATGTTTTAGAAATTCGATATATTCTTTCGAGGATATTGACTCCTTATCTGTAACAATTTTATAAAATAATACGGTTTCAACCTGCTAACAGATCAAAACCGTTTATTTTATTTATCCAGATAAGTGTTTCGATATTCTTCGCGAATTGCCTCTGGCACAAGGCTTCCACCCGTTGCCCATGCAATATGTGTTGTATTTTTCATTTTATCTTTGAGATGATTTTCCAACAGATATTTCTGTGAGATTTCACTTTTTTCCATATATACAGGTCCCTGAAAAGCAGCACATGCACTTGGCTCAAGAAAAATATTCTCTGTTTCAAGAAGATCTCTCATATAATCATACAATTTTCCATCCCTAATGGTAAATTCACCACTGAGCAAATACTTCATAACTCCCCCAACGAATCCTGATGGACGTCCTACGGCAAGTCCATCTGCATGGGTTAACCCGGTAAGCCCAATATCCTGTACAGAAATTTCATGATTTAACCCAGTTGTCATTCCAACCAGCATACAAGGTGCCTGTGTCGGCTCTACAAAGAAACAATGTACACAATCTCCAAATATCAGTTTTAATCCGAAACTCACACCGCCCGGTGCTCCACCTACTCCGCATGGGATATAAGTAAACAAAGGATGGTTGTCGTCTACTGTGATTTTTTGTTCTTCCAATTGTTTTTTCAGACGTTTCGCAGCTACTGCATAACCCAGAAAAAGTGTTCTGGAGTTTTCATCATCTACAAAATAGCTTTTCGGATTCTGATCAGATAATGCTCTTCCGTTCTTTACTGCTTCGCTATAATCAGATTCATACTCTTTTACTGTTACACCATGACTTCTCAGTAAGTCTTTTTTCCACTGTTTTGCATCTGCTGACATATGAACAATGACCTGATATCCTACTGCCGCACTCATAATCCCGATACTCATTCCCAGATTTCCAGTAGAGCCAACCTGAATCGTATAATTTCTAAAAAATTGTCTACATTCTTCACTTGCCAGTTTTTCATAATTATCTTCTTTTTTTAAAAAACCATGCTCTAAGGCAAGCTCTTCTGTATGCTTTAGAACTTCATAAATGCCACCACGTGCTTTTATTGAACCTGCTATAGCTAAATGACTATCTTGTTTCAGTAACAATGTACCTTCCAAATTACTGTTATATTTTTCGTTCAGTAACTCTTTCATTCCAGGAATTGGAGTAAGCACAGATTCAATCATACCATTTCTGTCTTTCGTTTCCGGAAAACATTTCATGATAAATGGTGCGAAACGCTTCAGTCTTTGTTCTGCATCATCTACATCTGCCATTGTTAATTCTATATGCTTCATTGCTTCTTCGCAGTTAGTTTTATCTGGATTTATCCAGAATACTTCTTTTTCATTCTGTATATCCTTTAAAATTGGTACTTTTTTTTCCAGTTCTGCTAAATCAATCATTAGCTCATTGCCTCCTTTGTTTCATATCAATGGGTTTTGAAAGTATATCACTTGCACCAAGCCGTAAAACTTTTTGTGCATATTCGAACGAATCATACAGTAACCCGGCAGCGTCAGAACTACTGTCTGACCACTGCCGGGTTCCCTCTGATATCCTTCTATAAAATTTACCGGAAAATCATCTGTGCGAAGTCTGCAAAGCACGGTCTCCACACATTCCAGTCATGTCCTCCGTGATAAATTTTTCTGGTTTCCCGAACACCTTTTGTTTGGATAATTTCATCCTCCTCCAGGAACCTCGGAAGAAACCAGTCCTCATCTCCAATGCAGCGGAAAAACGTATGAAAATAGGTGTTGAAGGACGCATCATCCATTGCCTTTAAATAAGACTGCCCGCCTGACTTTGGAACAATTCCGTCATGTTCTTCATCTCCTACTATCCTGTCTCTTAAAAAGCCGGAGAAAATACCAACCTCGCTGAACAGCTCCGGGTGTTCACATATTATACGGGTTGTCTGTACAGAACCCATGGACAGTCCTGCCATACCTCTTTTTTCCTTGCTTCCCCCAAACTGATATTTTTTCTCTAGCATCGGAAGAATTTCCTCTACCAGCATCTGCCCATAAAGCGCACGGTTCAGTTTAAGCTCTCCGTCGATTCGCTGCTTTACCATGCCATTTCCCATAACGATCGCAAAGGGCTTGATTTTTCCTGCCGCGATCAGATTATCCATCAGGAGATTCACTTTTCCTGTGGTTGACCAGGAAATCTCGCTCTCTCCAAATCCGTGCTGCAAATACAGAACCGGAAGCCCTGCAGACGGTACACATGGCGGAAGATATACGATCAGCTTTTCCCAGTTATCAGAAATTTTGGATTTATAAAATTCCCGGGTCAGTGTTCCGTGGGGAACATCCCGAAGCTCAAATAATCCGTCTTCATCCGGCAGCTCAATATAGTTATACGGACGACCGTAGCCATGTGCGATGGGAAGCTCCGGGCTGAGAACCTCCTGACCATCTACACAGATCTGCACATAATTCACAGGCGTAGAAAATGGCAGTTCCAAAATCCACTTTTTCCCTGTTTTCGTAAACGGATACAGCTTTTCTCCCCACTTCATGGAGAGCTCTTTGGCATTTTCGCAGTCCAACTGCAAAAATGTCTTTCCGTCTTTTCTTATGAGTGTGCCATTTTCCTCCAGAGCTTCCAGCTTCCGCTGTGAACTGATTTCTTCCATTTTGTTTTCCATTTTGTTTCCCTCTTTTCTGTTTCTGTCATGTCTGTTTCCAAATACCAGTACCTATTATATCAGTTTTTATTTCGTTTGTAACCGGGTAAGGATACTGCTTATATCCATCTTCTTTTCGACTGCAGTAAACGCAACGTTCTCTCCATCGTGGATGAGGCTCCAGATTTCTCCGTATGCTCTCTTTTCAAGAAGCTCCGAAAGAAGGAAGGTCGAGGTTGCTCTCTTTGTAGCGAAGATAATCCTTCTCACACCCTGTTTTCTGAGCGCTTCGATGTCTTCCATTTTTCCCGTCAGCATGGCAAAATCGGAATCCGTTGCAATTGCCAGCACGTCTTTCTTCTGCGCAGTAGCAAAAATCATGGCTTTTCCGTCCTGACCTACTACCTGATAAAAATGTCCTTGTACGGGAGCCTTGTATCCTGTGCTTTTTCCATTTCCCTGTACCGGCTCTGATGCAGATGTCTGCATTCTGTATTCCACAGGTGCTCCGGTTTCACCGGGAGATGCCGGCTCCGGTATTACCAGTGTTCCGATCGGAAGTTCCATTTCGCTTCCGTCAATCTTGATTATGCAGGTTACCGGATAGCTTCCGGGAGCAACAGGTACAGTTTCGCTGCCATTGTAGAGAACCTTTTCTACGCTGCCCGCACCGGTTGCTTCTGCCTTAAAAATTCCATTTTCCACCCTGATATCCAGCTCCGTCAGGTTTGTCGGATTTCCTTCGCTGTCCAGGTGCATATTGACGTACTTCTTCAGCGCTTCTGTGTCACTGCCGCTCAGGTTGTTGATCGTTACGTCCGGTCCAAGGATATAATGTCCCTTACTGCTATTATGGTTGGAGTCTTGCCCGTCACCAATATAGCCGATACGGTTCGAAAGAACATTTCCTGCATCATCTACCATTCCGGTGTTCACAATGGCGTTGCCGACAATGATAATCTTTCCTGTCATATCCCAGTCATCTTCTGAACCGATGGCTGCGCCGCGATTTCCGGCGTAGGCAGTGACCTTTGCATGATCCCGAATGATGATGATGCCGTTCATATTCTCACCATCTGAAGCGCCAATTCCGCAGCCTTCATCCGAGCCTGCAGCAATCACAGCAGCATTTCCGCCTATGGTAACTGTCCCGGTAAAATCCCCATCATCTCCAGTGCCGATACCGGAGCCGTCAGAACCATTGTGATCTCCGCCTGCTTTGGCAGTAACCCTTGCGTTTCCATCCATGGTGATACTGCCTGTGAAATTGCCGTCATCTCCGGTGCCGATGCCCGCGCTGCCTTCAGCACCGGTTGCCGAAACCTGCGCATTCCCGCCAATCATAATGTTACCGCTTAGGTTCCCATCATCGCCGGAGCCAATGCCCGCACCCCTGTCATTACTGGATACTTCAACCTGCGCATTTCCGTCAATGACAATGTTTCCGGACATTTCCCCATTTTCGCCGGTGCCAATGCCTGCTCCGTCTCCGCCGCAGTCCGGTGCTATATTGTCATCTGTTTTTACGGTTGCATCTCCTGTAATATGGATGCTGCCGGACATGGCCTCCTTCTCATGGCTGCCGATCTTGGCATTATGGTTATAGCCAAAAGGCTCATCCTGAATCTCGGCCTTCAGAGAACCGCTTCCGTTTATGGTGACATTGCCATCCGAAACATGCAGTGCAGAGCCGGTTTCAGAGAAGATCTTGTTGTCTCCCTCCAGTGTAATGTTGGCACTGGAACTTCCCTTCACATCAATCGCATCCTTGCTGCTTTTAATATTGATATCCTTAATGGTCACATTTGCAGCTGCATTATCAGACGTGGATATCGCAATTGTGTTTCCTGTCTCTACAGAGCTCTCCCGCTGCGTAATCACAGGAGCCTCATCCGGCACGGCAGAGCCGCTGCCCTGCGTTACCGTCTGTCCGGAATTGTCTGCGTTTACCGTAACGCTGCCATCTTCCAGATACCAGTTGGCGGCATAGGTTGTCATGGGCAGGCTTACGCTCATGACCAGTGCGATCATACTTGCTGTCAGCTTTTTTCTCTTCATTGGGTTTCCTCCCTCTTTTCCTTTTCCATTTTTTACATTATCCCCTGCAATGAAAATTCATAGTGCATGGCAAGTGCTTTGAACAGCTTCTGCATCACCTGTTCAGAGATCGTGCGGATATCGAGTCCCTCCACGAATCGAATCACCCGCCCGATTTCTTCCTCTGGAACGTTATAGGCCCGAAGGCTCATCGTGAAAAATAAGCGAAGCTTCTTCTCCAATGTCAGCTCTGCATCACACGGATGCGCCATGTAACCTCGCATGATGCCTGCAGATCCGATCTCCAGCTCGTAAAAGTCACGCTCTGTCAGCTCCGGCTGATAGGATCCGAAAATCTGATACAGCTCTTTGGCTGTTTCGCGCTGAATATACTCACAGGCTTCCTTCTGGGTATAGGCTTCAATATAGATTTCCCGCAGGTTTTCATTCAGCTCTGTAAGCGTCATCTGGATCGCTGTTTCCACTGCATAAACATAGACCGGAGGGAGCTTTGTGCTCGCTGCGCTTCTTGCCATCGAAAACTGATTCTCAAACATGAACTGCACAAGCTCTGTCAATACGCCGTCCTTTGCACGGAAAATGTTCTGAAAGCTGCTGCTGGACACGCCGGACTTCTCGATGATTTCCGCCATGGTTGTCTTTTTGTACCCCTGCTCCAGGAAAAGTTTTACGCATACCTGCAGGATGCGTTTCTTTGTTGGTTCGCTTAAACTTGTTGCCATTTGTCCCCTTCCTCATTCTATGTAACTATCTTTGTTTTTATATGGTCTATACACCAAATATAGCATGAATAGATGTTCTCGTCAAGGAGTTTCTGGCTCGTGTACCAGTGCAGTGTGACAGACCAGAATTTAATATTGCTAACAATCTTCAAAATCTGTCAATGTTATTTCGAGTGCTATGGTTAGTATATCCTAAGCAGAATAAAACATAAAAAAAGATCTGTCACCCTTAGGATTCTTCCCAAAGTCAACAGATCTTATTTTTACCTTACATCTTCACAGACTCGTCAGCAGGGCTGCCATCTCCGGATTTGCTGAGGATCTTTGCCAGAAGCTCAGGATCTACGCCAGCAGGGGCAGCCGGTCCCTTATCTTCCGGCTCTACCGGTTCCGCTGGGCAGCGGAGGATTTCATCGCGCAATCCCTTCAGAAACTTTTGTTCGTAACTGTCGAAATTTGCAGAAATATAGATTTTATCAGTTATATCTTATATTTTCATGAATATGTCTTTGAGTTTCAGACGTAAATGTGTTACACTAGGTTCAACCACAGGCAAGGAGGTTTATGATCGTGATTAAACGTGAAATGTATATGAAGCGCATCCGTCCGTTTATCGGAACGGAGCTGATAAAGGTCATGACCGGTATTCGCCGGTGCGGTAAATCAGTCATGCTGGAGCTTATAAAAGAGGAGCTTGTGGAGTCCGGTATCAGCTCCGCTCAGTTCATCTCTATCAACTTTGAGAATTTGAACTTCTCTCATCTGCAAACCGCAAAGTCACTGCATGATGAGATTACGAAGAGAGCCGCAGAGATCAACGGCAAGGTCTATCTGTTTTTTGATGAGATTCAGGAGGTAAAAGACTGGGAGAAGTGTATCAATTCCCTCCGTGTATCCCTTGACTGCGACATCTATATCACCGGTTCAAACGCAAAACTTCTGTCCGGTGAGCTTTCCACCTATCTCGGCGGACGCTTTGTGGAGTTCGTTATTTACCCATTCTCCTTCGCGGAATTTCTGGAACTGTACCGTCCCATCGCACCGGATGAGCCGATCCAGAAATGCTTTCAGAAGTATCTACTATCCGGCGGTATGCCGTACCTTGCCAACATCCGCTACGAGGATGCTCCTTCCAAGCTCTACCTTCATGACCTGTTCAACTCTGTCCAGCTCAAGGACATTGTGAAACGGAACAAGATCCGTGACGTGGACCTGCTGGAACGCATCATCGCTTATGTGATTGCAAATGTAGGTACGACCTTCTCCGCAACTTCTCTGGCGAAGTTCCTCAAAAACGAGAAGCGAACCGTTGCACCGGAGACCATCCTGAACTACATCAAATACTGCTGCGATGCATATTTGTTCTATCAGGTCAAGCGTGAGGACTTGCAGGGAAAGCAGATCCTTGCCTCCAATGAGAAGTATTACATTGCCGACCACGGCATCCGGGAGGCTGTTTTCGGCGGCAATATGCGTGACATCAACCTCATTTTGGAGAACATCGTGTTTCTGGAGCTGCTGCGCCGGGACTACAAAGTTACAGTCGGGAGAACCGGAGACAAGGAGATCGACTTTGTATGTGACAAGAGTGGAGAAAAACTGTATGTTCAGGTTGCCTATCTGCTGGCATCCGATGAGACTGTTCAGCGTGAGTTCGGCGCGTATGACAATATCCGCGATAACTACCCGAAATATGTTGTCTCTCTGGATGAGTTCGACATGAGCAGAAACGGGATCAAGCACCGCAACATCCGTGATTTCCTGTTGGCAGAGGAATGGAATTAACATGAAATCAGCTTTTGATGAGCCTATGGAAGTTTACAAGCTGAACTTTTAGGACGTTTTCCTCGGTGCGCTGACGGTAGATACCGGCGCGGTGAGAAGCCCACAAGGCCGAGTGGGAATCGTAAAACCGGATAGAGCTGCACGGGGCTGTCGCACTAACGTGCGGCAGCCCCGTGTAAAACGATTATTAAATTGTTTATGAGTCAGATAAACTGAAAGTTTCACCTTATCTGGTTAAAACATGTTTGCAATATTTTGTACATCCACATTTTGGACAAGTTAACTTTCTTTTGGTAATTGTATGAGGTCCCATAACATAGGATTTCATATCAGGAACAAATCGCTCCTTGCATTCAGGACATTCAAAGGCTCCTGCTTCTCTGTCTAATACACATGCAATAGCGATTCCCATTACCATTATTACAAATCCAATCCCCATCAATAGCACTCTAGTCCATACCTGCATTTCAAACATTCCCGCAACAACAAATAAAGGTACTGCTGCAACAATTACCAAAACACCAACCATTGCAGACATTATAATCTTCTTTTTACTCTCTTGAGCTTCTTTCACTAAATTCACCATATTTTCCTCCGCTTTCTTTTTATAATCCATCGCTTGCAATCTTTCACCAGATAGAAGTTCATTTACTGTAATTTCTAGTTCATTGCAAAGTGGAAGTAACAATGATACTTCTGGGAAACCATTACCCCTTTCCCATTTTGAGATTGTTTTATCGCTGATACTAAGCTTATCTGCCAATTCCCGTTGAGTATATTTTTTTGCTTTTCTTTCTTCAGCAATAAATTTACCTATCTTAATTTGGTCCATAGGTTCGTGTCCTCCTTTCTGGATTCATTGTATAAATTCCCACTGTTTATTTACACCCACGTAACGTAGAATATGGTGAGTTTTAGCGGTTTCTATGCTCCGTAGAGTTGTAATTTACGTAAAAACTTCAAATTTGTACATATCTTTTTACACAGTATAACACATACCTATTCTTTCTGCCTGCTTTCTTTTTAATGGCATCATATTTCATCTTGTAGGCATATGCTTTTTCACTTGGTGTAATCTGCTCTCTCTGTAAATTAGAATCCACCATAGTTACTACAGCTTCATCATCCTGCATCATGCGGATAATCACAGGAATTTTCTTATACCCCAGTCGCTCCGCTACATATTTCCTTCTGTGACCTGAAATGATTTCATAGTAACCTTCTTTCCTCGGCCGGACGATCAATGGATTAAGAACTCCATATTTCTTAATACTGTCCTGTAGTTCAATCATCTGACTGTCACCGATCACCTTGAATGGATGATTCGTAAAAGTTCTTAACCGCTCCATTTCAATTTCAACTACTTTTTCATCCGAATCTCTGATATCCGTCTTTTCTGTCAATGACATTTCCTCCTTTTCCCTGAACGAAAAAAATCGCCCAGACTAGAATTTTTAATCTAATCTGAGCGATACTTCGTCAGGCCTGTTTTCTTCAAGCAAGAAAACCATTTTTACATTCATTGACAACCTAAATCTTATCCTACACTTTAGTTATCTCCATTGGGTGCTTGGATAGATTTAGTTCTCGGTGCCCGTTTTGTCTTTTCGGTGCTCCAATTACTCATTTTTATATTTTTTCGGTGCTCGCAAGCACCATAAAATAAAAAATGCAACAATGAATTTTTACGTTCATTGTTGCAAAAAATCGATGTTCCCGGCGGGAATTGAACCCACAACTAGCGCTTAGGAGTTCAAGATCCCCATATAAACACGCATATACTTAAGTCAAGCTAAAGCAAGGTAAAGCCTTGATTTTACTGACTATTCTGTTACATTTTGTCAAAATAAGAAAACCTGTTCTTCGTCTCTGTAAAACACCTCTCGGTGCGCATCCGATGCTCGGTGCACCCGGAGGATTTAACTATTCGGTTCCATCCAGTTCATTCAGTTGGTCACCGTTACGAATCAGCTTCGCAACAATGATTGCTTGGTTTTCTTATTAGATTACATATATTATAACGTGTAAAGAGTCGGATGTCGATGTTTTTTGACCATATTTTGCTCTGGTTTACAGTTTGTCCAGCCACCCATCAAAACTTTTCTTTGAAATCCTATACTTGGTTCCAATCTGGATCCAGTGGAATTCATTTTTCTTTAAAAGTTCGTACACGGTAGGTCTGCTGATACCCAGAATATCCTGAATTTCCTTTACTGTGTAGCATCTTTTATACTCTTTGCCAGACTCGTCAGCAAAGCTGCCATCTCCGGATTAACCTTTTTTCTTTCTAACCCACGTTATTTTGCAGCCACGGTTACCACTGTTTCCTTTTTTTTCGACATAAGCCAATAAAACATAGAACAAAATATTAATGCAAATACAACGCCAAAAACATTCTGAATCACTCTAAGACCAACTGCTCCTTTTAGTCCATAACTCTCTGTAGCAATGGCCAAAGCACCAAATGTGTTAAATACTGCCTGCCAGCCATATTTTGCAGAAAGTCCTACACCAATTCCGCCAAGGATTCCTATGTATGTATAGATGGATGACGGAAGCAGAAAATATAGTACTGTAAAGCATATTACACCTGCAATATTTCCGACAATCCTTTTGCGGACTCTGTATTGCATGTCCTCCATAAATGGTAAGATTGCTGACATTGCCGCAATTCCAGCCCACATTGCCCGTGGCATATTGCAGAGTTCCGCAATGCAGAGTACTGCCGGTACGCATATGATCTGACATAACTGCCACTTTGTTCTGGAAGAAGATATATCAAATTCCTGTACCAAATCATTCAAATTTCTTTTATACGTTCTGTTTTTATGATTTCGATAAAATACGAAGCAGGTAAGTGCTGCACCTAATGCCATTCCGGTTAATCGCATCTGATAACTTTTTCCTGTTACATCATATCCATACAATAACAGATAACCAAGAACCAATGTGGATTGGTTAAACATGAATGGGTTATGACATCCGAACAGAATCAGCACTGCCAGTGCAGCAATGTTTAACAGCATTCCAAGTACCGGTGAAAGCTGGTTTGCTAAATGCGGACATACAGTCATAATTACAAAGAACAAAGCCAAAAGCATCG
>ERZ827488.4292-NODE-4292-length-10378-cov-2.463237_pt1 | contig 10378 bp, 10 predicted proteins | sample MGYA00519771_ERZ827488 | MGnify/ENA primary metagenome ERZ827488 (study PRJEB31778, sample SAMEA3449323) | human gut metagenome | biome: human gut; feature: human-associated habitat; material: faeces | place: United Kingdom | collected 2010/2012 ...
AAGGCGGAGACGACTATGTTATAGTTGTTGAACCTGCTGACGTTACCTTAAACTCTATTGAAAAAGGCGAAGATGAAAACAGCGTTCTGTCTGTTCAGGATGCAAGATTGGGTGAAGTAATAGTCAGAGTAAGCGAAGATACAATTTTAAAAGACGGCGATAAGGAACTTGACCTTAACACACTTGTTGACGGACAGGAGCTCAAAATAGGCTACGGCGCTGCAATGACTCTTAGCCTTCCGCCTCAGACAACCGCTATTTCTATCGAAACTGTCGGAACCGATAGATCTGGAGAGGCTGACGGTGAAGATGCTCCCAATGTAATCGATTCTGTACCATATGAAGGTACTATAACAGCTGTTGAGGAAGACCGCATAATTATAGATGACAACGGAATCGAGCGTGCCCTTATGGTATATGACGACACTGTTATAACCCGCGGCAATGACAAAAGAATCTACAAGCTTGCTGATTTAACAGTAGGCTCTAAGGTAAAGGGCAACAGAAGTGCAATAGAAACAAGAAGTATCCCGCCGATTTCTAACGTTGACAATGTTGAAATTGTTGAGTTAGTTGAAGAATAAAACTTATAAAAAAATTAATTCACTGCTATGATACGCGGAGCCTTAATTTAGAATATAAAAAAGACCGGACTTCAGCCGGTCTTTTTTTGTCTTAATTTGTTATTCAATCTGAACAATAATATGGCTTAGACCACCGCATTTTGTGTTGACAATATATCCAATATAAAGTATAATGAGAATATGTTGTTTTTGATTGACTGGTTTATTTTGCTAATAAAATATTATAATAATAAATATTAGTTTATACAGTCATTATAAAGATAGGAGAATGATTTATGGATATTTCATCCGCTCGATATTCGGGCGATATGGAAATAAACTGTGATTATATCGGAATGCTTGAAGACAGGGGCTGCGGTTGTTTTGCTGTATGTGACGGGTCTTTAAGCGGTTTAAACGGGGACAAGGTTTCTGAACTTGTAATTGATTCCGTTTTATCTGATTTTAAAAATACTTCCGATATAACCCGGGATACTATCTCCGGTTATTTTAAAAACGCAGATGAAAAACTTTGGGAACTTACGCACACGTCTAAAAACAATGGCGAAGAAAAGACTTATGAAGCTTCCGCCGCTGTTGTGCTAACCGATGGGAATTGTGTGATAAGCGGTCATCTCGGAAACTGCCGAATGTATTATCTCAGTGAAAATTATCTTCAATATATAACTCCGGATCATTCTTTAGCTTATTTAGCCCATAGTAAAGGTGAATTTCGTTTTCCGGGAATTCGTAAAAGTTCTGAAAGGCGCAAGCTTACCGCTTATTTGGGTGCCGACCCGATGTGCGGGGCTGAAACAATTGACCCAATCGCCGTCAGAAGCGGCGACGCGGTTTTGATTTGCACCGATGGGTTTTGGGAAAAGATTACTGAGCGCCAGGTTGAGAAAACCTTAAAACGTTCGAAATCTTCCTCTGAATGGCTCAGAAAGATGATTAGAATTGTGAAAAAAAATGAGCCGGAAGATAGCTACAGCGCTATCACGATAATATTTTAAAGGAGAACTGCCATATGAATATACTTAATGACATATTACTCATCGCCGGCGCGCTTTTTGTTATCGCTATGGTTCTAATCTGCTTAGGATTATTTATGAATCCTAAGAAAAAACAAACTGATGAACTTGATGAAATTCTATATTACAAAAATATGGAATCGAGCAGACACTTAAACACCCCTGAACTTGAAGAAAATGATGTTGAAGATGTTGAAGACGCTGAAGAAGATAACGACTCTGACATTGAAAGCGAAGACGCTGTTGACGAAGAAGATGATATTAATGATAATGAAGAAAGTAAAAGTGAAAAAGGTTCTGAACCCAAAGCTTCTAAGCCTATAGAAAAAAGTGACAATAAATCTTCAAACACTGACAAAAATAAAGCTGATAACAGTAAAGGCGAAATAAAAGTAAGCGTAACTATTATTGAAAACAATAAAACAAAAACTCTGACTATAGAAGATGAAATATTAGTAGGCAGAAATCCTCAGTGTGATGTAGTAGTTAATAAGCCTATGGTTTCCTCGGTACACTGTATACTGATTCGCGACGGAAAGAAGATTATGGCTGAAGACAACAACTCCACCAACGGTACTCTTTTAAACGGCAAGCCTCTTAAACATCAGGTCGAAATCAAAAATAATGATGTGCTCACTCTCGGAGACAGGCCTATAAGAATAAATTTTTAAATTAAAAATTAAACATAATATTTTAATATGCACCCCAAAAGCAAGTTACTTTTGGCGGTGCATATTTATATTTAATTATATTGGATACATCAGCAGTGATTAAAATGCCTGCAAGCGCATAAAATTTTTATTACAAAAGCAGCTATATCAACAACTTCATAATCCGATTATTTACAAAAAAATTAAATTGTTTGAAATGATATTAACAACATTTTTGCACTTTAAAATACTTGATAAATTAAATATTCTCTTTCTTTTATTACGGTCTTTTTATTCAATAATATTTTAAATTTGTACTTATAGAAACTTTGTACAGTTTTATAGTTGACATACAAAATTCGTAGCGTTATATTAATAAGACATATGTTTGAAAATTATATTATATTGAGGGGGAATGAAATAAATGGCAAATGCTTTAACAAACGATATGACTGTCGGAAGTCCTATCAAACACATTATTAAATTTACCATACCGCTGCTTATCGGGAACATCTTTCAAGTTCTTTACAACATGGTTGACACCATTATAGTTGGGCGGACTATCAGTGTTGAAGCCCTTGCGGCAGTTGGCGCAGCCGGTGCGATTACATTCTTAATTGTGGGTTTTGCACTTGGTTTTACAAATGGTCTTTCTATCATAGTAGCTCAAAGATTTGGAGCCAATGACATGGACGGAGTACGCCGAAGCGTTGGCACAGGTCTCATTTTGGCAGCGATGGCTTCTGTTGTCTTAACAGCAGTCAGTATGCTTTCGGCAAGGTCGCTTCTGCAGTTTATGCACACGCCGGATAATATTATAAACGATTCGTATAATTATATTATTGTAATATACGCCGGAATCGTATTTCAAGTCTTTTACAACTACATATCCTGTGTTATCCGTGCTTTAGGAGACAGCAGAACGCCGCTGTATTTTCTTTTAATCTCTTCGATTATTAATATAATTCTTGATTTGGTATTTATATTAAACTTTCATATGGGAGTTGCCGGAGCCGGTCTTGCAACCATTATAGCTCAAGCTATTTCCGGGCTTCTTTGTCTTCTATACGTCGGCAAAAAGTTCCCGGAGCTGCACCTCAAAAAAAGCGATTTTAAGTGGGACTCAAAATTTTCTCTCAGACATCTAGGGCTTGCAGTGCCAATGGCATTTCAAATGTCCGTTACTGCTATCGGCGTAATGATTGTTCAAGCTGTTTTAAACTCATTCGGCTCAACAGTTATTGCCGGCTATACAGCAGCTAATAAAATTGAGCAGCTCGTCAGTCAGCCCCAAATTTCTTTCGGGGTTACAATGGCAACGTTTGTAGGACAAAATTACGGAGCTATGCGTGAAAAAAGAATACGCGAAGGAGTCAATAAATGCGCTTTGCTTGTTTTGGGATTCACAGTTATAATTGTGGCTCTTGTTTTAATCTTTTCAAGACAAATCGCAGGAATATTCATTGATTCAGGAACCAGCGGAGATTTGCGTGAAAGCGTGACATTATATACTCAAAACTATTTTTATGTAGCAGGTGTGTTTTATTTTGCTCTCGGTCTCTTATTTGTATACCGCAACAGTCTTCAGGGAATGGGGAATTCCGGAATAGTTCTGTGCGGAAGCGCGGTTGAGCTTATTGCCCGAATTGTTCTTTCACTCGTGCTGGCGAACACACTAACAGGTATGTTTGGAGAATTTTATGGATATTTGGGAGTCTGCGCATCCGGGCCGATAGCTTGGCTGTCCGCCTGCACGCTGTTTATGATTTCATATTTTATAAAGGTCAAAAAACTGCCTGAGGTATTTGAAAAGCAAAGGCAATTTAAAGAATATGATAAATCTGCTGCAATAGAATAAACACTAAATTAAGGGGGAGTAAACTTGAATTTTGTTAAAGAAAACTGGCTTGGAATTTTGATTTGTTTGGTAATTGCAATCCCTGCATACATACTTGGATTAATATTTCCGATTGTGGGAGGACCTGTGTTTGCAATAATAGCAGGTATGGTAATAACTATATTTTATAAGAATAAAACAAAGTCCCAATCAGGAATCACATTTACATCAAAAAGCATACTTCAATACGCAGTAATTTTATTGGGTTTTGGTATGAACCTTGGAAGTATAGCAAAAACCGGAGCTCAGTCATTGCCGATTATTTTATCAACTATTTCAATATCGCTAATCGTATCTTTTGTTTTATATAAGGCTTTAAAAATACATCCCAAAATTGCAACCTTAATAGGTGTGGGTTCATCAATATGCGGCGGTTCTGCAATCGCCGCCACTGCTCCTGTTATCGGCGCAAACGATGAGGAGATAGCGCAGTCAATTTCAGTTATATTTTTATTTAATATCATAGCCGCATTGATTTTCCCAACACTGGGTTCCATGCTTGGGTTGTCTAATGAAGGATTTGGATTGTTTGCAGGAACCGCAGTTAACGATACCTCATCAGTAACTGCGGCAGCGACAGCTTGGGACGGTATACATGGCAGCAATACCTTAGACACAGCAACAATAGTAAAACTGACCCGAACTCTTGCTATAATACCAATCACTTTGGTGCTTGCCTTTTGGAGAACGGAAAAGGAAAAGTCGGCCGACGGAACAAAGGTCAGCATAAAAAAGATTTTCCCATTCTTCATCCTCTATTTTGTCTTAGCTTCTGTCATAACCACCATTTTCTTTGCAATCTTTCCATCCGGAACGATTCATGACGGAGGACAAGCAGTATTTTGCTTTTTAAAAACTCTGAGCAAATTCTTTATTGTTATGGCTATGTCGGCTATAGGGCTTAACACGGATATAGTCAAGCTTGTAAAATCAGGAGGAAAGCCAATATTTCTTGGTTTATGCTGCTGGATAGCAATTGGTGCTGTTAGTTTGTTAATGCAGCATTTGCTTGGTATATTCTAAAACAAGATATTAAAGGAGCGGCTCATGGTAAATAAAGAAACACTGCAAAAATTATCAAAAAATGAACTAATAACTTTGATTGAAGCTTATTCAAAAAATTGGCTGGCTATGGATGGATTATGGTTTCAATCACTTGAGAATAAATATGGTATGCAGGAAGCCATGTGCCGTGATGAAGAAGTGTGGACGCATTTTACAGCAATTGAAGCAAAACGTGTCAAAGAATTTCTTAATCTCGAAGAATACCCTGGTCTGCAAGGCTTAGAAAAAGCGTTAAAGCTTAGATTTTATGCCAATATAAACCGGGATGAACTTATAATAAAAGACAATACTTTGATATACAGCACTTTAGAATGCAGGGTTCAAACTGCAAGATTAAGAAAAAATATGCCTTATCATCCATGTAAATCTGTAGGAATAATTGAATATTCAGAGTTTGCTAAAATTATTGATAAAAGAATTGTCTGTGACTGCATCAGCTGTTATCCTGATATTACAGACGAATCCTGCTGCTGTAAATGGAAATTTACTCTTATAGAGAAATAATCATTAAAACAATCGAGTAATTATATATTTCTTTGATTTTAATGTATATTACTATATAATCACCCCTTGTATAAAGCAAAATGGGGTGATTATATTGTTATGGCTTTTAAAATTAATCCCTTTGATTAAAAGAAATATAAAGATAAATGACTTGCGGAAACACGATGATATAGAGAAAACACTTTAAGTAATCAACTGTAAAATGAAAACTTTTCGGATAAGCAATTGAGTAAAATAATTAAACTGTTTAATTTTGACGGTGCGTTTACTATAAAGGATTTGGGCAATGTAATAATAGCGAGATAGTAACAGATGGCATTTGTTGTTGAACATATTGAAAATGATATTAACATTACATTATTTGATTGCCAAATATAAAGATTTATGAGGTGAAATATTATGCCTGAAAATTTAATACAAGTTATCATTCCAATAATTGGTATAATAACTGCGATTATATCAGCGACTTTTTCATATTATTTTACTAAGCGGAATCAATTAGAGGCAAATGAAAGAAAATTAAAAGAAAAGTATTATTTAGCATATATTAAAGCTGTAAGCGATGTGGTAATTATAGATAATAAAAAAGCGGCAAGAAATAATTTGGCAGATGCTCAAAATCAACTTTTATTAACAGGAAGCTCAGAGGTAGTAAATAATCTTATGAAGTTTCACGATTACATAAAACCCTCTGGACAAGAAGAACATGGTTTTTCTAGTATGGATCATGATAAGCTTTTGACAGAATTGATAAAATCTATGAGGAAAGATTTGTATAAAAATAAGAATTGCAATATTGATTATCCAATGATACATTTAACGGGAAAAAATTAGATTTTCGTGACCACACCTTTGTCGAAAAAGAACTCGAAAAGTTATTATTTAAAATTAGAAAAGTGTGAAACAATATATTGCAGATACTTTTATATACAAGGCATTTAGTGGGATCCTGCGGCACTGTATATTAAATTTTAACGATAAAATTATGATGAGTATAGCGGCTGAAAACAACCTGTCAGAACAAGCATTCGCCGGAAAAGAGGACAAAAACTTTGGTTTGTATGAGAAAAATAATAATCTCTTGAGATTTAAAATGGCAAATAGCTCTGTTTTATTTCATAATAAAAAGCGGCAAGCATTAAATGCTTGCCGCTTTTTTGGAGCGGGTGAAGGGAATCGAACCCTCATATCCAGCTTGGGAAGCTGGTGTTCTGCCACTGAACTACACCCGCACATTAAATAAAATGCTATTTTAACTGCTATTATTAAAACAGCTATCACTGAACTTAATCAATAATATAACAAAATCAAAGTATTGACTGCTGATATAAAGTAACTACCTCAAAAACTATATATAAACACTGCAATAATGAAAATCAAGCTATTATTTTAAATTCAACTTTACATCAAAAACCATAATTAATAGCTATTTTTATTATTATACCACATTTTTTTGTAACCGTCAATCACATTCCAGCTAAATAAATAATTTTTATATTTTATATTGACTTTATTTATGCGCCCGCATATAATCGAAACTAAAAAACTATAAAAGTTACATATTACCTCAAATCAGCAAAACAACAAGAACATAAAATACTATAAATAGCAAACGCATATCTGTCGTTTTGTAAACTTGTAACATGCAGCTAATACCAAAGAAAGCAGAAAAGTTTTCTAATAATCGGCCTCTCAACGAAAAAAAATGACATTATAAAATATTATTAATATATGACGAAAAAGATATTGTAGATTTAATTGAAGAAGCTCTGTATTAAAACAATTATAAAAAAATAAAAAACATATACAGTCACAGACGCAATCAGAATATGTAAAGAATATCAGCCCGATGTTATTGTCTTAGACGTTATGCTGCCAGATATAAACGGTATTGAGATAAGCAAAAAGATACGTGAATTTTCTTTTTGTTCCATTCTGTTCCTATCAGTAAGAGATGATGATATAGACAAAACACTTGGTCTCTCCTGCGGCGGAGACAATTATATCACTAAACCTTTTAGTCCGTGTGAAACCATTTACCGCATTAAATCACAAATTCGCCGCCAACAATATCAATCAGTAAATACGCTTGATAACCTCAAACAGTTAACTGTTGGCTGTCTTTCATTGGATAAAGAAAGCGGCCGTATTTATAAATCAGGAAAAGAAGTTAACTTGACCGGCAGAGAATTCTTTTTACTATCCTACTTAATGGAAAACGCTGATAAAATTATTAGCAAGGACGGCTATATGAACAAGTATGGGGAGAATACAGTATTATTTGTGACAATACAATCATAGTGCATATACGTCTTACACGGGAAAAAAGAATATTCCGTCAAGTCCGAAACAGCTTGTAACAATAAAAGGTTTGAGGTATAAATAAAAGAAAAGGGCTGATTATATGAAAGAATCCGATTACCGCAGTATTTTTCATATATATTTAATATTTTATCTTATACTTTTTGGAACCCTCATTGCCGTATTCTGTTTTTGCATAACTTATTACAATGTCAGCTCCAAATGGTAAAAATATACGCGGTGATTGGGCTATAACTTTCACACAGGACTTTGAAAAATATATTATCTATGCAGACAGCAATCCAACAATAAAGAAGCCAAGAATTGAATTACTGCATAATATTAATAAAGAAATCGTACAAACAATTATTATGGTTACTCATTCGCTGGAATCCGCAAAAAAACAGCAGCCGAATTTTTACAATAAACGATGGTAATATCATCTAAATCTTATTTTTCTGCTAAATATGAGTTTATTTCCCAAACACAAAATAGTTGTCATGCGCAGCAGCATCAAAACATACTGCATTCGTCAATATTGTCTCTGAAAATATAAAATCTAAAGTCTAAAGTCATATTTAAGCTGAAAAAAACACGTGTTTCTCTAACCTGAGAATTTGCAAATCGAAATTCATAAATCTAAAACCCGTGAAAGTTTAATATGTAATTATTACTTAGGACAGATTTTATGTTTAATACCTTTATATCTCTGTAATACAGTCAAATTAATCGGTATATAAGAAATAATACAAACAGTCTGATACAATTTTGTATCAGACTATGTTTTTTCTGATATTCTTTATCTTTATGTCTAAAAGTTTCTTTTATATTGTATTTACTTTATTCGCTCAGCATATATATCCGCATTTATATGCCATTCGCCATCTTCTTTTATGGTAATATTTTGCCAATGAAAAGTATTCTCCTCAATCTTGACAAAAACCCATTTTTTCTTATTATCATCAATGTTTGTGAGCACTATCATATCGTCTTGTTTTCTTGCCTCCAGCCGTATAATTTCTCCTGTGTAACAATAGGCAATATCCCAAGCATGTGTATTTGGATTGTAAACACGAAGCGTTGTGCCGTATTCGGTGAGTGGATGCGGAATTTCAGTTTTTGTATCGCGCGAGGGTAAAACAATAACATCTTGTATTGCCATACCCTCAAGAACCCATGAAAAATGCCATTCTCCTTTAACTGAGCATGATATGTTTCGGTCGGTATAATTGAGTTTCCAGCTTCCGATAAGTTTTCCGAAATAATCATATTCTTCGGGTAACTCCAAACATTTGTCTTTACTTGTCAACGTTTCAATAAATTGGTTCATTTAGAATCCTCCTTTTAAGCAATTGGCCGTAATGTTGCTCCACAGCTGTTTTTCAAATATACCAAAATAAAGTTACAGTTCTTTATGAAAATTACTGCCCAAAACTTATGACCATACAAAATCACAAATTTGGTGTATTATATATTACATAAAAAACAATTTCAGAGCAGCTTTACACTATACTGTCTTTCACAGTAACAAGAAGCAGGCAATGTCAGTTCCATGACCTCGTTTCGCACTATATTTCTCAGATCCGTCATGTACTTGAACTAAGCACTTATCAGCTATACTGCTGTGGAAAACTTTTGTATTCCGGCAAACGGTTCAAGATATGTACATCAACCGTCCATGTCATAAATTTTGAACCACATTTTCAGACAAACCAAATTTATATATATCAAAACTTTTAAGGCGGCCAATAATGGTTAGCCACAATATATAATTTGTTTATGTCCTAAACCCTTTTTCCGGCCTTATCCGGATATCGAAGCTGGTGTTTTACATTTTTCCGTTTTCAATTTGACTTAATTATTATGCCGCGTCCCTATCAGTCCTGCCAATTACTATATCCGCTTTCTGTTTGTCTGCCAATGCACAATAAGATCGCCTGATATTTCTAACAAGGACATATAGGCCCCCATTAGCTGATTATATTATATCAAACGAATAGCAAATTTGCAAATTTGCAATCTTGAATATGTAAACTCTCCCTAATCAATACACAGATATATAAGTATGATAATTTTCTCGTGCTGATATTATTTTAATTGGCAGATTAAAACGCAAAGCTAAAAAATAATCTATATAAAAACAAATAATGTTAAAGACCTCTTGACAAAAGCTGTCACAAATTGTCCATAAGTTATATAATAAAATTTAAATTTAATTAACTAAAATAAAGCAAAAATCCGAACTTATTACCAATTGGTATAATGTTCGGATTTTCAAATTTTGGTGCGGCTAAGAGGACTTGAACCTCCATGAAATTGCTTTCACATGGACCTGAACCATGCGCGTCTGCCAATTCCGCCATA
>ERZ827488.4306-NODE-4306-length-10344-cov-14.232287_pt1 | contig 10344 bp, 3 predicted proteins | sample MGYA00519771_ERZ827488 | MGnify/ENA primary metagenome ERZ827488 (study PRJEB31778, sample SAMEA3449323) | human gut metagenome | biome: human gut; feature: human-associated habitat; material: faeces | place: United Kingdom | collected 2010/2012 ...
AACACCGATGATAGTGAAGAGGTATGTTCCCATGCCACCTGTGGATGGAAGGGAGGAGAGTTTTGTATTGACAAATTCACCTGCATCAACAGTTACTTCAGCCGCCTCATTTGCTGTAATTGTAAATGCTTTATTATCAGAATTTACTTTATAACCTGTCGGCGCTTTTGTCTCTTTAAATTCATAGTTGCCATCAGCAAGACCTGTAACTTTTAATGTACCGTTTGTTGCTACTACTAATGTAGTTGTAGCACCATCTTCTTCATCCAGAGCAACCTTGTACTCACCATCTGTTACTTTCACAACATTAATTGGTGTTTTTGTTGCCTCAGCACCTTCTTTTCCAGCAGAAGTTACCTTTAATAACTGGAACTCTGCACCATTCAGTGGCTTTTTATTTGTGTCAACTTTCTTTAAAGTAACATTTCCCATAAAACCATTTACTTCACTCGGAGTATAAGCAACAGTATTTGCACTTGCTGTAGCACTGTTGTTATATGTGTGATCATTTTCTACGACTGCACTATATTTTACTACAACCGTTGCACCAGCCGCTGTACTTTCAATAAAGTCACTTAAATCTACAGTGTATACAATCTTGCCTTCGCTATTCTTAGTAGCAATTGCTTTATTACCTGCAATTGTTTTCTTAGCACCAGCAATTGTAATTTCTTTAATCTTAAAACTGTTTTCAGCTAATCCTGTAGAAGTATCTGTAATTTTAAATTCTGTTAAATCCTCATTTTTTTCATTTTTCTTTGGTGCCATCTGTGTAGTTACTGTAAAGTTTACTTCCTGTCCTCTGTGAACAAACTTATCGTCTGCCTCTTTTGTAACCCTATATTCTGACATTTTAGCAGCTACGTTAGCTGATTCACTAGCCATATAAGTATCATTATCTTTGTAAGTATTTGCTACCATAAGACCATAAGTACCTTTGGTATCAAATGCACGAATAACATATGCACCGATTGGAAGTCTAGAAAATACATGACTTGTTCCAGTTTCTGTCTCTGTACAATCTGCGCTTTCCCATTTATCTGCTGCATCTCTTAATCCATTAGAATTAGTAATCTTGAATGCACCGGTTTTATCATCTTCTGAGACATAAGGACTAGCCCAATCAACGACCTTCCATGTCTGATTTCCACCAGTCAAATCAAGATAGATAATATTATACACTTTCAATGTAGTATTTACATCAGCTGCTAAATTTGTAACAGTAATATCATTTGTGTATTTATCTTCTACCTTGTCTGCAAATACCGCTGTGCACATAGACAGTACCATAACCGCTGCCACTAATAATGCACCAATCTTTTTAAATAAATTTTTCATAAGGTTTGCTCCTTTCTTTCTCTGCATTTTTCTTTTTCGCCCTTCATCGGCCATTTACAATTAATGTGTTACGATCTCTTTGCTTCTTCCTCCCTTCGTTTATTATTTATAAACAACAGGAGTACAGTTGCAAGAATCGCTACACCACTGATTGTAAATCCATAGGTTCCCGGACCACCGGAGTTTGGTAATGAATAAAGTTTAGCATTGGTAAGCTGGTAAATCTTTTCATTACCCTTTGGACTAACAGTATCATCACCATGTGTTACCGTTATATTTCTGTCGCTTCCTACTATGATTTTCCATGGTTTTGCAGATAACTGATATCCAGCTGGTGCTTTTCTTTCAACCAATACATAATTTCCAATTGGAAGGTTCTCTATAGAAACCTTTCCATTTTTGTCAGATACATACTGCTTAATCGGATCACCTGTTTGTTCTCCGTCCGTATTAGCTTTATATAAATCAAATTCAGCACCTGACAACTTCTTTGTATTGGTCTCAGCATCAACTTTCTCAAAATCAATATTCACAACTGTTTTTTTATTAGTGAATTCGGCAATTCCAACTCGTCCGTCTGTTGTATTTCCATTCTGTGGAACCTTATTTTGCTTTTTGTCTGTTCCCATAGTGAATGTAATACCATTTGACAAATCTTCAGCAATTGCACTGTCACAATTGGTTCCTTTACCTGTTACAATACTCTGTAATTCATAACTAGTGTTGTCTGAAGACTCTTTAACTACATAATCACCTCGGGACAGTTCACTTAATTTCTTATTATCAAGTTCAAGTTTTGCGTTGGCTTCACCTACAAGCTCAAATACTGCAGTTGCTTCTTTTCCGCCTTTTGCAATCTTTGCAGTTGCAGTTGCAACATCTCCATTTTTGTCTGTAATTGTGAATCTAAATGTTTCTTCCTTCTCAGCTTGTGCATCCAGTTTTTTAACGATCTGCAATTCACCAGCAATCACCTTCACAGTATAAGTGCCTGTTGATGCTACACTTGAATCAACACTAATTCCACCCTTTGGTTGTTCAACTAAATCAGGTTTTGGAGCATTTTCAGCTGTATATACTTCTTCATCCGGCTCCTTAATCTTAGCTAGTTTTTGTTTTCTTACTTCTTTTGAATATGGATGATAAGTAACCGTTAACTGATACTCCTCCACCTTTTCTCCAACTGAATTAGCAAGGTGCTCATCAGCATTTCCCCTAACTATTTTATAAGTATAAGTGAAATATCCTACTGCATCCTTAGAACCAGGATATATATACTGATATCGTCCTTCACTGCCAATGGTTAACTCTTTATCCGTATTTAATTTCTTAATATCAGCATCTTCCAAATCAGGTAATTTAACACTATTCTTACCAGCATCCATAGGCTCCACAGCCGTTAAAGTTTCCTTTTTATTGAGCTGTACAACTTTTATCGTTTCAGCAAGTTCATTTCCAAAATTCTTTGCCGTTATTGGATCACCTTTGAATACTGTTATTTTTTTACTGCCGATATTTAAATTAAGAAGCTTAACATTAACAGATGGTTGCTCAAACTCTTTAATACCACCGCCATTCAGATAAATACCTGAATCTGCACCATTAGTAGGAATCATGTTTCCACCAATGAAGTCGTCTTTCGCCTGAATCCGGAAACTTGCATTCCAACCTTTGTCATTCTCGTTCTCTGTGGCTGCATTTCCAATTCTGGCCGCCTGTTCTTTCCAGGTAATTTTAGTTGTACCGTCACCCCGTTCAACAATCGTAACTTTTCCCACTACCGAACCTGTAGTACTATCTGTCCAGATAATTTCCTTCGATCCGTCGTTATTGGTTTTAATTTTTCCTGTTCCCAGCCTACTGTTAGTTGCCAAATCATTTAACCCATCATCCGTAAGCTTAAATCTTGCATCAATCACATCTACGATTTCTTTAGGCTGCACTGTAAACAAATCACCAATACTACCAGCAATAACATTAAATGTGTTTACTAAGTCGTTTAGACCACTAGTATCATACGCATACTGCTTAGTACCATCGCTAGATTTAGTTGCTATATGGTTGCTCAGAAATTCGCTTCCGGTTATTGATTTATGACGGTAGTATCCGTATCCGTCTTCGTATTCGTATCCGTGTCCGCTGTTACTTGATGTAGAAGAATGTCCTAATTTCCAGTTAAAACTACCCGCATCATTAAGCCCAACACCAACCGTATACAAAGTTGCCTGTTCTTTTATAGAATTCGCATTATTAACTGCATTATTGTCAACCATACAATTCCAGTTATCATTATTATTATGTCCTGGCAAACCATCTGTCATAAACACTACATACTTATTTTTTTCGTGCTTTGCACTTGATAACTGCTTTCTAGCAGTCTCCAATGCAACTCCCATTGGTGTTCCACCGGAAGCATCCTTGTTAGCAATTGTACTCTCTAAACTTGACACATCTTCATTTTTGTTTAATTGCTTAAATCCCGAATTCGTTATTGAAGTATTACCTCCCTCACTTCCACTATACCAGATTATTGCTATTTCACTCTCCGGTGATTTAGACTTTAAGGTATCTATAAAAGTGTTCGCTGCATTTTTTAATGCTGCAAGCTTGGTAGTATTAGTATTACCTATGTTATAATTCATAGAATCACTAGCATCCAATACCATTACTACACTCGCACCTTGTGCCTCCACATCTCCTTCGCGTCCAGTTGTTTCTGCATTCAGATTAATCCTATAAATTCTATTATCATAATCAAAAACTTCGGCTGTTTTGCTACTGGTAAGATTATTTTCGGCTTCTTCCTTCTCAGTGTAGTTAGTGATCTTTTTGTTCTCAATTTCATTCCCATCTGCTTTATAAAGCTTAGCAGTTGCCTTATTATTTTCAACAGATACTATTACTTTATAACTCTCCGTGGATTTAACATAGCCGCCAGACGGTGCCTCTGTTTCTGTCAATGTATAAGTTCCGACTGAAAGATTTTCAAACTTCAAAAGACCTTTTTCATCAGATGTTTCATTATACGTTTTCGCTGAATCACTATCCACCGAATCACTATCCAATGTAAGAGTGAATTTTGCTCCAGGTAATGACTGATTCTTTGTATTTACCTTTGTAATTTCGAGACTGGCTACATTGTTGCGTGTATTAGTAACCGTTACCTTCGCATCACTACCTAACTTAATTTTTCCTGATGCTTTATTAGTTGTATTAACATCCTCTGCCGCCTCAATACTGTACTCAGGATTTCCATAATCCGTTGTAAGATTGATCTCGTTAACCTCAAAACTTGTTCCAGCTAAAATTTGTTCAAGAACTACTGTGTATCCTGCAGGAACTGAAGAAACAACACCATTAACTGCTTTTCCACACACAGTCTTTTCCGCTGCCTTATTTAAGGTTTCATTTTCACTTGTATAATAATTTCCTTCAGAATCTTGTAGATAATAATTTCCTGTATACAGCTGATCATTCAACTTTATCTTAAAATCAAATTTATCATTTACAGGAATATCACCTTTAATCTTTTTGGTAATACACAGCTTACGACTATTGTTCTTACTACACTTGTTAGTAAAAATTACCAATGGTCTACTGTCAACTGTAGCTTCCCTAGAAATAACATTTCCATTCTTATCTGTTGTCTTTGTCTCTTCATTACTGATTAAAACCTGATCATATCTGTCATTTGATACACCAAGTTCTTTAATCTTATACTTCGTATTTGCCTTAAGTCCAGAAAAAGTTGCGTACTGACCAGGTTTCAACGTAAATACATTTTTGTAGGAAACGTTATTTATTGTTTCACTCTTGAACTCAACTTTGCTATTATCGCTTAAAGTACCATTAGTAGCTGATGGAACATAACTTCCTTTTTCATCCTTAACAAGTAACTGAAATTTAAATCCTACATCTGCATACTTCTCTTTATCTGTATTACTTAACTGTTTCTGAACCGTAACAGACCCATCCGGAACTGTTGGAAGATTGAACTTAAGCTTACAGTTGGAATCACCCGCACCTCTTTCGAGATAATAGAAATTAATTGTATGCATTGTATAATCTGCGAAACGATTCTCTCCGCTAACAAAATCTTCTGTTTTATTTTCTTCTTCAAATAAAGTTTTTAAATTTTTCGTCGTTGTACCAACTGTAGCTGTACCATCAGCAAAATTAATAGAACCAGATGCTGCATTATGAATACCACCAATATCCAACACCAAAACGCCATCGATGTAAACCCATACATCATCATCTCCAGAAAACTCAAATACCATATTATTATCTTTAATTTTTCCGTCTTTTGGCTGAATGAATTTAGCTGACATTGTCATACCAAAATGGTAATCTGGCTTCGTTGAAATTCCATAAATATCAGAGCCGTTTGCTGTATGTTCTATAACAGAATTACCTAATGTATTGAACGGGAAGAAACTTCCATGCTTCGGATTTTGTAGGCCTGTTGCATCTCCATGACTTCCTGGTACTTTATATACAGTAAATTTATTTGTCTTTTTATCAAACTGTGCAAAATTTGTAGCACTATCATATTCATAGTAACCATTTGCATCTTTTTTTAATAAGTAATTTGCATCAGGATAAAACTCCTTGCCCGTAACTGGATCTGCTGAAAATAAATATCGAGTACTCTCCTTATTCCCCTTATTTAATACCGGATATGAATCTGATCCCAATGTATTTTCCATAATGCCAGTACGGGTAGTAGCCGACCCAGTCCAATTGTTATATTCATCTTTTTGATCCATTCCATTGCTAAACTGCAAAGAATGCTTTTTATTTATTTCAGTGTTATTGTAATTAAACATATTGATAGTAATACCACTTTCAGCACTATCAACAGTTTTCTCCACACCATAACTACTAGTTGTCTGTACAGAAGTAAAATCATCTGCCAACCATACAACTGAGAAAGTAGAAAAACTCTCTGTTTCAAAGTTTGCACTTTCAATCTCTCCATTGTCGGTTGTACTTACTTCAGCCTGTCCATCGTTGCTCATATTAACAACTTCTGTGACATTACCATTTGCATCCTCCACAAAATGTACCAGAGATACATTCATGTTTTCCTGTGCTGTATCTGCTTCAGCTACATCTTCTGGGATTTCTGCTTCTTTGTAGGCTATAGATACCCTAACACTTCCGTTCTGCGGTTCGATCTTAGTTCCATCGTCATTCAGAAAACTAATATCGTATGCAAGAAAACCTGCTACTGTATAACTCTCATTTTCTGCACCCTCGTGAAGCTGTTTCTCGATATCTGCATACTGGTCAGAACCTTTCTCGATCGGAGTCACAACAAACTGTGCACCTTCCGGAATAACGTCCTTCGCTGCTGTTGCAGTTACAACTACATTACCAACTTCCTGGGAATAAGAAACTTCTTCGCTTTCCAGAACATCCTCGACTTCTTCTGCCGCATCACTGTTGTCAACAACCTGTGCCATATCACTTCTTATGTAAGCCTCGGTTCCTTCCCAGGAAACCTTGTACCAGGTTGCTCCGTCCTCTGCTGTTACGGTATCCAGAAGTGTGAGCTGTGTTCCTGCGTTTACAGTTGCCAGAACCTCTGCCTCGATAGATGGGCTGACACGAAGATTCGTATCGTCTCCCAGAACCTCGATCAGGCTTGTCTCACCATTCTCATCTGCTGCCGGAACATCCTCCGGGCTCGCAATATCCTCTGCCGGTTCTTCCACCACATCCGGATCCTCTGCCGGCGCTTCGGTAGGTTCAGCATCCGGATTCTCCGCCGGAGCCTCAGAAGGCTCTGCATCAGGAGTTACCTCCGGATTCTCTGCTGCCGGTGTCTCAGCTGCATCCTGCTCAGGCTCGTCCGAAATATCCATTCCGTCCGTAAGCTCCTCTGATGCGATAGACACCTCGTCCCCATTACCGGAAACAGTTTCCGCCTCGACATCTGCTGTCTCAGGAGAATCCCACATAACGGCAAAAACAGCTGCGTTGCCAGTCTCAACCTGAAGTGTCTGGATCTGTTTGCCCTCGTTGACATTCAGAACCTTCAGATCCTCGTTGGCCTGTAAGGTGTTAACATCAGTATCACCGGTACTGCTGTTATAATGAAGCTTCTCAACGGTTACACTCGTGCTGGCTGCATCGGTAAGCTCCGGTGCTGCCGGTGTCTTGTACTCAAAAGTTACTCTGACTCTGCCGTTCGGCTCGACTCTGTTTCCGTCGCCATCAGCAAAATACACATCATACGCAAAAAAACCTCTCAGGCTGCTGCCCTTGTCTGTAGCTGCTGCTGAAAGCTTCTGAGAAACTGTATCATAAGATACGGATGAATTCTCGTTTACGCTGTCAGCCTTCAATGCTGTATTCTGCGGAAGAGCTCCGTCCTCCAGTGCCTCTGCTGTTACTTTAACAGAATCATTTTCATATGTAAGCGTCGATTGCTGCGCCTGTTCCGTTTCCTCCTGGTCAGCGCTGCTTACATCCGGTGTCGATTCTTCGGCCGCTGGTTCAGATGTAATTTCGCCATCTGTAAATATATCCTCCGTTCCATCTCCGAACGCCTCACTCGCGGAGATCGTATATGCACTCGGCATACAGGATACCATCAACGCCAAAGCCACCATAAATGCCAGGAGTTTTCTGATCTTATTATTCCTTAATTTTTTCATACCTTTCCCGCTTTCCTATGTGTGCATTAACGTGTACTGTATTTCTTATTACTTTACTTCTGTTTATATTCCTTTCTCTTAAAAAAGCTTCATGTTTTTAGCCGGTGAGTAAACAGGTTACACCTTTTCAATATTTTACCCTTATGTGATTGTAGTGTCAATATACCAGGCATTTTTGGTAAGGATATTGACATTATCAGATGCTATCGAGAATCAGTCTTCAACTCCTCCTTCTTAACTTACTCGTTTACTGGTTCTTTTCGTCTGATTTCTCCGATAAAATCTGACTATTCGTGATATTTATTATACAACACTACCAGTTGTTTTGTAAGGCCCGTTTTTTCAAAAAAAAGTGCCTCTGTCACTATTTTAACATGAATTTCTTCAGCTCATCCCGTTTCTTGACATTCAGCTTGCAAAAGATATCCGTAAGGTAATGCTTGACAGTATTAATGGAAATCCCCAGATGCTCTCCGATCTCCTTATTGGTCCATCCCCCACTTGCCAGCATGGCAATAGAAAACTCCATCGTCGACAGCTCCCCCGTAACCTTTCTCCGGTTTTCCGGATTATGAAGCGCCATCCAGCCCCTGCTGAAAGAAATCACCCCCTCCGTGATCCGCTGATACGCCTCCGGATCCCGGTTCCGGATACAAGCCTCGATCAGCCCCCGCAAAAGCCCATGATGCTCAATAAAAGGCTCCAGAAACCCATCCATCTTCGCCAGCTCCCAGCTCCGGAGCATCTCCTCCTGCGCCTCCTGCTTATGCTTTCGGTTGATCGCACACACCGCCATCATACAGTGGATATACGTCATACTGATCGGATACGACCTATCCGCCATAAACAAAGCAGCCTTCCCCATCCCATAAGCACTCCATATCTCCCCGTTAAGATAAGTATGGTGCGCCATCACATACGTGGCAAAAAGCCTCAGTCCCTCAGGAAGCATCCTGCTGTACTCCCCAAAAGCAGGCATCCCATCCGTAGGCAGATGAAGCAAAACCGCCCCCACATACCCCGCCAGAAGACAAGACGCATAAACATCCTTAGGAACCTTCTTCTTCATAGCAATCTTCACACAGGACTGGATCCCCTCCATCCCCCGCTTAGCCGCCGCCACATTCCCCAGCGACAGATTAGAATACCCATACAAAATACACGCCGAAAGCTTCAGCTCAATAACCCTGCTGGACAGATACCTCCTCGTGATCTCACAGCACTCCTCCGCCTGCCCCGTAAAATAAAAAAGCTCAGCCCGCGCAATATTCCTCAAATCCACATCCACAAACCCCTCAACAACCTCCCGAGCCCTCCCAGGCTCAAAAGACGAATTCAAAAGCGGCAAAAACCACATAATCACACATACAACCCACTCCCCTCCAAAACCCAGGCAGCCCCCAAAAGACCACCCTCAAAACCAAACCAACAAACCTCCGAAGCCCTCACACAAGCCACATCAACACACATCCGAAGCCCATCACACACCCCTCATCAACACACATCCGAAGCTCTTCTCTCAAGTCACATCAGCGTACATCCGAAGCTCTTCTCTCAAGCCACATCAGCACACATCCGAAGCTCTTCTCTCAAGTCCCACAAAACAGTCACCAAAACTCCGGATATCAATCAACCAGTCAATCAGTCAACCTCAACCAATCAGGCCAACCATCTTTTTCCATAATTATAATCCAAAATACTCCAAAAATAAATTTAAATATTACACAAAAACACCACACCCTATCCAAAACAGCCTCTATCCCCAATCCCCTCACGACAAACCGCAAAAAAACTCACCCCACCCACATCCAGCGCAGCGCCGATGCCACACCCCGCTGGTAGACTGTCTGTCTGTCCGTTCGTCCCTCCCTCCATTCATCCCACAAAAAAAGAGCCCCCAGGCCCAAACACCCGGGAACTCTCCCCAAAACCAAACAACATCATCTCCCCCTCCGCAGCTTCCTCAGTTCCCTCTCCAACCGATCCGCACGCGCCTTCTCCCTCAACGTATTCGCCCTCTCTTCACTCCGCCCCTGTTCAATCCCTTGAGTGATTCCCTGGCTGATTCCCTGGCTGATTCCCTGTCTGATTCCTTGGCTAATTCCCTGTTCAATCCCTTGGGCGATTCCTTGACTAATCCCCTGTTCGATCCCCTTATTAATCCACATCTGCTCAATCTCAAAACTCTTCATATATGCCACCGTAACCTTTCCATCCTCTTTAACAACCCTGACCATCTCCAGCAACTCCCTCAAAACATCATTTACCGCATTCACCTCCCTGGTATCCGTTACTGAAAACTTATAAAAAGTTATAAACTTCTATGTTTCATTCCTACTTC
>ERZ827488.4307-NODE-4307-length-10338-cov-3.432850_pt1 | contig 10338 bp, 10 predicted proteins | sample MGYA00519771_ERZ827488 | MGnify/ENA primary metagenome ERZ827488 (study PRJEB31778, sample SAMEA3449323) | human gut metagenome | biome: human gut; feature: human-associated habitat; material: faeces | place: United Kingdom | collected 2010/2012 ...
TTGCCGGAATTGGCGTTTCTTATATTAGGGACTTATTTTACAGCCCCTTTTTTTTTGACGTTTTTATAGCAATCATGCTAAAATAGAGAAATCTACCATGTGTATGGAATATTTTGAGCCGGCAGGGACAGTAAAAAGACCAAAAACCCCGTCCCCAATGGCTGGAGAGGGAAAATTATGAATAAAAGAGAATCATTTAGCAGCAGATGGGGATTTATCTGTGCCTGTATCGGTTCAGCGGTCGGTATGGGAAATATCTGGATGTTCCCAACAAGAGTATCATTGTATGGAGGCGGTTCATTTCTGATACCATATTTTATATTTGTAATACTGATCGGTTCGACGGGAGTGATCGGGGAGATGAGTTTTGGGCGTGCGGCAAAGGCCGGTCCAATCGATGCATTTGGAATTGCCTGTGAGAAAAAAGGAAAGAGAAAAGTCGGAGAAGCACTGGGGATGATCCCTGTATTCGGATCACTTGCCATGGCGATCGGATATACGGTTGTAATGGGGTGGATCCTAAGATATGCCGTTGGAACATTTACAGGAGCAACACTTTCGCCTGAAAATGTGGATGAATTCGGGGCGGCATTTGGTAAGATGGCGTCAGCATTTGGTAATAATATATGGCAGATACTTGCGCTTGTGGCTTGTATGCTGATTCTGATGTTAGGTGTCGGAAGCGGCATTGAAAAAGCAAATAAGATCATGATGCCGATATTCTTCGCATTGTTCGTGATTCTGGGAATCTATGTCGGATTCCAGCCGGGAGCAAGTGAAGGATACCGTTATATTTTCAGAGTAGATCCAGAGGCATTCAAAGATCCGGCAACGTGGATCTTTGCACTTGGTCAGGCATTCTTTTCCCTGTCGGTAGCAGGAAATGGAACATTGATCTATGGATCTTATCTTTCGGATGAAGAGGACATTCCGGCTTCTGCAGGAAGAGTTGCATTATTTGATACGATTGCAGCAATTCTTGCCGCACTCGTTATCATTCCGGCGATGGCAACAACGGGAGCGCAGTTGGATCAGGGAGGTCCCGGATTATTGTTCATCTTTCTCCCGAATCTGATCAAAGGAATGCCGGGAGGATGGCTGATCGCAATCATCTTCTTTGTTGCGGTATTACTTGCGGGTATGACATCGTTGATCAACTTGTATGAGGCTCCGATCGCTACGGTGCAGGAAAAATTCAAGCTTGGAAGAGTGCCGGCATGTGCATTTACGGGAATTGTGGGAGTGATCGTGTCCCTGCTGATCCAGGGCATCGTGTCAGACTGGATGGATGTGCTGTCTATCTATATCTGTCCGCTTGGAGCCGGGCTTGCAGGAATCATGTTCTTCTGGGTATGCGGTAAGGCATTCGTGGAAAAACAGGTTAATACAGGAAGAGAGACACCATTTACGAAACAGTATTATACAATATGTAAATATTTTTATGTACCGGTATGTTTTATTGTGCTGATCCTTGGAATTGTTCTCGGAGGAATCGGTTAGAAGAAAAAAGGAATGAGAGGATAAAGAAGAATGAAAAAAGGAAATGTGGCAGCATTACTGCCGATAGGCGTATTTTTGTGTATCTATCTGGGGCTTGGAATCGCATTTGAATATGTAATGAAGATTCCGATGGGATTCTATAATGTTCCGATCATAATCGCATTTCTTGCAGCGATTCTGGTGGCATGCCTGCAGAACCGCAAGATAAGTTTTGACGAGAAGCTGGAAATCATGGCGCAGGGGCTTGCTGATAAGAATATTATTACAATGCTTCTGATCTTCCTGACGGCTGGGGCGTTTGTCGGAGTGGTAGGAAGAAGCAGTGCGGAAAGTGTGGCATATTTCATGTTGTCACTGATTCCGGCAAGATTTTCAGTTGCGGTATTATTTGTGGTAGCCTGTTTTGTGTCGGTTGCCATGGGAACGTCGGTTGGGACAATTACATTGATCACGCCGATCGCAGTGTCCGTATCCAAGGCTTCGGGATTTGACATGGCACTTTGCATCGGTTCGGTTATGGGAGGATCAATGTTCGGAGATAACCTTTCTTTTATTTCGGATACAACGATCGCAGCATGTAACGGACAGGGATGTCAGATGAAGGATAAATTCCGGGAGAACTTTGGAATTGCACTTCCGGCAGCTATTGCAACGCTGGTATTGATCCTGGTTCTTTCATTTCAGACGGATATTGCAGGACGGGTAAGTAAGAGTTATAACTTAGTGCAGATTATTCCATATGTACTGGTTCTCATAGGAGGAATTATCGGGATCAATGTATTCGTGGTACTTCTGATTGGGATTGTATCTGGTTCTATTATTATGCTGGCCGGCAGTCACATTGCGGCGACAGATCTGCTTGCCAATATGGGTTCCGGAGCTTCCGGGATGTTCGAGACGAGTATGGTGGCAATCCTGGTGGCAGCGATGTGTGCACTGATCCGTGAATATGGTGGTTTTGATGCATTGCTGGCAGGAATCCACAAAGTATTCAAAGGCCGCAAAGGCGGTCAGTTTGGTATGGGACTTCTGGTCGGAACGATGGATATTGCAACGGCGAATAATACGGTGGCAATTGTCATGGCGAATCCGATCGCGAAGGATATGGCGGAAGAATATGGGATCACACCGAGAAAGGCAGCTTCGATACTGGATACATTTTCCTGTATTTTTCAGGGGATTATTCCTTACGGAGCGCAGATGCTGGTAGCAATCTCTGCGGCAAGTGAACTGGGATATCGTGTGTCGGCATTTCAGATCATGCCGAAGCTTTTTTATCCATTTTTGCTGTTTGTGAGTTCTATGATATTTATATTTTTGATACCGTCTAAGAAGGAGAGGTAAATCATGACAGAAGAGATCAGGCAGAAACTGACAGGTGCAGTCATCGGGCTTGCAAGAACCTGTGAAAATAACGAAAAAACAGAGAGCACCGACCGGGTATTCTTAGAAGCACTGACAATGGCCGGAGACTGGTCGGCAAGTATCTTTGATATGAGTGAGATGTTAGAAAAGGTAAGAAATGAAAAATATACAGTCTCACCGGGATGTGTAACATGTGCAGCGCCATGTGGCAATACGGATGACTATGATATGGAGAATCTGTGGAAAGAATCCGAAGAAATCGGAGCATTTAAGAATACAATCCTGATGGTAATCTGCCAGACTGCAGCAAAATTGTACCATGCAGATCAGACAGAAGAATCTGAGACGGTGAAGTTATTATTCCGTGCGTTACGTATGATCAGTTTTGAGGGCTGGGATGTTGCAGGGCTTATACCGGTGATGGTTGAGCTTGGAAAAGCCGGACGGATGTAAAGAATCAATATAATAAATAACAAAAAAGACTTTGAAATGTAAGAAGTATTGCTTATGGATGATAAGAAATATTATCTGCATTACCAGAAGATTAATCGGAAAAAATGCGGTATAATATTCATACATTGTATATATCAAGGAGGAACAAAAACATGACAGTACCAGAAAGACTTTCCGCACTTCGAAAGTGCATGGAAGAAAAGAACATTGATGTGTATGTAGTACCGACTGCCGACTTTCATCAGAGTGAATATGTTGGGGAACATTTCAAAGCGAGAAAGTTCATTACAGGGTTCTCAGGATCAGCAGGAACAGCTGTGATCACAAAGACAGAAGCAAGACTCTGGACAGACGGACGTTACTTCATCCAGGCAACAGCACAGTTGGAGGGGACAACTGTAGAACTCATGAAAATGGGTGAGCCTGGTGTGCCGGAGCTGAATGCATACATTGAAGAGGTATTAAAAGAAGGAGAGACTCTCGGATTTGATGGAAGAGTCGTATCTGTCGGCGAGGGAGAAGGCTATGCAGCTATTGCCCGGAAGAAGAATGCAAAAGTAAATTATCAGGTAGACTTAATTGATGAGATCTGGAAAGACCGCCCGGTATTGTCCGAAGAGCCTGCATTTGACCTGGACGTAAAGTATGCAGGAGAGACTGTTGCAGGAAAACTTGCAAGAATCCGTGAAAAGATGAAAGAAGCCGGAACAAATGTACATGTTGTATCTACAATTGATGATATCTGCTGGACTTTAAATATCCGTGGAAACGACATAGACTTCTTCCCGCTGGTATTATCTTACGGAATCATTACCATGGACAGCTTCGAATTGTACATTGATGAGAGAAAGTTAGATGACGAGTTGAAGGCCAGATTTGCAAAAGACGGCGTAAACTTACACCCATACAACGATATTTACGAAGACGTGAAGAAATTCGGCAGTGATGCAGTTGTAATGATCGATCCTGCAAAACTGAATTATGCATTATTCAATAATATTCCGGAAAATGTAAAGACTGTAGAAGAGCAAAACCCGGCAATTCTCATGAAAGCGATCAAAAATCCGGTTGAGATTGAGAATATCCGTAAGGCGCAGATCAAAGACAGTGTTGCGCATATAAGATTTATGAAATGGCTCAAAGAAAATGTCGGCAAAATGAAGATCACAGAGATGAGTGCATCAGATAAACTGGATGAGCTCCGTGCGGAGATGGGAAACTTCATCCGTCCAAGCTTTGAACCAATCTCTTCATTCGCAGAGCATGCTGCGATTGTACACTATACATCTTCACCGGAGACAGATGTAGAACTGACAGAAGGACAGTTATTCCTGACTGACACCGGAGCAGGATTCTATGAAGGATCTACAGACATTACCAGAACGTATGCACTTGGTGAAGTACCGCAGATCATGAAAGACCACTTCACACTGGTTGCTATCAGTAACTTACAGCTTGGAAACGGGAAGTTCCTGGAAGGCGCGACAGGTCTCATCCTTGACATCCTTGCAAGAAAACCATTCTGGGACAGAGACATGAACTTCAATCATGGTACAGGGCATGGAGTTGGGTACCTGTTGAATATTCATGAAGGACCTGCAGGTTTCCGCTGGAAATACCGGAAAGGAGATTGTGCTGTATTACAGGAAGGTATGATTCTTACAGATGAGCCGGGAATCTACATCGAAGGATCTCACGGAGTCCGTCTGGAGAACGAACTTCTGGTCAGAAAAGGAACAAAGAACGAATATGGTCAGTTCATGTATTTAGAACCAATCACCCTGATCCCGATGGATCTGGATGCAATTAATCCGGATATCATGTCAAAGGAAGATAAGAAATTATTGAATGATTATCATGCGAAAGTATATGAAGTAATTGCGCCTTATCTGAATGAGGAAGAGCAGGAGTGGCTGAAGAAATATACAAGAGCTGTCTAAGCAGCGAGATTGAACGGAAGTTTTGAATCTCTGCTTCTAAATGAGAAATGATATTCATATAATGAATTGACAAAGAAATAAATACTAAGTAGAATCTAGGTTAGCTGTAACTAACCTAGATTCTTTTTAGTAAAGGAGTTCTTTATATATGAAGAAAAAATTCCGAAATCAATCAAAGAATAAGACATTTGATTTTTTACGTTATCTGGGACCGGGCCTTTTGGTAACAGTAGGATTTATAGACCCTGGAAACTGGGCTTCGAATATTGCGGCGGGCTCCGGATTCGGATATGAGCTATTGTGGATGGTGACGTTATCGACCATCATGCTGATCATATTGCAGCACAATGCAGCACATTTAGGAATTGCAACGGGACTTTGCCTTTCGGAGGCGGCAAGCAGATATATCCAAAGGCTGTTAAAGAATATTATTCTTCTGTCGGCAATGCTTGCGGCAGTAGCAACTGCGATGGCAGAGATGCTGGGTGGTGCAATCGCATTGCAGATGCTGTTTCGGATACCAATAAAAATAGGAAGTATGTTGATTCTTGCAGTTTCCCTTTTATGTGCATTTACGAATGCTTATAAAAGGATTGAGAAACTGATCATCATATTTGTATCGCTGATTGGATTTTCTTTCTTATTTGAAATAGGAATTGCGAAGATCGACTGGGGAGCAGCCGCAGTCGGATGGGTGAAACCTTCGTTTCCAGCGGGAAGTATGCCGGTGATCTTAAGTGTATTAGGAGCGGTAGTAATGCCGCACAATCTGTTCTTACATTCGGAGATCATCCAGAGCAGACAGTGGAACCTGGAAGATGATTCCGTGATCAAACAGCAGCTGAAATATGAATTTAAAGATACATTATTTTCCATGATCATAGGATGGGCGATCAACAGTGCCATGATTCTGATGGCAGCAGCTACGCTTTATCAGGGCGGAAATGGGAGGCAGATTGATGATTTGACAGTTGCAGGAAAGATGTTGTCGCCTTTGATGGGAAATGCGGCGACGGTAGTCTTTGCACTGGCACTGTTATTGGCCGGTATCTCATCGAGTATCACTGCTGGAATGGCAGGTGGAACAATTTTTTCCGGGATCTTTAATCAGCCATATGACATGAAGACAAAAGAGACGAAAGCTGGCATTTTATTGACGATGATTCTGGCAGCGGTTGTCATCCTGTTTATCAGCCAGCCGTTTAAAGGTCTGATATATTCCCAGATGCTGCTTGCGATTCAGCTTCCGATTACAATATTTACACAGATATATCTGACCTCATTTGAAAAAGTAATGGGAAAATATGTGAACAGCAGACGTTTGAATTTTTTGCTTCTGGTGATTGCTGTGATTGTAACAGGGCTGAATATAGCATTGCTTTTTGTATAGACAGGAAGAACAGAATAAGAAGAAAGAAAAACCGGGCACTGTATAGAAACAGGCTCGGTTTTTTTGTATCAATTATTCGGTTACAGCGGAAGCGGCAACGTTTTCTTTCTCAGGAAACATCTTTCTGAAGATCAGACGGATGAATGGTCCGCAGTAGAAGATCTGCCAGAAGAAAGCAACCGGGAAGTTCATGAATGTTGTCTGACACCAGGTAGCAATCACATTACTTCCTGCGTTCTTGAACAGAATCGTTGCAACAAGACTCATGCAAGGACACATGATGCATACGATCATGGAAGAGATTGCAAGAGTGATGAAGATTGGTCTGTCCTGTGGTGTAACGATACGGAAGGCAAGCATATGTGCAAGTTTGTCAACGAAAGCAAATTCCAGAACGAAGGCAACCGGCCACATGATTTTCAGTTCGCCGAAAGCCATCAGGAATACTTCGTTGCTCATTCCTCCCACATTCAGGCAAATATTGTAGCAGATCATGACGTAAACCATCAGAAAAGACATCATCAGTGTAAAAATAACATTTTGAAATAAAGTTTTTGGCATAATTTTTGTTCTCCTTTTTATGAAATGTTTAAAAATGGGTACAAAAAAGACACTTGTGTTGTTCGTTAATCAAGCATACACTTGTGTCGTTTCCAATTAAACCAAAATTATCTTATTTTTTTGTCCGAATATGAATTATACCGAACGAAAAGCTAAAAATCAAGTATTTTTTTACATAACATCCGGAAGTGGATTTATGACACCTCTCATTTCAGTTCTAATCATTCTAGGTGCGGTGTCGACAGCCGTCAATATGGTTGCTGCAATGGTAAAGCGTATCTGTAACGGGATTGAGAAGCGTTTATTAAAAAAGGGCAATTGATTAAAACTCAATTGCCCTTTTAACGGATTCAATATCTCCCGTAAACAAGATGCTCTCCATTCCAAGTTCTTTACTTGCAATGACATTTTCCACCGTATCATCGATGAAGAAGCATTCACTTGGTAGAAGGTCATATTTATTGAACAGATGGTAATAAATATCGTGTCCCGGCTTTGCCATCTTTAGAGGTGCAGAGAAGACGATGCCATCGAATTCTTTCAGGATCGGATAATCTTTCGGTGCACGTTCTGCAAACCTGGTAGAAGCGTTGGAAAGCAGATAGATCGGAACTCCCCGGGCTTTTAACTCTTTGATGAATTTCCATGTTTCAGGAAGCGGATCGACATACTGGAACCAGTTCTCGAAAAAATCGCGGGCAGTATCTTTCAGACGGTCCGGAAGTTCTGCAATCGTATCTTCGGCATTCTGGTCATAGTCGATAGTTCCGGCATCTAAAGCTACCCAGTTTTTAAAAATGGCATCAGCAAGAATATTATAATCTTCCGGTGTAGAAGCAAATTTCCCCAGGATATAGTCTCCTTTAAATTTTCCGATTACATTTCCAAAGTCAAAAATAATATTCTTGTATCTCATCTTAAGTTCCTCCCTGTATTTTATACTGCCTGTTTTATATTTTTATAAACATTATTATAGCCTTATAGATAGAAGGAATCAATATACGAATGATAAATAACATGTCAATATAAGTATGATTAATAGAAGGATGTCAGGTTTTTGTGAGATTGACAATCATCAGGAAAGTGTATATGATTTTCGGTAGGACTGTAAAAGGAAAGAGAGATTATTATGGAAATCAGTATACTTTTAATGGAACAGATCGCAGAACTGTTTCTTATGATCCTGATGGGATATATTATTGTAAAGACAGGATTGTTAAAGGGAGATGACAGCAAAGTTATTTCTAAAATTGTATTATATCTTGTTATCCCGTGTGTGATCATCAATGCATTTCAGGTGGATTATACGAGTGAAAAGGTGAAGGAACTTTTGCTGGTATTTGCAGCGTCGGTATTATTACAGGTTATATTACTGGCAGCAGTGTGGGGTGTTGGAAAGGTATTGAAACTAAATGAAGTAGAGACGACATCCATCTATTATTCGAATTCGGGCAATTTGATCGTACCGCTGGTGACTTTTATTCTGGGAAAAGAATGGGTATTATACGGTTGTGTGTTCATGAGTGTCCAACTGGTATTTTTGTGGACGCATGGCAAGAATACGATCAGCCGGGAAGGAAAGTGGGACTGGAAAAAGATTGTATTCAATATCAATATGATCTCGGTATTTGCCGGAGTTGTGCTGTTTTTTACCAGGATCAGGCTTCCGGAAATTGTAAATCAGACCTTAAGTTCTGTGGGCAGTATGATCGGTCCGGCAAGTATGATCGTAACGGGGATGCTGATTGCAGAGATGAATCTGAAGAGTATATTTGAAAATGTGAAAGTGTATTTTATTTCATTTCTGAGACTGGTCGTGATACCTGTGATATCATTGATGATTTTAAAGATAAGCGGGCTTGTGAACATACATTCGGATGGAAAGAAATTACTGCTTATCGTATTTCTTGCGGTGATCACACCGTCTGCTTCAACGATCACACAGATGTGTCAGGTGTATGGAAATGATTCGAAATATGCCAGTGCGATCAATGTTATGACGACATTATTATCCATTGTGACAATGCCGCTCATGGTGCTCTTGTATCAGACTGTGATGTAGAAGAGAGTATAGATGAAAGGCGTGTATTTGTATATAGTTGATGAAGAAAATTATCTGTTTTCTGATTGAAAGCGAACCAAAGGTAAGATACAATGGAGATATGAAGGAGGGGAGCAGAAGATGGCAGAATTACTTACAGCGGCGACACCGATATCCTATTATCTCGTTGCAGTAAATATTATTGCATTTATTTTATATGGAACGGATAAAGCGAAAGCAATGCATCATCAGTGGAGGATCAAAGAGGCAGTGCTGATAGGGATTGCGTTTGTCGGCGGTGCATTTGGTGCGTTTGCAGGAATGATTGTATTTCATCATAAGACAAGAAAGATGAAATTCCGAATCTTAGTTCCAATCGCTATTATCATCTGGCTGACCCTTGGTGGATTTTTGGCAGAACGTGATGTGGTAGGACTGACGCAGACAGACCGGCCAAAGAATGAATACAACGGCACAGAGATCACACCGTATCATAGCAGTGTGGATAAAGATGGTGACGGTACGGATGATCAGACCGATATTTTGAAGAATGCATTGGTTTATGTGAAGAAGCGGCCGGTTTACAAGAGCAGATATTATCAGACCGGTTATCCGGATGACAGATATGGTGTCTGTACAGATGTTGTCGGATATGCGCTTAAGAAAAGCGGATATGACCTGCGGGAACTGGTAGACAAAGATATCAGAAAGAATTCGAAGGATTATGATATCGATGAGCCGGATAAAAATATTGATTTCCGAAGAGTAAAGAACCTGAGAATATATTTTGAACATACAGCGACCAGTCTGACCACGGATGTAAATGACATTGAACAATGGCAGGGCGGCGACATTGTAGTGTTCAAGAATCATATCGGGGTGATTTCTGACAGACGGAATGCGGAAGGTGTACCATATGTGATTCATCATAATGATCCGTATCAGAAGAATTATGAAGAAGATATCCTACAGGAGAGAACGGATATTGTCGGGCACTTTAGAATATCGTAATGGCAAAGCACTGTGGAATATTACAAAATTTCGCAGTGCTTTTTTGGCGCATTTTTCAATATATCTTTTTATGACAA
>ERZ827488.4310-NODE-4310-length-10335-cov-12.412160_pt1 | contig 10335 bp, 8 predicted proteins | sample MGYA00519771_ERZ827488 | MGnify/ENA primary metagenome ERZ827488 (study PRJEB31778, sample SAMEA3449323) | human gut metagenome | biome: human gut; feature: human-associated habitat; material: faeces | place: United Kingdom | collected 2010/2012 ...
GCACCATCGGGCTGATGAAAGCGGTAGATACCTTTGATGCCACACGCAAGGCGCGTTTTTCCACCTATGCAAGCCGCTGCATTGAAAACGAGATCCGTATGCAGTTCCGGCGGGAGCGCAAGAACGGGCAGACCGTCTCTCTGCAGGAAGCCTTGGAGGCAGACGGAGACTCGGCGCTAACCTTAGCAGACGTGATACAGGACGGCTTTTGCATGGAGGACAGCTGTGAGCGGCAGGAGGATGTCCGGCGGCTGCGGCAGCTGCTGGACACGCTGCCTGCCCGGGAGCGGCAGATCTTACTGCTGCGGTACGGGCTGGCCGGGCAGCCGCCCCTGACCCAGCTGGAGACCGCCGGGCTGCTGGGCATCAGCCGCAGCTACGTTTCCCGGCTGGAGACCCACGCGCTGGAACTGCTGCGGCAGGCGTGGGGTAAAAACGGCTAGGTTTTTACTCCTGTAAAATTTTCAACTGCAACTCGTCCAGTTGTTCAAAAGTATATAGGCGGTTAAAGGCCTCCACCAGTTCCTTTTTGGAAAGGCGCGGCGGCAGGCCCAGCGCGTTCAAGAGTCTGGCCTTGCGCTCGGCGCTGCCGGGCTTGCCGGAAAGCCCCCACTCGTACAGATCGGTGTAGGTGATCTGCCGCCCTGCCGGGCGCACCGGCGCGGCACCGGCTTCCGCACCCAAGGCGTCCAGCAGAGCCTGCCGCACAAGGGCATCGTCCACGCCCTCTACCCCCAGCAAGCCCTCCTTGCCGGGCTGCGCCTTGCGTTTTTCCTTGCCGTGGATGGCGGGCACATAGGCCTGCACCACGTTCTCTGCGCCCACCATATTGGTGATGTAATTGCGGATGCGGAAGCCTGCCGCGTCCGAATCCGTGAGTAAGATCAGGCCGTTTTTCTGCGCCAGCGCCCGGAACAGCTGCTGGCGCTGTTTGTCTTTATAAATGCCAAAACCATCCGTCAGCAGGATCATGGCATCGGTCAGGTGCGCCAGACGGACGGCGTCGTATTTGCCCTCCACGATCAGCACCCGGTCGGTATGGATCATCTCGTTTTGCATCATCTTCCGCTCCCCGCCAGCGCCAGACGGCACAGTGCTGTTTCCAGCAGTGTCTGCGCCGCCACAGGCTGGCTTTTCAGGCTCTGATCCAGCTCCAGCAGCACCTGCAAGCAGGCTTCCAGCTGGGGCAGAGTGTAGTGGGCGGCAGTCTCTGCCGAGCGCTTCAGCCGGTAGTCGCTGCCCTTATAGCCAAAATCCTTGTGCACCGCACTGTAATTTTTCCGCTTTGCCGCCCCAAGCTTTACCCGGTACAGATCCACATAGCTGCCGATCATGGCGGCTGTAATGGCAATGGGCTCCTGCTGCAGCCGCAGCAGGGTCTGCAGCTTTTTGCAGGCTCCGGTGGCGTTTTTGGCGGTGATCATGCGGATCATCTCGAACACGTCTGCATCAAGGCTCACCGTGCCCATCTCTGCCACCATGGAGGCGCTCACGGTCTGGTAGCCGGACAGGGCACAGAGCTTGTCCACTTCGTTTTCCAGCAGAAAGGGGTCCTCGCCGCAGCGCTCCAGCAATGCAGTGGCGGCGCCGTCCGGCAGGGCTGTGCCCTGCGCCTTTGCGCGCTCCATCATCAAATTTTTCAGTTCAAAGGGGCGGGGCTTTGCCAGTTCTTCCGTGTAGCCAATGGCCTTGCACTGGGCTTGCAGCTTTTGCGCCTGCTTGCCCAGCTTGAGTTTGCTGCGCTCCAGCGGGAACACACTGCCCAGCACTGCCACGGCGTTTTCCAAGCTGGAAAGGGTGCTGCACAGTTCGTCCAAGTCCTTGCTGCCGTAGGCAGCGGGGTCTATTTCCGGCAGCACCACCACGCGCCGGGTACCGAAAAAGGAGATGGTGCCCGCTGCCATGATGAGCTGCTCCAGCTCCGGGGCAGCGCCGTCCAGTATAGTGGCGTCCTCGTCGCTGTCTGCCGACAGCACCCGCACCGCCGCCGCCACTGCCTGCCGCACCAGATACCGCTCGCTGGAATAAAAATAGTAGACCGGGCAGCCCTTGTCGGCCAGCTGCCGGAGTTTTGCTTCCGTGGCCATGCAAATGCCCCTTTCCTGTTATAAATTGCTCCTTGTATTGTACCACACTCGGCCCGGATTGCAAAGCGCTACCCTAGCCTTTCGCCACCGGTGCGGCGCAGGTTGAGGGAGGCGGTGTACTGCGTTTCCGGTGCCATCCAGCTGTAACGGCGCAGCGCCAGCAGTTTTTGGTACTGTACCGTCTCCGGCTTTTTCGGCGTAGCGATCAGCCACTCCGTTTGCAGCGGCTGCGCCAGCTCTGCCCTGCCGCTTAAAGTTACAAACTGCCGGTTGCCGATGCTCAGCCGTACCAGACACCCTTCCCGGGTGCGCAGCAGCTCCACCGCCGCCGGGGTGCAGCGCAGTTTGCGTGCTGTGTTCACCGGCAGACGCTCTGCCCGGATGCCCTGCTGTGCGGGCAGGGTGCAGGCGGTTTTTGCATTCATGCGCAGGTCTGTCACCAGTTCCACGGTGCGCACGCCCCGCCGCGCCAGCTGGTTTTCCACCGCACGCTGGGCGGCGCTGCCGCCCCGGAACAGCACCACTGCCCGGTCGTTCTGGGTAACCACTACCGCAGGTGCCTGTGCACTGCCCACAAGGTCAATGTGCACCACGTCCCGGCTGAGGGCATTCCCCAGCCCGATGCCCACCGCCGCTGCCAGCAGGATGCCCGGCAGAGCCACCCGCAGACGCACCCGCCAACGGAAAGCCAGCACCCCAAGCCCGCACAGCAGCAGACAGACCAGCGCCGCGTAGGCGGTATCAAAGTAGATGGACGCCCCGGGCTTTGTGCAGAGCCAGACCGCCCAGCCGTTCAATAGGCCGGTGAGCAGGTCTGCCGCCCGGGAGAGCGCCCCGTGCACCGGTGCCAGCCACGGCACCAGCCCCGCAAAAGCCACTGCCAGCCCCAGCAAAAGCAGCGGCTGCACCATCCACAGCACCGCAATGCTGGAGACCATCGCCCACACGCTGACGCTCAGGCCCCGCAGCACCAGCACCGGGAAGGTAGCCGCCGAGGCGCAGGCGGCAATGCAGGCGCTCTCTGCAAGACCCTGCAAACGCTCCGGCAGCCTATTAAACCACGGGTGCCTGACCGGCTTTTGCAGATTCTCCCCGGCTTTGATCCAAAAGCGTCTGTCGTGGGCATCCCGCATCCGGCGGATGCAGGCACCACCCGCCACCGTGCCCACCACTGCCGCAAAGGAAAGTTCAAAGCCGATATCCCACACCGCATAGCTGTTGACGGCGGTCATCAGGATGCCTGCCGCCGCCAGCGAGGTGAGAGTATCCGCCGGGCCCCATACCCACACACCCAAGGCGCTGACCCACACCGCCACGGCAGCGCGGCGCACCGAGGGCGTAAAGCCGGTCACGCCCATCAGCACCAGCGCCAGCAGGCTTTTCCAGACCGTGCGCCGTCTGCGGCGGCGGTAGCTCTGCTCCCAGCGATAGGGCAGCAAAACGCTCAGGATATCCCCGCACAGAATGGAAACATGCATGCCGCTGACCACCAGCACATGGGAAAGCCCTGCGCCCCGGTAGGCACTGCGCAGCTGCGCCGAAAGCCCGCTGCGGTCGCCCACCGTCATAGCCGCCAGCACGCCGCCGGTGTCCCGGTGCATCTCCCGGCGCAGGCTCTCGCTCAGTTTTTGCTGCAAGCGGTGGGTGCGGGCGCGGAAGCTGCCACTCTCGCCCAGCACGGTGAACTGCGGCTTTTCGGCCAAGGACTCTGCCTGCAAGGCGATGCCGTCTGCGTACTGCGCCGTCTGTTCTTCCATGTCCGGTTGTTGCAGCGCGAACCAGCCCTGCACCCGCTGCCCTGCCGCGCAGGCGGGCAGCTCCGCACAGGCTATGCGGAACCCCGCCGGGCTGCCGTTCACGCTTTCTACCCACAGGGTCGCGTCCACTGTGTCTGAAAAATAGTTACTGTCCGCGCGCTCCACCTCAGCAGTCAGCAGCACGGTGCGCCCGGCGTAGTTTGCCCGGGTACGCTCCAGCCGGGCGTTTGTAGTGTACACCGCACAAAGCCCTGCCAGTGCACCCAACAGCAGGCAGACCGCCAGCTTGCGGCTGCGGCGCGGGATGCAAAGCAGCAGCAAAAAGGCAACAAAAAATGCCGCAAACGGCATAAAAAGCTCCGTTTGCGGCAAAAAAGTCCATAGGAAACTAAGGCCCATCATTCCGGCGCAGAAAGCGCAGAGCGGGCGGCGCATCCCGGCTTAGTGGAAGAACAGGGGCAGCGGCTCAAGGAAGATGATATCCTTGCGCTCAGAAGCATCGCCCTCGGCCAGAACAGCGGCCTGACCCACGATGGTGCACTGAGTCTTTTCTGCCAGCGCGTCCAGTGCCTTCAGAGAGCCGCCGGTGGAGATGACATCGTCCACCACCAGCACACGCTTGCCGTTCATCTTTTCCAGCTCCTTGCGGTCGATGACCAGCTTCTGCTTACCAGCAGTGGTAATGGACTGGTCCTCCACCACCACGGGGTCCGGCATATACAGCTTGACACCCTTGCGGGCACAGATATAGGGCTTGCCGCTCTGGCGGCTCATCTCGTGTGCCAGCGGGATACCCTTGGCCTCGGCGGTGAGCAGGATATCAAAATCCGGGCACTTCTTCAGCAGCTCCGCAGCAGCGGCCACGGTCAGCTCGGCATCACCCAGCATGATAAATGCGGCAATGTCCATGTGGTCGTTCACCTTGCAGATGGTCAGCTCACGGGTCAGGCCTGCGACGTGCAGGGTATAAGTTTCAGCCATAATCAAAATCTCCCTTTCGTATTGGAATCAGACAGGCAGTTTTTCGCCGCCCAGAACATGGAAATGCAGATGCTTCACGGTCTGGCCTGCGTCCTCGCCCACGTTGGAGATGATGCGGTAACCGTTTTCCAGTCCCTGCTCCTTGGCCAGCTTTGCGATGACGGTGAAGATATGGCCCAACAGAGCACCATCCTCCTCGGTCAGCGCAGCGGCAGAGGAGATGTGCTTGCGGGGAACCACAAGGAAATGCACCTTTGCCTGCGGGTTGATGTCGTAGAATGCCACTACCTGGTCATCCTCGTACAGCTTTTTAGAGGGGATCTTACCCTCTGCGATCATGCAAAACAGACAATCTTCCATGGGGGAACACTCCTTCCTGCTTCTACAAAAGCCCGCCACCCGGCGCGCATCCGGCACCGGGCGGGGACATGGATCTTTTTAGCCCAGAGCCTTCTTGACGATGGCGCTCACAGAAGCCAGTGCCTCGTCGATCTTGGTCTCGTCCTTCAGACCGGCCATTGCAAAGTCCGGCTTGCCGCCGCCCTTGCCGCCGGCAATAGCAGACAACTCCTTGACCAGCACACCGGCCTTCAGGCCCTTTTCCTGTGCCAGCTTATTCACGGTAACAGCCATGGTGATCTTATCTTCAGCCTTGCCCACCAGAACAGCCACCACAGGGTTCACGGCCTTGTCGCGGATGCTGTCGCACATACCGCGCAGGGTGTCGCCGGTAGTACCGGTAAAGTATGCAGAGGCGATCTTCACGCCGTCTGCTTCCTCGGCATTGTCGAACAGGCTGTCCACCTTGGAGGCGGCGATCTTGGCCTTCATCTCCTCCAGCTCGCGGCTCATGGCTTTGTTCTCGGCCATCACAGCCTCGGCGCGGGCGGGCAGAGCCGCCACGTTGTTGGCCTTCAGGGTGTTGGCCACATCATGCAGCATAGCCTCCTGCAGGTTTGCACGGATCAGCAGGTTGCGGCCGGTGACGGCCTCGATACGGCGGATGCCGGCAGCCACAGAGGACTCGCTGACGATCTTGAAGCCGCCGATCTGGGCGGTGTTCTTGACGTGGGTGCCGCCGCAGAACTCGGTAGACCAGCCCTCGATATCCACCACGCGGACCACCTTGCCGTACTTTTCGCCAAACAGAGCCATTGCGCCCAGCTTCTTGGCTTCCTCCACCGGCATCTCCTGCACGGTGACATTCATGGAGTCAAAGATCTTATCGTTAACGATCTTCTGCACCCGTGCCAGTTCCTCGGGGGTCACGGCGCTGAAGTGAGTGAAGTCGAAGTGGGTGATGGAGGCATCCTGATAGGAACCAGCCTGATGCACATGGTCGCCCAGCACCTCACGCAGGGCAGCCTGCAGCAGGTGGGTAGCGGTGTGGTTGCGGGCAATGGCCATGCGGTAGCCCTTGTCCACCTGTGCGGTCAGCACATCGCCCACCTTCACAATGCCGCTTTCCAGCACGCAGGTGTGGACGTAGTAGCCCTTGGGGGTCTTTTTCACGTCCAGCACGCGCAGGCTGCACTCGGCACCATTCAGTACGCCGTGGTCGGCAGCCTGACCGCCCATTTCTGCGTAGAAGGGGGTCTTATCCAGCACCACCAGCACGCTGTCCTTTGCCTCCTCGTCGGTGGCAATGGCATCGGTCAGGGTCTCTTCATCGCTCAGCGCCACAACAGTGCCCTTGTCGGTCAGGGTGTCGTAACCGGTAAAGACGGTGGGCTCGGCCTCCAGTGCGCCGAACAGATCCTCGCTCCAGCCGGAGATGTTCTTCTTCAGGCGCTCGGCGCGGGCGCGCTCCTTCTGCTTCTTCATCTCTGCGTGGAAGCCGTCCTCGTCGATCTCCAGACCCTGCTCGGCGGCGATCTCCTTGGTCAGATCCAGTGGGAAGCCGAAGGTATCGTTCAGCTTGAAGGCGTCCATGCCGCTCAGCAGCTTCTGGTGTGCCTTCTCCAGACGATCGATCATGTTGTTCAGGATGTTCATGCCGGCATCGATGGTGCGGGCAAAGTTTGCCTCCTCGGTGCCGATGACCTTCTTGATATAGGCATCGTGCTCACGCAGCTCGGGGTAAGCGCTCTCGCTGGACTGGATCACCGTCTCCACCAGCTCCACCAGGAAGGGGCGGGAGATGCCCAGCATCCGGCCATGGCGGGCAGCGCGGCGGAGCAGACGGCGCAGAACGTAGCCGCGGCCCTCGTTAGAGGGCAGGATGCCGTCAGACACCATGAAGGTGCAGCTGCGGATGTGGTCAGTGATGACACGGATGGAGATATCATCCTTGGCGTTCTCACCGTAGGTCTTACCGGCAATGTGCTCCACATGGTGCAGCACGCTCTGAACGGTATCCACCTCAAACAGGTTGCCCACGCCCTGCATCACGCAGGCCAGACGCTCCAGGCCCATGCCGGTATCGATGTTGGGGCGTGCCAGACGCTCGTAGTGGCCCTTGCCGTCGGCATCGAACTGACTGAACACCAGATTCCAGATCTCCATATAGCGGTCGCAGTTTAGAAGCAGGATAGAAGGAGGGAAAGACCGATGGAACAGCAGCAGGAGGAAATTTTGATGCGCCGCTCCTTTCAAAAAAAGACGGTTGCACTGGTCCTTTCTGTTTTGGCGCGGGGACTGAAGGTCTGCCGCAGCGTGGACGAGCCGGTGCGGGAGGTGTTTGACGGTTTTCCTGAGGATTTTGTCTTTGTGCTGGGTGTGTACGGCAGCCGCCATCCGGTCGTGCTGCAAAACCGCCGCACAGGGCTGTATCGCGCGCACGAAACGGTGGCTGCGGCAAGCCAGAAGATTCCGCTGCCTCCGGCAACTGCGCTGGCAAAGCATTTTTCTGCCGGAGAGTATGACCGCCGGCAGATGCTGGAGATTCGCTTTAAAAGTGTGGAGGCTGCCTTTCGGATGGTGACCGGACAGCTCTCTGCCGAGCAGGCATATGCCAGACACGATCTCATCATCCGCGGAGAAATCGGTCAGGCGATGCGCTTTCTGCGCGCCATCCAGCGGGTGGAAGGCTATCTTTTTCCGCGAACAATGGCAAGACAGCTGCTGCCGGAGGACCAGGAACTTCCCTGCCGGCGTTGGCGGGTGTGGGTGCGGATGCTTCATCTGAAGAAAAGACGGGCGCAAAGCGCAGAGGAGGAAGGATAGATGCTGCCGGAATATTTTGAATTCTATAACCCGGTCAAGCTGCTGTGCGGGCAGTGGTCGCTGGAAAACATCCCGTATGAGCTGGGCAGGCTGCGGGTGAAAAAGCCGCTGATGCTGGTCAGCGGTACGATGCTGCAACAGGGGATTTTGCAGATGATGGGAGAACCGATGCCGATGGTGCTGGAAAGCGGCATCCCACAGGATTCCTCCTTCGAGCTGGTCGAGCGGCTGGCTGCGCACGCGCGGGAAGAGGGCTGTGACGGAGTGGTTGCCATCGGCGGCGGCTCGGTGCTGGATACAGCCAAGGCGGTGCGAGTGCTGCTGGAGCAGGAGCAGACCGCTTTGCGTCGGCTGTTGGGCAGCGAGTGGATGAGCCGTGCGCAGCGGGTGATTCCGTTTATCATGGTGCCCACCACCTCGGGAACCGGCTCGGAGTGTACGGCGGTCGCGGTGGTCATGGACGAAAAAAACGGGTGCAAGCAGGAAATTGTGTCCGACCGGTTTCTGCCAGATGTAGCGGTGCTGGACCCGCGCTGTACCGAAAAGCTGCCGCCCAGACAGACGGCTGCCTGCGGGATGGACGCTTTGGTGCACGCGATGGAAGCCTACACCTGCCGCCAGAAAAATCCGTTGTCCGACGCTTACGCCAGCACCGCCGTCGAGATGATTGGAAAAAACCTGATTGCTGCGGTGCGGCAGCCGGATTCGCAGGAATATCGCCTGGCGATGGCTTGCGCATCGGCAATGGCTGGGATGGCATTTTCCAATTCGATGGTCGGTTTGGTACACGCCATCGGGCACGCGCTGGGCGCGGTCTGCTCGGTACCGCACGGCGAGGCGGTGGGACTGCTGCTGCCTTGGGTGATGCGCTGGCAGATGGACTGTCTTCAGCCGCAGTATGCGCAGCTGTTGGCTGCCTTTTGCGGGACCGAGTACTATGCGCACATCCCGGAGAAAAAGCGCGGAGAGGCGCTGGTGAAGGCAATCGAGGAGATGCTGGTCCACCTGCACCAGAAAACAGGGATTCCCGCCCGGCTGCGGGATGCGCAGGTGCATCGACAGGACTTTTCCAAAATTGCACAGAAGGCGCTGGAGGACGGCGCCCTGCTGGTCAACCCAAAGGCTGCCGGTAAACAGGACATTTTGGAGATACTGGACAATGCTTACTAAAACGCTCAACCGTTTCTGATACGAATCAACAAACAAACGCGGAGTCTTTTGTACAAAAGACTCCGCGTTTGTTTTGGGGGAAATTTTGATAAGAGAGAAATTTGAAAAGAGAGCATTCAAATTAAAAAGAAGCAGTTTGTGGTTTGGTTTTCATCCGGCAAGGGGGAGCCGAATGAAAATTCCCGATTATTCTGCCAGGCTTTTTCCCAGTGCAGCACATTGCTCTAAGTCCGCTGCCTCTGGTGTGAGGTGAACGATCAAGCCTTCGGCAGCAGCCAATTTTGCGCCCGATGCTTCGGTGCGCTGCTGCCAGTCCCGCATCCACTGTCCATCTCCCCAGTCATAGGAGCCGAACAGCACGACCTTCTTGCCGGACAGCTTGCCTTCCAATTCAGAAAAGAAAGGCTCAAATTCCGATTCCTCCAGCACCTCTCCACCCATATCATAGGAGGAGGCAGCGGCAGCATCGGTGTCCGATACCGACAGCAAGGTTACCTCGGCTCCGGCATCCTTGGCGCCCTGTGCAACAGCCTCTGCCATCATTTGGGTGTTTCCGGTTCCAGACCAGTAGATTACAGCAATTCGATTCATCGACAAAACCTCCTGTAAAAAAATATCGTTTCTAAAAAGTCATTCAGGCAGCAAATTCGGGAGCGGACACCAGCTGTTCCAGAGGGGAACCGGACAGCAGGCGGGCGTACAGTGCATCGCGGCAGCGGTCAAAGGCGGCAAAGCACCGTTTTGCATGGTCCACGTCGCCGTACACCTTCCAATATCCGCACAGCTTGCAGCCTTCGCCTTTATGGCGGCAAAATCCGATGACATCCTCCAGCGGGTAACCCAAAAAGACCCCAATCTCATGCGGGAAGCCCTCCGATTGGCGCAGACGGCGGCTTAAACACCGCAGCAGCTGTTCCAATGAGAAGGGTGCCTCCACCGGATAGCCTGCCTGTGCCAGCAGACGGACGACCGCAGGCTGTTTGAGCTGTGCTGCGAGCATCGACTGGTGGTAGACCAGCAGCAGCCAACGGCAGCCGCAGGAGCAGAGGATGGTCAGGCGGATGCCCTTGTCCTCCAGCAGGCGGGCGTAGGCAGCTGCCAGCTGCGGCAGATGCGGGTACTCATCCTTAGAGAGGGAGAGTAGATTTGCCGGTTTGAGTCCGCACAGGGTAGGG
>ERZ827488.4315-NODE-4315-length-10322-cov-10.717931_pt1 | contig 10322 bp, 10 predicted proteins | sample MGYA00519771_ERZ827488 | MGnify/ENA primary metagenome ERZ827488 (study PRJEB31778, sample SAMEA3449323) | human gut metagenome | biome: human gut; feature: human-associated habitat; material: faeces | place: United Kingdom | collected 2010/2012 ...
CCATATTTTTCAAAGCATTATTTTCAGGCTTTATATTAATACTAATTAGGAAAAATAATTTAGGAGGATTTTTATAATGGATTTATCAGAAAAAGAACTTTCAGTTATTCAGGATTTATTAAATGAAGAGGAACTTTTAGTTAAAAAGCTTCAGATGCTTGCAAATCACAGTGGAGCCAATATACGGAATCGTGACAATTACGGACTGCTTAATGCATTGAAAGAAAAAGAAGAACCAGTAGTAAATGAAAGTGATTTGGACAGAAAGTATATTAGCGACGTGGACAAATCAGAGAGACGTAAGATATTTGACGGCAGAAATCCGGGAAAGATAATCTGATGGATTTGTAACCGTGGATTTTACGCCCCATAAAAGACAGACAATATGGAGGGACCGATATGAGGAGTAAAGAAGACACAGACAATAGCAGAAGAGTATTTCAGTCAGCTTCAACATCGGGGCGGTATAAATATGACATGATGCCAAGATGTCCGGACTGTGGTATTCATATGAAATATATTTACGGAGAAATGTTTGAGTGTCCGGTCTGCCACAGACAGGAGCAGACACAATTTGGTAAGGTGCGTTCTTATCTGGAAGAACATGGTCCGCAGCCGGCAATGGTTATTTCAAACGAAACAGGTGTGCCGGTCAATGTTATTGATAATTTTTTACGTCAGGGACGGATTGAAATACCGGATGGTTCGCCGGTGTATATCAAGTGCCAGTCCTGTGGCGCAGATATCCGTTACGGAAGATACTGTCCGGACTGCATGGTAAGAATGACAAAAGAACTTGGGAAAGCCATGCTGATGTCAGAAGTTGGTGAGAAACCGACGAATAAGCCGGATATGTCAGGAAAGATGCACATTTTAAATTCATCTTTGCGGACAAGAGATGGAAAATAGTAAAATATTATAAAAAGCCTTTTTGTTCGGACAGGACAGAAAGGCTTTTTTATCATGATAATTTGTTCATTAAAAAAGAGGGATATACACTTATAACCCGTAAGCGTATATCCCATCTCTCTTTAGACTGAATGAATTATTTTACATCGAAACCGAAGTATCTTACTGCATTGTTGTAAGAGATACCCTTAACGATTTCAGTTAAGTTTTCTTTATCATAAGGATACTCTCCATTTTCAACCCATGTACCAATTAAGTTACACATGATACGGCGGAAATATTCATGTCTTGAATACGACAAGAAGCTTCTTGAATCTGTCAACATACCTAAGAAATTACCTAATAATCCTAGATTTGCCAAAGACGTCATTTGTTTTTCCATACCCGTTTTATTGTCGTTGAACCACCATGCAGATCCTTGTTGAATCTTTCCAATCGCATCACTATTTTGGAAACATCCAAGTACTGTACCGATCAATTCATCATCTCCAGGATTTAAACTGTAAAGAATTGTTTTTGGCAATCCACCATTTTCATTGATCGCATCCAACATATTTGTAAGTTGGTCTGCAGGTGCAAAGTTTGAAATACAATCATAACCCGTATCTGGTCCTAACTTATTATACATAGTTGTGTTGTTGTCACGTTTACATCCATAGTGCAACTGCATTACCCAACCTAAGCGTTTGTATTCTTTTGCGATGAACAGTAAGAATGCCGTCTTATATTGATCACATTCTAATGTTGTAACAGCTTCATGATTCAATCCTTTTTCAAAGATTTTTTCAATTTCTTCTGCACTTGCTGGGGCATACATTACATAATCCAATCCGTGATCACTTACTAGACATCCTAATTCATTAAAGTATTCCATACGTTTGATGATGGCTTTTTTCATATCTTCGAAAGTATGAATTTCAACATCAGAAACAGTTGCCAATTGGCTCATATAATCGGCAAATTCTGGTTTATTGATACGCATAGCTTTGTCTGGGCGCCAAGCAGGAAGTACCTTTACATCAAATGTTTCATCCGCTTTAATCACTTTATGCCAATGTAAATCATCAATCGGATCATCTGTAGTACATAATAATTTAACATTTGAGTTTTTAATTAAGTTACGCACACTCATATCATCTTGTTGTAATTTTTCATTGCACAAATTCCATACTTCTTCGGCTGTTTTACTATTTAAAACACCATGGTACCCAAAGTATCTTTGAAGTTCCAAGTGAGACCAGTGGAAAAGTGGATTTCCAATAGCTTTTTCAAGCGTTTCTGCCCACTTCTGGAATTTTTCACGATCGGGTGCATCTCCAGTAATATAGTATTCGTCCACTCCGTTTGAACGCATTTGACGCCATTTATAGTGGTCTCCACCAAGCCATACTTGCGTGATATTCTCAAATTTACGATCTTCAGCAATTTCTTTTGGATCAATATGACAATGATAATCTACAATTGGCATCGTATTAGCAACATCAAAAAATAATTCCTTAGCGACTTCATTGGTCAACAAGAAGTCTTTATCCATAAATTGTTTCATTTAAAAATTCCTTCCTTCTAACTTACATATCCCATTAAACCAGGTAACCATAGACTTAATTGTGGTATATATGTAACTAACATCAACACAACAATAATAGCGAAGAAATATGGTAACAAGTGTTTAAATACAGTTTCAATCTTAACGCCTCCGACTTTAACACCAACAAACAATGTCGTTCCTACTGGAGGAGTAATTGTTCCAATACACAAGTTGAAGATCAACATAATACCAAAGTGAATTGTATTCATACCTAATGCAGTACATACTGGCAAGAAGATTGGCGTAAAGATCAATGTGGCTGGCGTCATATCCATGAATGTACCAACCACTAACAAGATAATGTTGATCATTAATAGGATGACATATTTATTGCTTGAAATTGATAATAATCCATTTGAAACCATTGTAGGAATGTTTGTGAAAGCCATAACCCAAGACATGATACTAGAAACACCAATCAAGAAAATAATGATACCTGTCATTTCCGCACTTGCTCTAAAGATTTCTGGTAAATCTTTCCATTTCATTGATTTGTATCCATAAATAGAAAGTAATAATGAGTATACAACGGCAACAACACTACCTTCAGTGGCTGTAAAGACGCCGGCAATGATACCCCCAATGACAATAATGATTAATAATAAGCATGGTAAAGCTTGAATAAATGCATTAAATTTTTCTTTTCCAGTTAATTTCGTCTGACTTCTGTATCCAGCTTTCTTTGCGTAGATATATACAACAAGCATACAAGCCAATGCCCACAATGCACCTGGAATATATCCAGCCATAAATAAGGCAGCAACACTTGTACCACCAGACACCAATGAGAATGTGATCATTACATTTGATGGTGGAATCAATAATCCTGTTGGGGCTGTGGCAATATTGGCTGCAGCAGAGAAGTTAGGATCATACCCCTCATCTTTTTCAATTGGACCAATGATAGATCCCATGGCACTAGCTGCGGCTGTACCTGAGCCTGAAATAGCTCCAAATAAAGCATTTGCCAAAATATTTGTCTGGGCTAAACCACCTGGTGTTCTTCCAGTAACAATTTTAGCTAAGTTGATCAAACGAATCGCAATACCACCTTTATTCATAATATTTCCTGCAAGAATAAAGAATGGAATGGCCAACAAACTAAATACACTGATTCCTGAGAAAATTCTTTGTGCACCTGTAACTACGGCTACATTTAGATCCATAACTGGTAAGATTGCACAAACACTACTAATTCCTAATGCCACGGCAATGGGAACACCTGCAATAAGCATAATCACTAACAATACTAAAATAATTAATCCTGATAAAACTGATAAACTCATGCTTATTCACCCTTTCCTTTCGCCAAATCAATAATATTCATAATGCCATAAATGACAATTAGAATGCCTGATAAAGGAATGATTGTATAGATCAATCCCATACTTACGCCTAATGACGCTGTGATTTGAGTCATCGTTAGTTTCATGATAGAAATTCCACCATACACCATAACGACAAGGGCGAATAAAATAATTAATAATTCAATACCGATTTCCAATACTTTCTTTTTTTGTCCTGTTACTTTATCAGCCAAGAACCCCATACGCATGTGGTCTCTTTTACCAAATACTAAAGCTGTTGAAAGCAAGGCCATCCATGTAAAACTGTAAGTCAATAATTCTTCAGATACTGTACTTGGATTATTAAAGAAGTAACGAACTACGATTTGGTATGTACCTACGACTACCATTACGGCAAATACAAATACACATGCCCATCCAAGAATAGTGTTGATTGTGTTTCTTAATTTCTCCATATTATTCACCATCCTTGCCTTCGTATTTTTTGTTTACTTTTTGAATATGATCATAAATAGGTTTTGCCTGTGCATTATCCTTTAAGATAGATTCTTGAACACCCTTTACCTTCTTTTGGAAAGCTAAAACATCGACATCAATAAATTTAACGCCCATTTGTTCTTGTGCTACCTTCTTAGCTTCTTTAACTTGCACATCCCATTGTTTACATTCTTCTTCATTTGATAATTCAGCCGCCTTATAGAATACTTTTCTTTCTTCTTTAGACAAACCATTCAAGAAACTCAAGTTTCCAATCAACAAATCCGGAATCATCTGATGCTTGTTGTAAGAGAAATATTTCGCAACTTCACCATGCTTATTTGATGTTAATGCTAATTCGTTATTTTCAGCACCATCAATGACACCTTGTTGAATAGCCGTATAAACTTCACCAAAACTCATTGGACTGGCTGCAGCACCAAATGCCTGACACATCGCAACACTTGCAGGACTTTGTTGAACACGGATTTTTAATCCTTTCATATCTTCTGGTGAATCAATTTCTTTTTTCGCATAGAAGTTACGCGTTCCAGCATTATACCAAGTTAAAGCTCTAAAACCTTGTTCATCTGTACTTGAGAAAATTTTATTCATATAGTCCGTGTCATTCATAACCTCATGATATGCATCTTCTGAAGTAAATAAGTATGGCATAGAGAAAATTTCGTATACACTCGCAAATGTTTCTAGGTTTGCCGTACCAACAATTGTAAAATCAATAGCTCCTGTTTGCGTTAACTCGATAGCTTTTTGGGCAGCACCTAAAATTTCGTTAGGGAAAATTTGTACTTCATATTTATCCCCTAATTCTTTTTCTACATATTCTTTAAATTTTAATAATCCCAGATACTCAGGATGCGTTTCCGACTGCATTGTCGCAACACGAACGATACGCTTTCCATTCGTAACTGAAGAACAACCTGTTGCACTTAGCATAAACACAAGACACATAAGCGCTCCAAGTACTTTTTTAATCAACTTCACAGTAATCCTCCTAATGTTTAGAACTGTGTTGTATTACGCTTAATAAATTTACATGGAATCTCCATTTTTTGTCGAACTGATTTTCCTGCAAGAACTTTAATAAGCGAATCAACCGCAATTTCACTTAATTCTTCTTCTTGTGAATCAATAGAACTCATTTCCGGATTGCAACAAACACATAGTTCTGAGTTGTTGAATCCAACGACATTGACATCTTCAGGAATCGACTTATTGATTTGATGCACATATTTAAGTGCACCAACAGCCATCGCATCATCGCTGGCAATGACGGCATCAAAATCCAATCTTTTCTTTGCCAGTAAATCTCTTGCCTTCAATACGTTATTTGGCATAAACACCTTGTATTCTTCCTGCACCTTTAAACCATTATCAATCAGTGCATCTTGATATCCCTCTAATTTTTTTGTTGTGCTGTACGAATTGGCATCATACAAAAACACAATTTTCTTCCTTCCAACTTCGATTAGATTACATACAGTATCATAAACCGCTTTATAATTATCTGTTAAAACACAATATACTCCCGGTACACGAACATAACCATTCATAAGTACCACCGGAACTTTTTGGGCAGCATCTTTAAGGTATTGAATATCATTCTGTCCGCAATCCCCTGCATAATGTGAACCAACTAATATCATCGCATCGATTCTTCGATCCAATAATATTTTGACAGCTTCTACTTTTCCTTCATAATCAAAGCCACTACACATCAAAATTGAGTCATATCCATATTTGCGTAAATTCTTTTCTAAATACGCAATGGCGCTTGCCATATAACGATCGGATACATCCGGACAAACGAGTCCAACCGTTTTAACCGAATTTAAACCTAAGCCTCTGGCAAATACATTAGGTGTGTAATCATACTCATTCATAACGTCCCAGACTTTCTTTTTTGTCTTTTCTGAGACTTTAGGACTGTTATTGATTACTCGCGATACAGTCGCAATCGATACGCCTGATAATTTGGCAATGTCATAAATATTCATCTTTGTTTCACTCCTCAACCCTAATCCAACGCATTGAGAACTGTAAGTACTTACATCACATTTATTATTGTAATCACTCACATTTCATAAGTCAAGCATCTTTTGGAATCGTTTCCAACGCTATAAATAAAGGATTTATATATCTTCTTCTCTATTTTACCAAAAAAAAGTTATGAAACATACATATTTGTAAGTTTTTTATATTTTCCTATTGATTTATTCAAAAAACAGGGTTATTCTGTGTAAGTACTTACATCAAACATTTAAATTATAGACAGGAGGTAGAAATGGTGCAAAAGTATATAAAAATTCATTCGGATGACTTGGTAGCTGTTGCACTATGTCCTTTAGAAAAAGGGACGGTATGTAATGTCGATGGACAAGAGGTTACACTTATTGAAGATATTGCCCAAGGACATAAATTTGCGTTGAAAGATATTAAAAAAGATCAACCTATTATTAAATATGGATATCCTATTGGTATCGCAAAGGAAGATATCAAACAAGGAAGCTGGATTCATACGCACAACATGAAAACTGGCTTAAATGATTTATTAACTTATTCTTATCATCGTAATGTGCAAGAACTAGAACCTAGTGAAAAACGAACATTCATGGGTTATCGCAGAAAGAACGGTAAAGTTGGTGTTCGTAATGAAATTTGGATCATCCCTACCGTTGGCTGCATGAACAATGTTGCTACGTCTATCGAAAGACAAGCCCAGAAATATGTAAAGGGTAACGTAGAAGCTATTTGTACGTTTACACATCCATATGGATGTTCTCAAATGGGTGATGACCAAGAAAATACACGTCAAATTCTTGCAGATTTGATTCAACACCCAAATGCAGGTGGTGTTTTGGTCTTAGGTTTAGGTTGTGAAAACTCAAATATTGATGTTTTAAAGAACTATTTAAATGATTATGATACAGATCGCGTTAAGTTCTTAGTTGCCCAAGAACATGAAGACGAAATTCAAGATTCTCTAGACATCATCGCTGATTTAGCCGACGTTGTAAGCCAAGACAAAAGAGAAGAAATTGATGCGAGCGAATTGATCATTGGTATGAAGTGTGGTGGTTCGGATGGACTATCCGGAATCAGTGCCAACCCTACAGTAGGAGGCTTTTCTGATTTATTGATTTCTAAAGGTGGAACAACAATCTTAACGGAAGTGCCAGAAATGTTTGGTGCTGAAACCATCTTAATGGATCGTTGTGAAAATGAAGAGTTATTCAATGAAACCGTGGATCTGATCAATAACTTTAAAGAATACTTTAAATCGCATAATCAAACGATTTATGAAAACCCTTCTCCAGGAAACAAAAAGGGTGGAATTTCAACTTTGGAAGATAAATCTTTAGGTTGTACACAAAAGTCTGGTAAAGCCCCAGTGGTTGGTGTTTTACAATATGGACAATGTGTTAAGAACAAAGGTTTAAATCTATTAAGTGCTCCAGGAAACGATTTAGTTGCCGCAACAGCTTTAGCTGCAAGTGGAGCTCACATCGTATTATTCACAACAGGAAGAGGTACTCCATTTGCCAGTCCAGTACCTACAGTTAAGATTTCAAGTAACTCTAGATTGTATTCAAATAAGAAAAACTGGATTGATTTTAACTGTGGTGAATTGGTTGAAGGCGTTAGCCTAGATACTTTATCCAATGACTTATTTGAATATGTATTAAGTGTTGCGAGTGGTAAAAAAGTAAAAAGTGAAGAGGCCGGCTTCCATGACATGGCTATATTTAAACAAGGCGTTACTCTATAACGGGAAAGGAACAATAATAACATGGAAAAATTAAGTTATAAAACCCTAGAAAACGTAGGGTATGATGGTTATCTATTAAAGGATGCCAAAGAAAAAGTTCTGCAATTTGGTGAAGGAAACTTCTTAAGAGCATTCGTAGATTATTGGTTTGATTTGGCAAACGAAAAAGCAGATTGGAATGGTAAATGTTGTCTAGTTCAGCCTATTGCTCCAGGTCTTGCCGAAATGATCAATGAACAAGATGGATTATACACATTGCACTTAAGAGGTAGTGTGAATGGAGAAAAAGTTGATGATAAACGAATCATTTCAAGTGTCAGTCGTTGTTTAAATCCTTACCAAGAAGAAGGATTTAACGAAATGATGAAAGTTGCCGCAAGTGACGATCTAGAAATCATCGTTTCAAACACAACAGAAGCTGGTATCCACTACGATCCTTCATGTCAATTTGAAGATAAACCAGCCGCAAGTTTTCCTGGTAAATTAACGCAAGTTTTATACCACCGCTACAAAAACAACAAGCCAGGCATCTTAATGCTAGCTTGTGAGTTGATTGACAACAATGGTAAAGAATTATTAAAGTGCGTGAACCAATATATTGAACAATGGAATCTTGAAGAAGGATTCAAAAAATATGTAAATGAAGAATGCACATTCTGCGGTTCATTAGTAGACCGTATTGTCCCAGGTCGTATCCGCGATCCACAAGAAGTAGCTCGTCTAGAAGAAGAAAATCACTATGCAGATCCATTAACAGATGTTGGTGAAGTATTCGGTTTATGGGTCATTGAAGGCGATGAAAAATTAAATGATGTATTACCATTTAAAAAAGCAGGCCTAATCGACAAAGTATTCGTAACTCCGGACATGTCACCATACAAAAAGAGAAAAGTACGTATCTTAAATGGTGCTCACACTGGATTTGTACTAGGTGCTTATTTAGCAGGTCAAAACATCGTTCGTGATTGTATGCATGATGAAGTCATCAAAGGCTTTATGAACAAAATGTTGTATGATGAAGTCATCCCAACTCTTACTTTAGATAAAAACGACTTATTAAACTTTGCGAAAGCCGTATCCGATCGTTTCAACAACCCATTTGTTGATCACGAATTAATGAGCATTTCATTAAATTCCACTTCAAAATGGAAAGCACGTGTTATGCCTAGTTTCTTAGGATATATCGACGAACACCATGCGCTTCCAAAATGTATTACGACAAGTTTTGCGTTCTACATTCAATTCTATAGAGGATATGAACTTACAGATGCTGGTTTAGTGGCAAAACGTCCAGCTGGAAATACTTACACAATCAGTGATGATCGTGACATTCTAGAATTCTACTATAACCACAAAGATGATTCTGTAAAAGATTTAGTTCATGCGGTATGTACAAACACTTCATTCTGGGGACAAGATTTAACTCAAATTGCTGGATTTGAAGATGCCGTAGTTCAAACTTTAACTGAAATTGAAGAAAAAGGTACTTACGAAGTCATGAAAGAATGTTTATAAGAGGTATGAAGCAATGAATAAAGTATTAGAAGAAATTTCAAAGATTGGGATTTTACCAGTCGTTGTCTTAGAAGACGCAAAAGACGCAAAACCATTGGCACACGCTTTATGTGCTGGTGGTTTACCTTGTGCTGAAGTAACATTTAGAACAGCTGCTGCCAAAGAATCGATTGCCATCATGCGTAAAGAATTTCCTGAAATGTTAGTCGGAGCTGGAACTGTATTGACTGTTGAACAAGTGGATGAAGCATTAGAAGCTGGGGCTCAATTTATCATCAGTCCAGGCTTTGATGAAGATGTAGTAAAACACTGTATCGAAAAAAATGTGCCAGTAACACCTGGAACATGTACACCTAGTGATGTACAGAAATGTTACCGATTAGGGTTGGATGTAGTAAAATTCTTCCCTGCTGAAGCAGCCGGTGGATTGAAAATGATCAAATCCATCGCAGCTCCATATACACAAATGAAATTCATTCCAACAGGTGGAATCAACGCAAACAATATGAAAGACTACTTAGAATACGACCGTATCTTAGCCATTGGTGGTAGCTGGATGGTGAAAGGTGATATAATTAAGAGCGGTGATTTTGACAAAGTGGAAGCTTTGACAAGACAAGCCGTAGAAAAACTTAGGGAGGTTCGTTGATTATGAAACAAAAAGTAGTCACTTTTGGAGAGATCATGTTACGTCTAGCACCCGAAGGATATTATCGCTTTGTACAAGCCGATACTT
>ERZ827488.4318-NODE-4318-length-10318-cov-3.060119_pt1 | contig 10318 bp, 7 predicted proteins | sample MGYA00519771_ERZ827488 | MGnify/ENA primary metagenome ERZ827488 (study PRJEB31778, sample SAMEA3449323) | human gut metagenome | biome: human gut; feature: human-associated habitat; material: faeces | place: United Kingdom | collected 2010/2012 ...
AGGTTTCGGTGAAGACTTTTTGCGCAAGCGATCGATTTTTTGTTTTCATTGTCATTTTTTATTCCCTCCTGCTTCCTATTGAACCACAGATCGTGTATACTGAAAACGAAAAGTATTCGCGCCCGTTCGACACGCTTCGCCGCGTTTCTCGGAAATGAGAGGAAAATACCCGGCAAGCGCCAGATAACCCGCGTTTTCTCTTCTATATATTTCCTTTTCTGTCGGTTGATTTTTTATCGATTGCATTCTTCCTTCTCCATTATTTTATTCCACACAAAATCTTGCGGCAACTCGTTTCACACAGTCAAACAACTTACTTCGGATCAAATCCATCAAACTGCAAATCACATATACAGCTGGCACTACTATAATTAATTTAACTAATGCCCATTTATACACACCATTTTTCAGTTCATCTTCAAACAAATGCGCTACTACTTCATTCCGGATCAAACCATTATCATGAATCAGATACACTCCTAATGTCACACCTGATAAAATCGTTATCACCTGTTTAAGCTTTGTACTGTCAACTCTGATATTTACAAAAAATATCAACAGCGCAATACTTCCAAGAACAATTGTCGGAGATGTATAATCAACCAACACATTTGCATTCTCTGTATTGCCAACTTTTTCCATTATAATCTTACTCAAAAATGTAAGAAGCACCATGCATCCAAAAACTGACAAAGACAATCTTTTCTTAACTGCATGGTAATTGAAATATTTACGTATATATGCCCCAAACAGGTACATGATACATAACCACAAGGATGAATATCCTCGATTCACATTAAAAGGATCCGGATAGTATGCGCCCTGCAGCAAATAACTGACCAGAGTCGGTAGAACACTGTATATTGCAAATATTCCAACCAGCATGTACTTATATATTCTCTGGTCAATATAGTCCATTGCCAACCGTATCATCGGTATCAGACACATCATTCCAAAATAGGCTGTAACATACCAGTTCTTTCCTGATGTAACAGGAAAAAATGAATAAATCCACTCTTCTCTTGAAATCGTTCCATGTAACACTGTACACTCCATAACAATCGTAATCAACAAACTATAAAACATAACTTGTAACCACAATTCCATGAGCTTGCGAATGTTACACCGTGCAGTCAGAAAGCCACTTGCCAACGCATAACAATTCACTGCTCCATAACATGCGATTTCAATTAACCATGCTACCTGATAGCATCGAGACATGGGCGGCATATTATCCAGTACACCTCCATGACCTAGCATATGTAATGTTACAATCATAAGCATAGATACAATCTTCAACAAATCTATTCCTATATTCCTCTTGGTCTGCATTCATTACTCTCCTACTCATTACTCATACCGATTGATTATATCATATCTTGTATTTCTTTACCAGAGCGAACACCAAAACCTGGCAAAAACCATTTAGATTTGCATTTTCTATTGACACATACCTTTTCCAACTGTATAATAGCCACATGTTCACAAATTCAAAAGGTGGTGTAGTACATGAACACGCAAGAGTGTGATATTTTGAACTTGGTATTATCCAATACATATACAAATCAAAGAACCCTGGCAGAGGACTCCGGTCATTCTCTCGGAATCGTCAATCGTTCTATCAAGACATTGATTGCCGAAGGTTATCTAGACGAATCCATCCAGCCAACGCAGAAAGCTATCCGTGAACTCACAGAGGCTTCCCCGAAAAGAGCCATTATTCTCGCTGCCGGCTTCGGGATGCGGATGGTTCCGATCAATACAGAAGCACCAAAGGGGCTTCTTGAGGTACACGGCGAACCATTGATCGAGCGTCAGATCCGGCAGCTACATGCTGTCGGTATTCACGAGATCTACATCGTCGTCGGCTTTATGAAAGAACAGTACGAATATCTCATGGATGATTATGATGTAGAACTGATCGTGAATCCGGACTATGCAAAAAAGAACAACCTCCACTCCCTGTATCTCGCAAGAGAACATCTGTCAAACGCATATGTGATTCCATGCGATATCTGGTGTGATCAAAATCCATTCCGCAGGCACGAACTTTATTCATGGTACATGGTCAGTGATCTGGTAGATAACGACAGTTCGGTCCGTGTAAACCGTAAGCTGGAACTGACTACGATCTCTGCTTCTTCCGGGGGCAACTCGATGGTCGGCATCAGTTATCTTCTCCGTAAAGATGCCAGGGTCATTCAGGAACGACTGGAAAGATATGACAAAGATCCGGCATATACTGATAAATTTTGGGAAGAAACCCTGTACGAAAAAGGCAAAATGATCGTTCCTGCCAAAGTCGTACATGCCGCTGATATCGTAGAGATCAATACATTTGAACAACTCCGGGAACTGGACAGCAATTCCAATCATTTGCAGTCTGATGTTCTCGAGATTGCCGCCAAAGCACTACACACACAACCGGAAGACATCTCGAATATCACGGTTCTGAAAAAAGGTATGACCAACCGTTCTTTCCTGTTTGACTGCAATGGATGTAAGCATATCATGCGTATCCCCGGCGAGGGAACCGATCAGCTCATCAATCGTCGCGAAGAGGCACAGGTATACCAGATCATCCGCGATAAGCATTTATGTGATCACATCGAATACATCAATCCGGAAAACGGATACAAAATTACTCGTTTTCTGGATCACGCCCGTGTATGTGATCCACACAACTTAGGCGATATTCAAAAATGTATGCACCGTCTGAGACAGTTTCACGAGATGAAATTGAAAGTGGATCACCGTTTTAATCTGTTTGACCAGATTGATTTTTATGAAAAACTATGGAACGGGCGCAGTTCCGCATATCGGGATTATCAGAAAACAAAAGAGAATGTATTTTCACTGCGATCTTATATAGAGCGATACAAATCAGAAGATGTTCTCACCCATATAGATGCCGTTCCTGATAATTTTTTATTCACAACAGATATTGACGGTAACGAAGATATCCGCTTGATCGACTGGGAATATGCCGGAATGCAGGATCCCCATCTGGACATCGCCATGTTCTGTATCTATTCACTTTATAACAAGGAGAAGGTGGATCAGCTGATCTCTCTGTATTTTACAGAAGGATGTCCGGACGCTATCCGTATCAAGATCTATTGTTACATTGCCTCTGCCGGACTTCTCTGGAGCAACTGGTGCGAGTATAAAAGACATCTCGGTGTTGATTTCGGCGAATATTCCCTGCGTCAGTACCGATACGCCAAAGAATATTACCGCATTGTACAAAACGAATTAAACAACATTACCAAATAAAAAATTCAAGCTAAGGAGCATCAAATCATGCACACTGTAAAAAGAGCAATTATCATGGCTGCCGGATTCGGTTCCAGAATGCAGCCTGTCACATTAACAACCCCGAAACCACTCGTCAAGGTAAACGGGATGCGTATGATCGATACGGTAATTCAGGGATTACATCACAATGGTATTCAGGAGATCTACATCGTTGCAGGGTATCTGAAAGAACAGTTCTATGCATTGGAAATACAGTATCCCAGTGTGAAGATCATCGAGAACCCTTATTATGACATCTGTAATAACATCTCTTCTCTTTATGTTGCACGCGAGCATCTGGAAGATGTAATGATTCTCGACGGAGATCAGATAATCTACAATGACAAGATTCTGGATCCTTCCTTCGAACGTTCCGGTTATAACTGCGTCTGGACCGACTCGCAGACCGATGAGTGGCTCATGACTGTCAAGGACGGAATCGTAACTGCCTGCAGCCGGACCGGCGGAACAGGCGGCTGGCAGCTCTACAGCATCTCACGCTGGTCTGTCGAAGACGGCAGAAAACTAAGGCAACATCTGGAAATCGAATTTGAGCAAAATAAAAACCGTCAGATCTACTGGGATGATATCGCCATGTTCTGTTATCCGGAAGAATACCGTCTGGGAATCTATCCGATGAAGAAAGACGATATTATAGAAATTGACAATCTAAGCGAGCTGGCCGCTCTGGATGCCAGTTACCAACAATATATGGAGGCGCAATAATATGAACACAAAGAAATCACAAGGAAAAATAGACTGGATGATCACACTTCTTCCGCTAGGCATCGTCATCGCACTTTGCATCCTCTTCTTCTTCCTGCCAAAACAATCCAATGCTGTATTAAGCCAGATCCGGTTCTTCTTCGGCGACACTTTCGGCACTTACTATCTGGTCATCGGTCTTGGAATCTTTATCCTGTCCCTGTACATAGCCGGTTCCAGATATGGTAACATCGTTCTCGGCGAACCCGACGAAAAGCCAAAGTATTCTTTCTTTGCATGGGGATCTATGATGTTCACCTGTGGACTTGCAGCTGACATCTTATTCTACTCATTCTCCGAATGGGTACTCTATGCTACCGATCCGCATATTAAAGAAATGGGAAGTATCCAGGACTGGGCCGGTGTATATCCGCTCTTCCACTGGAGCTTTATCCCTTGGGGATTCTATCTGGTGCTGGCAGTCGCTTTCGGTTTCATGCTTCATGTCAGAAAAAGAAATCGCCAGAAATACTCCGAAGCCTGCCGTCCGATCCTCGGGAAACACACCGATGGCTTAGCCGGACGTATCATCGATCTGTTGGCAGTATTCGCACTGCTTGCCGGTACCGCAACTACATTCAGCGTAGCCACTCCACTGATGGCAACCATCATCGGCGAGTTCTTTCATATTACAGTCAGCAGAACCGTTATCAATATTATCATTCTTCTGATTACATGCGCCGTATATACTTATTCTTTACTGCATGGATTCAAGGGAATCAGCAAATTAGCCAATATCTGCATCTACATGTTCTTTGGTCTGATCGCATTCGTATTATTATTCGGTGGTGAGACCCGCTATATTATCGAGACAGGATTCTCTTCTCTCGGCCGGATGATGCAGAACTTTATCGATCTGTCCACTTTCACCGATCCGTTGCGTACTTCTAATTTTCCACAGAACTGGACGATCTACTACTGGGCTTACTGGATGGTATGGTGTGTTGCAGCCCCATTCTTTATCGGAAGTATCTCACGCGGAAGAACCGTACGCCAGACTATTCTTGGCGGATACGTATTCGGTGTAGGTTCTACATTGACCAGCTTTATCGTCCTTGGAAATTATTCTATGGGAATGCAGGTAACTGAAAAAGCAGATTTCATTAAGCAGTATCTCGACAACGGTGATCTGTATGGCATGATCGTAAGTATCATCAAGACCTTGCCTTGCGCTCCGGTTATCATGGTCATCGTATTGCTCACAATGATCGCTTTTTACGCCACCTCCTTTGATTCTATCGCATTAACCGCTTCCTGCTATAGCTATCATACTCTGGAAGACGGAGAACAACCAAACAAAGGAATTCAGCTTATGTGGTGTATCCTGCTTATCTTACTTCCGATTGCACTGTTATTTGCTGAAAGTTCTATGAGCAATCTGCAATCGGTCAGCATCGTCGCAGCCTTTCCGATTGGTGCCGTCATCGTAATGATAGCACTCAGTTTTCTGAAAGATGCGAAAAAATATTTGCAGGAAATGAAAAACGAATAAAAATATAAAAAGAACAGAGGCCGGGATTACAGCCATACAATTGCTGTTTCCCGTCTCTGTTCTTTTTTCGCTCTAAGGAGCCCAGATTCCCCGTTCGTCTACATAATATCGATTGTAATCTACCCATTCCGATACAGCCATCACACCGCTTGACTTCAGATAGTATACACCTTGAATCCACATATCGTGATCCATTGCACCGCTCACCTCGAAGAAATACCAGATACCACCTATCTTCTGCCAGCCACACTGCATCTCTCCTTTTTCATCGAAATAATACCAGGCATTACCAATATAGCCCCATCCTGTTGTCACACGCCCGTTCGAGTCAAAATAATAATAGGTTCCGTCCAGCAGGCACCATTCACTTTCAGTCTTTACATATTCCGTAGCAATTCCATAAAAAGAAAAATCCGCCACCACTGCCGCCGAATCAGACATCGTAGAATACACATTTGTATTCGGAAGACACGCTCTCATTCTCGTATTAAACCATGATGACGGCCCTGTCATAACGGCTGTTTTCGGATTTAGAGGAGTCAGAAAATCCGATGGATTATTATAATCTATCCCATGATGTGGCAATTTTAACAAATCAATCTTTACTCTCTTTACCTGTTCGGCAATCTTCTCCGTATCTCCATCTACCGGATCCAGATCCGATGTGAGCAATGCGTTTTTTCCATATGCATTGACTCTCACCACCAGTGAGTTATCATTCTCATCCGCAACCGGAATGATATTTCCATCCGCATCTCTTTTTCTCTCGTAGTTCATAATACTGATGCTCATATTTCCTATTCGGAATCTGCGATAGACGGCATTCTCTTCGAGATCCAGATCTGTGATGATCTTTACATGATGGTCTTGCGCTGCCTGTATGATTCTGTCATAAACATATTGATTATCCCACAGCGTATCCTCATCCGCATCCTCGTAGTAATATGGATCTGTCACATCTTTCCCATGTGCCGCCAACTGATACGAATCATCATACTCTGCGATATACAGGCGATCCACCGGAAAATATTCTATAATCTCATCTCCACTTCCGATGTGATCACTGTACGCATGCGTTGCAATGTAAAAATCCAGCTTTTCCACACCAAGTTGTTTCAAATAGTGAATAACCTGTTGCTCATATCCTTCATTCGTTGTAATTCCATATCGATATGGATATTTACTTCCTGTAGAACCACTCGGATAATCCCAGTCTTCTCCGGAGTCAACCATTCCGAAATGACCGTTACTCTCCAGCAAAATGGCATCCGATGCCCCGTACAGTGCTATAAAATGAATTCTTGTTGTGTTGCCAGATGCCGCATAGGTATCTATGTGTAGAAAGAATAGTGTCCATGCAAAAAGCAGCATGATTCTGACAGCTTTTTTACGAATATTTTTCACGCTTTTCACCTCGTCTATTAGTTTCGTTTTTTATTTTTTCATAGAATACTGCTTTTTCTTACTTTTAACAATATTTTTTCATTTTTCAAACTAAAAAACCTTTCCGGTAACTGCTTGCAATCCTTGTGTAATATAGCAAAACAAAGCTATACAATTTATATGGAGGAAATGACATGAAGAAGTACTTAAAGAAAAGTTTTGCAGTTCTGACTTGTACGACAATGTGTATTCAGACAACGATGGCGATACTAGCGGAAAAGATACCGGGAAGTGATACCAGTCAGCAAATCTCCATACAGGCACTGACAACGGGCCAGTGGAAGAAGGATAGCACTGGGCTGGTGGTATCAAAATGCAGATGGAAGCTATCCGAAAAACCAGTGGAAGATGATCAACGAACAATGGTATCACCTTGACTCCAACGATTACATTCCGACCGGCTGGAAAAAGATCAGTGACTCCTGATATTACCTCGGTAGCAGAATTATCGTCCGGCGCAATTAGTTGAAGAAAAAATGGGAAAAAATGGTATCGCAGAGAAGACGTCCATCTACATTTCGAATCAACGAAAAACTCCAATGGACTCAACAGACTAAAGTCCCCATAACAAAAGAAAAGAAGAGCAAACATACATCTGTCTGCTCTTCTTTTCTCTGATATTATTTCTGTTTTTCAAAAAAATCAATCGATTTTTTTCTCATCCCTTTTCGCTCAATCTGCAATATCTATAGTTTTTACAATGTATACATTGGTCTTACATACTGATTCATCAGACTGATTCCATAATTCCATGCCGTTGCCCATCCAAAGCCGTTCGGATTTTCTTTCTGCCCCAGCCATTCTACATATGGGGCACTTCCCCGTATTACGAGATTGAATCTTGGATCTATTGTTTCCTGTGTCAGACCGTCTTTTGATGCATATGCTTTCAGATGCTGAACCTGTGCTCTGATTCCTTCTGCAACATTACTAAACTGTGCTCCTGCAACTGATCCGCCAGTTGCACCCAGTCCTGCAAAGTTAAACTGCTCGATCTTTACAGCACCGCCAAATTGCAGATAACCGGTTTCTTTCATCGCCTGTCCAAACGCGATCTCCGGTTTTACTCCCTCTTTCACAGCTTCATCATACACGATCTGGCAGAATGCTTCGATACTTCCTGCACCTCCTGCATTTAACTTATCTGCCGGATAAGATCTTCCACTCTTCTGGAACATTCTTACCATCTTATTTACAACTGTGTTCTTATCACTGCTCAGATCTGAATTCCCCATGATCGAAGTAACTCCGGTGTATGTTAATGCACCCTCCGGTGAGGCACTCTTCTGTAAATAATACCATTCACCACTGACTGCCTGATAGCCGGTTGTCATCCATCCATCTTTATCAAAATAATACCACTGACCGTCTATGTATTCCCAGTTCGATTTTGTATAACTTCCATCTGCATGACGATACCACCAGCGACCTGAAGTATTGACCCACTGAGCTTTTGTCTGTGTCTGATTCTGATTACTGTTCTGGCTGCCGTTCTGATCATTTTTCTGGTCATCTTTCTTCTGTCCCGGTACCCACGCTCCATCGGCGTTTACATAATAATCTCCGATCCAGGTGTCTACTGCCATCTTTCCATCTTTATCAAAATAGTAGCAGCTATTTCCTACCCAGGTCCAACAGTTACTTACTCTTGCCCCACTGGTATTCATGTAATACCATGTGTCAGAAAGTTTCAGCCAGCCCGTTACCATCCAGCCGTCTTTATCAAAATAAAACCACTGATTTCCAATCTGTTCCCAGTTCGATTTTGTATAACTTCCATCTGCATGGCGATACCACCAGCGGCCTGAAGTATTGATCCATTTATCTACCGGTTTTTCTTTTCCCGGAACCCAGACACCATCGGCATTCACATAATAATCTCCGACCCAGGTATCTGCTGCCATTGTTCCATCGGCATTCAGATAATACCAGGTACTTCCTAATTTCAGCCAGCCCGTCTGCATCGCTCCGCTGGATGGGTTCATATAGTACCATGTATTTCCAATTTTCACCCATGTCGTTGCCATCGCTCCATCGGACTTCAGATAATATTTTGTTCCATTCAGATCCAGCCAGTCTGTCTGCATTGCTCCATTAGATGGATTCATATAGTACCATGTGTTTCCAACTTTCAGCCAGCCTGTTGCCATCGCTCCACTGGACGGATTCAGATAATACCAGACATCTCCCAATTTCAACCAGCCCGTTGCCATCGCTCCACTGGACGGATTCAGATAATACCATGTGCCTCCAATATTCAGCCAGCCTGTCTGCATAATTCCGTTGCCATCGAAGTGATACCAGTATCCGTCAATCTTCTCCCAGCAGTTCTTTGCATATGTACCATTATAATATGCAAACATCCACTGCGAGCCATTTTGATGCCAACTGCCAAATTTTACATTATTGTTTATGTATTCAATAATTCCTTTTGCATCTGCTTCACCCAGTGTTTTTAATTTTTCATCTGAGCTTAGATATTTCTGATAATCACTTGCATTTGTTAAAAATGCATGTTCTACGATAATTCCCGGAAAACCATTACGTTTACTTTGATGTATTACTGCATAATAATCCTGTACAGATCCGTCTGGATATGTACTGCCATTCTCTGACTGACGTACCTTCACTCCACGATTATACAATCCCAGATTTACAAGTTGCTTCTGTATACTTGAAGCAAGTTTTTGTCCTTCCTGACCTATATCTGAACGATAATTACTATTCGGGTAATATACTTCTGCACCATATGCAGCGGCACCCGCTGAATTTAAATGAATACTTACAAATAAATCTGCATTCTTACTTACTGCAAACGAAACTCTGTTTTTCAAATCGGCAGATGCATTTGTTGCACCACCAACACTTGTATCTGATTCCCGTGTCATATAAACCTGAATTCTACCATTTTTTTCGAGCGCATCTTTACAGTATTTTGCTATTTTTAATGTAAGTGTCTTTTCATTTGTTCCATTTGCAATAGCTCCCGGATCATATCCTCCATGTCCCGGATCCAGAACAACAACGAGTCTTGTCGCTGCACGTCCTGCATAAGCTGCAATTTCAGAATCTGCAGACTGTGTATCAATCGCATCATTAATCACCTCAGCAATACTGTCTTCCTCGTAAACCGTTCCATCCTGTGTAATTGCCGTAAAAGATACATCCGCATCACTTACATCCGTATTTTCTTCTGTCTTCTCACCTTCGACAACTGCATCCGGATCTGTCTCACAGATCTGATTCACTGCGAATTTTCCTTCGATTCCGCACTTGGCAAAATTCAGAGAATATTCTGCCCCGTCCACAGTATATGTAATG
>ERZ827488.4322-NODE-4322-length-10304-cov-3.058054_pt1 | contig 10304 bp, 9 predicted proteins | sample MGYA00519771_ERZ827488 | MGnify/ENA primary metagenome ERZ827488 (study PRJEB31778, sample SAMEA3449323) | human gut metagenome | biome: human gut; feature: human-associated habitat; material: faeces | place: United Kingdom | collected 2010/2012 ...
TAATATGAAATGTGAGATAGAGCGTATGGAAATTAACTATACGTTCTATTTTTTTGCTTTTTTGAAAAAAACGATTAATAAATTATTGATATTTTACTTATTGAATATGGCCTGAAAAGGTACTTTGACTTTTGTAGCCTATACATAACTACATCCTTCAAATTTTAGTTGCAAAATGTAATGTCTAGAGATCGGTTTTTATCACAAAATCAATTTTATCGTTAATAGTCATTAATAAATATATTGACTTAGAATCAAACAGAAGTGAAAGAGTCAATTTCCTTCTAAGAAGCAATCCATGCCAGTAGGAATTCACGAAAGTAGCGGTTCACCTTAGTCATGCGCAGCTGTGAGTTTGAGAGCAGATAGATTGTATTGCCTTCATGACCGGAATCAACCAAAGGTCGACTTATAACCTCGGGATGCGACCATAATGTATTCATATAATCATAGCCGAGATAAATTGCTTTGTTTTTTATCAATAAATCGCGGATTACAGACTCATCCGTAGTTTCAACAAGAATATGGATTTTGCGGTTTAATCCGAGAACATATTTGTCAATCATATTTCTGAAACATGAATAGGCACGACCTTTGCTGACAATGGTTTGTCCGTCGAGATCAGCAAAGGTTATGTGCCTTTTATTTGCCAATGGATGCTGCTGATTCATTATCACACTGTATCTGCTGTAAAACAACGGATCAGCTTGAAACTGTGTTTGTTCGAATGGCCCAGTCACAATCGCAAAATTGCATTGCTGAGCAGATAATGCTGAAAGAGCGGCATCATCTGTGGTATCGACCACGTTTAAAATAATTTGTGGATATTTCTGATGAAACTGTATAACAAAATCAGCCCCCAAGAAGGCTAGAATATGATCAATGGCATAAACGGTTACAACGCTATGTGATTGTGCGGCGAGAGTATGAAGCCCGCTGATAGCGGTACATGCTTCTAAAAATTGTCTGGCATGAGGCAAAAGCGCAACGGCATAATCTGTTGGCGTAACACCTTTGCTGCTACGGGTGAAAAGTGCCTGACCGAGTTCGGTTTCCAGTAAACGGATCACTTTGCTGACACCCTGTCGTGTGACAAATAACTGATCAGCCGCCACTTGTATATTTTGTGTTTCATAGACAGTCACGAAATATTGCATTTGTTTTTGATTCATGGGCACCTCCTCCTATAATTTTAGTATACAGCAACTATATGGTTGCGGCAAGGAATGTTTTTTTTCTTTTTTGAAAATTGTCAAAATGAAGAAGATGCCGCTGTACTGGAAAAATCCGGATTTTCTAGAATTACTGTGCTTCCGCTGACCGGATTGAAAGTGGGTAATGTAAAAATAACCAGGATTCCGGCGCAACATGGTACTTATAAGAATTGTGGTGAGGCTATGGGAGTCATGTTTTCTGCTGAGACAGAGAAAACGTTTTATCTTGCTGGTGATACAGTATGGTATTACGGAGTACAGAAGGCAATCAATGCGTTTAAGCCAGAGGTTATAGCCTTGAATTGTTGTGCTGCTGAAACAAAGGAAAATGGCCGTCTGATTATGGGTGCTGAGGATGTATGGAATGTTTCGCTGATAGCACCAGAGGCGAATATTCTCTTGTGTGCCATTTTTTTTGTGAAAAAGAAGGTTTTCCTATGTGCAGAACCGGCAATACACTCAGGAAAAGACAGTCAGCGCTGTGGAGAAGAAATTTTTTTGTTTTCACAGTCCTGACAGATGCCATGAAGCATATCTCCGCTGCAATGCAGCCGGAAGCCATGATCTTTATACAAATGCTCTTTAAATTCATCCATAAAGGCACAGTCACGATGCACAACCTTGCCACATCTGATGCATTTCAGATGTAGGTGTTCTGTGCATTTTTTTTCTTCTCCTGCAAACTGAAACACAGCTTTATCACTGTTCAGATCCGGATATTTGATTACAATATGCTCGGCGCAAAGCTTGTCAAGATATCGGTATACAGTTGTTGTGTTTACCTTAATTCCTTCAGTTTTTAAATATTTTTCAATATCAGCCACACTGACAGTGACAGCCTTCTGGGACTTCAAATACTCCAGAATAATCTGTCTTGTTTTTGTAGTATAGGGTTTTCGCTCAGCCATTTTCTTTATTCCTTTCATATGTGCTTTTTTCTATTGTATCTTTTTATTTCTCCTAAGTCAATTACGCTCAAAAAATGCAAATAATTTGCAAATATTATTGACAGCCGGTATTCTATGTGTTATTTTAATAAACGCAAACAGTTTGCATTTATTTTAAGCGGATGAGATAATATGCTTTTGAAATTTTATTTTCAGGCACATCAGGTTTGTGCAGAAAGGATTTTATTATGAGAAAAAAATTATTAACTAGAACAGCACTTGCAGCTACAATAGCACTTGGCATTGGTTCTTTTAATCTGGCATATGCAGCAGAAACTGAGGATACTTCTTCTGGAAAAAAACTAAATGTTATGGCAAGCTTTTATCCTATGTATGATTTTGCAACAAAGGTTGGAGGGGATAAGATTGAGGTTACCAATATGGTACCTGCGGGAACAGAGCCTCACGATTGGGAGCCTGCTGCAACAGATATCAAGAATCTGGAAGATGCCGATGTATTTATTTATAATGGTGCGGGAATGGAACACTGGACAGAAGACGTACTGAATTCACTGGAAAATAAAAATCTTAAAGCTGTAGAGGCATCGAAAGGGCTGACTCTTCTTGAGGGAAAAGAAGAGGAGGGAGAGAAAGAGAATGCTTACGATCCGCATGTATGGCTTGATCCACTAAATGCCAAAACTGAAATGGAGAACATCAAAAATGCTCTTGTAGAAGCAGATCCGGATAACAAAGACTATTACGAGCAGAATTACGAAACCTATGCGGAAAAATTTGATCAGCTTGATCAGGAGTATAAAGAAGGTCTTTCCAATACAAAAAGCAAGGATCTGATTACATCACATGAGGCTTTTGGATATCTGTGCCAGGAATATGGATTGAATCAGATAGGCATTGAAGGATTATCTCCTGATTCAGAGCCAGATGCTTCCAGAATGGATGAAATTATTAAGTTTGCCAAAGAAAATAATGTAAAAACGATTTTCTTTGAGGAACTTGTAAGCCCAAAGGTGTCTGAAACGATTGCTGATGAGATTGGAGCAAAGACTGCTGTTCTGAATCCGATCGAAGGACTGACAGATGATGAGATTAGTGCCGGGGAAGATTATTTTTCTGTAATGGAAAGCAATTTGAAAACACTTGAAGATGCGTTAAATGAATGATTCGGAAAAAGATATGATGATTGCTCAAATTGAAAAAATGTCATTTTTGTATGGAAATACTTCCGTACTTGATCATATAGAATTTCGTTTGAATTTCGGAGATTATATGATTTTAACCGGTGAAAACGGGTGCGGAAAAAGTACTTTTCTAAAGCTTCTGCTGGGGGAATTACGCCCTCAGCAGGGAAAAGTCCGTCTTTTTAATCAGTCTGTGGGGCCGGCGGTATTTCGCAGATTTCATATAGGGTACGTTCCGCAGAACAGCATCAGCAAAAATCAGAATTTCCCTGCAACGGTTGAAGAAATCATGAGAACAGGGCTTTCTTGGAACTTGCATGGTAAAAGAAACCAGAGACAATCCGAAGAAAAAATTTATTCTGCACTGTCTGAACTTGAAATGCAGGATTATATTTTCAGACAGATTGGAGCGCTTTCCGGCGGACAGCAGCAGAGAATCATGCTTGCACGTGCACTGGTCAGCATGCCGCAGCTGCTGATTCTGGATGAACCTTCAGCAGGAATGGATGCCCATTCATTGGATTTATTTTGCCGGGTACTTGCAAGGCAGAATAAGAAAAATAAGCTGACTATACTGTTGGTAACGCATGGAAATACAGAAAAATTTTATGGCGCGAATCGTTATGTAACTATTGAAAATGGGAGGCTGACCGAATAATGGAAATATTGCAGTATACATTTATGCAGAGAGCCTTTTTATCGGGAATTCTGCTTGCTGTGATCACACCTTTTATTGGAATCACGATTGTTCTGAAACGAATGTCTATGATCGGAGATGCTTTATCGCATGCTTCACTGGCTGGTGTTGCGCTGGGACTGATCCTTGGGATAAATCCGGTTGCAGGAGCAGGTGTTATCTGTATTTTGGCTGCTCTGGGAATTGAGAGTATAAGAAAAAAACTCCCACGTTATTCTGAGATGGCAATTACCATTATTATGTCTGCAGGGATTGGTTTGGCGGGTGTTCTTTCCGGATATGTAAAGAGCAGTGCCAATTTTAACAGCTTTTTATTTGGAAGCATTGTTTCCGTAAGCAGAGAAGAACTTTTTTTAATTTGCCTGATCAGTGTTATCGTATTTGGGGTACTTGCACGATATTACAGAGATTTTTTATATATTGCATTTGATGAAAATGCTGCTCGCATTTCAGGAGTTTCTGTTCGGAAGCTGAATTTTATGTTTACTATTTTAACTGCGCTTACTGTTTCGGTTGCTTCCAGAACAGTTGGAACATTGATCATATCTTCTATGTTGGTAGTTCCCATTGCCTGTGGCATGCAGATTGGCAGGAGCTATTTTTATACCTTAATCTGGGCTATAGTAATTGCGGTGCTTACTACCGTTATAGGATTAGTGCTCTCTTTTTACATTGGAGTAAAACCAGGTGGTGCGATTGTTCTTCTGGAAGTTATTAGCTTTCTTTTCTGTAAAATTTATAATACTATAAGGACTTGATATTATGGATCATATTGCTTCAGTTTATATTCTTACCGGTTTTCTGGATAGTGGAAAAACTACATTGTTGTCCAGAATTATCAAAAAACGTCAGAACAGAAAAATTCTTGTTATCCAGTTCGAAGAGGGGGAAGAGGAACTGGAAATTCATCCATCTGAATACCGGAAATTCAAGCAGCTGATATATCCTAAAAAAGAAGTGGATACAGCTTTGGATACAGTTACAGATGAGATAACAACAGAAATTGAGCTTGGAAATTATGATGAAATCTGGATTGAGTGGAACGGTCTGGAGCCCTTTTCCAGATTGGAGAAAATTCTTCTTCAAAGACAGATGTCATTGTTTTTGAAAATAGAAAAAGTTATTTATCTTGCAGATGTCCCTCAGGCAGAGTTGATGCTTGGACAGACAGGAGAAGGACCGATTTCTCAGATTGCAGCTGGTAATGTGGCATTTTTGAGAAATGCAGGAGATACAGTTCTAAGAAAAAAATTTATGCAGGATTTAAAAGCTGTTTCCCCTTCTCTGGAAATCCATAACTACACAAATAAGGCAATTTCCAACGAATTACAGAAGCAAAACGGAAATCAGGTTCTTGAATGGATTGGATGGGGGGCTTTCGCCGGAATCCTGATTTCCTTTATTCCCTTATTCAGTCAGTATGGAGTTCCTTTTATGAAGGCAGCTACTATATTTATGGGAGTGTTTTTACAGGCTGTTCCATTTCTGATTCTGGGAGTTCTTCTTTCTTCTGCAATTCAGATTTACGTATCTGAAAAATGGATTGCAAAAGTCTTTCCCAAAAAGATAATTCCAGCTATGCTTACCGGAATTCTTGCAGGTTTCTTTTTCCCAGTGTGTGACTGTGCTTCGATTCCCGTATTTAAAAGTCTGATTAAAAAAGGAATTCCACTTCCGGCAGCTATTTGTTTTATGACAGCATCGCCTGTGATCAACCCGGTGGTAATTCTGTCTACTTATTATGCATATAACGGAAATGTTCGTGCGGTTTTGTACCGATGCGGAACCGGTATTTTGTGTTCATTTATTATTGGTCTGACGTTTCTTGTCAAAAGTCCGAAAAACTTTCTGCGAAATGATATAAATACCGGAAATTTCTGTACTTGCGGATGTTATATTTCCGGAACCGCTGCTAATACTTTTATGGGAAAATTCAATCAGTTTTGCATTCATGCCCGCATTGAATTTTATACTGTTTCCAGATATCTGCTGGTGGGGATTGGAATCTCTACCTTGTTTCAGATGTTAAAGCTGAACTGGATAGGAAGGTTGGGAAATCAATGGATTCCTGCATCAGTATTTTTTATGATGCTTATGGCCTTTCTTCTCTCGCTTTGTTCTTCATCAGATGCGGTTGTAGCGAGAAGTCTGTCTGGAACTTTAAATTTTATTCCAACTCTTGGCTTTCTTGTATATGGTCCGATGATGGATGTTAAAAATATGATTATGCTGCATGGTTACTTCAAAAAGAGTTTTATCATTCGTCTGGCAGTTACTATTTCTGCGGTATGTTATGTTGCGGTGATAGTCCTCGGTATTATAAGCGGAGGAATTGAATTATGAAGCATTACTTTAATAAAGAAGCATTTGTTGAGGGGTTAAGCTGTTTGTTTTTTGCGTTTGCGCTTTTTTATCTGGTCTATACAGAAAAATATCTTTTATTTATAAGACCAGGAATGAAGATTTATTTATATTTTTCTGCCGTTGTAATGCTTATATGGTCAGTTTCGAGCTTCAGGAGAGTTTCTATACCTCAATACAAAATGCGTCTGAATCGTTTCCTGGTACTTATTATTCCGATGATTGCCATGTTCCTCCCATACACTGTTATTAAGGCATCAGAAACTGCAATTACCAGCCAGATGCAGACAAGCCAGACAGATATTCAGCAGAATACTTCTTCTCAAAATAAGACAGCTGGCAGCAATAATAGTAATCAGAAAGCTGCAGCTTCAAAGAATCAGGAAAACAATCAACAAAATAATCAACAAAATAATCAGGGACAGACTTCCGATTCTCAGGAGCAGCAGGGAAAAGATCTGCCCGGTCTAGATACAGAGAATAAAACAATTACTATTCCGGATACTGAATTTTATGCATGGCTTGTTCAGCTTAATAATTATCCTGACCAATATGAGGGGTATACCCTTCATATACACGGGACTGTTTACAGGGATGATTCTATGGAAGAAAATGAATTTGCCATTACAAGATTGCTGATGAGCTGTTGTGTGGCGGATCTGGCAAATTGTGGTCCATTATGTTTTTATGGCAATGCTTCTGATTTGACGCAGGATGCATGGATAAATGTAACAGGTACATATCACTATGACAAACATAAAGGGATGGAAATTACTGTCACTGATATAGAAGAAGCAGAGCCGTCAGAAGAGGAATATGTTTATCCTACTTATTAAACAGAGATAGCTTGATTCAAGAAAACTATTTATAAGGTATATATTTTGCTCTATCAGAATGTTTGAAACAGAGCTTTGGAGCCTTTTATCTATCATTTATTAACTCCGGAAATAGAAAATAATTTTGTGTAAATGCAAACTATTTGTATTATAGATGCTGGCGCGGGACAGAAAAAAATGCCGTTACTGTGAACTTTGTTCACAAAAAACACCTCGCGGAACGTTACCAGTGAACAGTATCAAAATGCCAACAATATTTGCAAATAATCTGCAATTTACATTGACCAACATCGAATAAAAGCGTACAATGCGATATTGGCAGAAATATTAATCTGGAAGGAGAAAATAAATTCAATGAAATTTTGTCTATCTCATAAAAAATATCTTTTAGCTGGCATTTATATTATCTGTGTTATATTTACCTGTTTTAATGCCAGATTCTATCACACTCCTCTGGCAAAAATATGTTCTGTATCAGAAATGGAAACCATGAGCAGAGAAGGAACCAGAGGTGCAGAAGAACACTATTATACTCAGAAAATTACAGCCCGGATATTGAACGGTGCATATAAAGGTAAAGAAATTACACTTTCTAACGAATACACTTCTTCACAGGTTCAGACGCAGAAATACCATAAAGGAGATACGGTACTTCTGAATGGGTCAAAAGACAGACCTGGAAAAACTATACGTTCTGTAAAACGTGACATCTATCTGGTCGTACTGGTGGGTGGTCTGATTATTCTTCTGATCTATATTACGAGAAAACAGGGGGGTTATACGATCGTATCAGTGATACTGAATACATTGATTTTTGCGTACGGATTTCAACTTTTGGGAGATGGAAAGAATATTCTGAGAATATGTAATGTAATTGCACTTCTTTTTTCGTTGACTACATTGATCTGTCTGAATGGAATTCACAGGAAAACATGGGCTGCTGTTCTTTCGACTTTATGTGTTCTTTTCCTGATTATGATGCTGTTTGATTTTTCTATTCACAGGTATGGAGATTTAGATTATTCTAATCTGGAATACCTTGGAAGCATGAGTAATTCAGCCGACATATTCTGGACAGATATTATGCTGACAGGGCTTGGAGCGATTATGGATGTAACAGTCACTATAAGTGCAGCAACTGGTGAAATTGTTCGCAAAAATCCATCAGTTTCTATAAGAAAGCTGATACATTCGGGAAGGGAAATCGGATATGATATTATGGGAACCATGATAAATGTACTGCTATTTGTTCTTGTAAGTGGCATGATTCCAATGTTTATTCTTAAAATGAATAATGAGATCAGATTTATAACGCTTGTAAGATATCACATTCCATATGATATCTGTCGTTTTCTGATAGAAAGTATTGGAATAGTGTTGGCAATACCAGTATCTGTTTTAATTGCTTCGATTATTATGAAAATACCATCACTGAAAAGGAGTGGAAAATAATGATTCTTTTTCTTACATTAGTGCTGCTTTTTTTGATGATTACAATTGGAGGAGAACGTGGAGCTGTTTCAATCATGGCACTGGCAGGTAATATTATTATTCTGTTTTTTTCGGTTATATTGATGTCAGCTGGTTTTCCCGCACTGCTTCTGATACTGGCGGCAGGAGCAGGTGTCTGTTATAATTCTCTGTTTTATCAGAATGGAAATAATGTCAAAACGCGAGCTGCCTTTCTGGCTACACTGTTTGTAATGCTGATTCTGTTTATTCCGATTTTTGCTATTACGTGGAGAACAGGAAGTTATGGCTTAAATGAACTTCAGATTTCAGAAGAGGATTTTATGTACTATTACAACACAGATATCAGTATTAATATGCTTCATGTGGCTGTTTTTGTAAGTGTTTTCAGCACTCTGGGAGCTGTCATTGATACTGCACTGTCTGTGACGTCATCTGTGTATGAAGTCTGGACTCATAAAAACAGTCTGGTAGAGAAAGAACTTACTTCAACAGGGTATCAGGTGGGAAAAGAAATTATAGGCACAACAGTAAACACGTTGCTTTTTGCATATCTTGGAGGGAGTATTTTATTGTTTTCCTATGTGCAGACACAAAAATATAGTCTGGAAATCATTCTCAATTCCAGATTCCTCTTTCAGGATGTTGCGATTATGCTATTTGGTGCTATTGCCTGTCTTGTTGCAGTTCCAGTATCAATTAAATGCATTATCTGGCAGATCAGACATATTAATCCAGATAAAAAGCAATTAAACGCTTAAATTACATGGTAATCAGAAGATGGGAATTTCATATATAGTGATGTCACTGATAAGAGAGATGCCGGTTGTGTGTAAGATTCTTGCATAATGGTATCTACTTATCGTCAGTAAGCTGAATAGAAATAAAAATTACCATATATTTCGTCAGATTATACAGAAAAATGGAAATTTTGAACCGCAAAAAATTACAATTTGAAATTAATCAAATATTGTAATCAGCCTATGATTATGGCATAATGATTAAGGATATGTAAAAATTGAGAAAAATCCACGTTAACAAAAGAAAATACTTTGAAAAGAAAGGTCGCCTCTGCAGAATTGGCAGAGGGAAACGACAACAGAGGATTAGAACATGGCAATTTTTTCAATGGTTTTATCTTTGCTGTGCGGAGTATCATTTTTCCTTTTTGGAATGTCGCTGATGGGAGACGGACTGAAATCCGTTGCTGGTAATAAGCTGGAAGCATTCCTTTACAAAATGACCAATACCCCGCTGAAGGGAGTAGCACTTGGAACAGGTGTTACCAGTGTAATCCAGTCATCATCCGCCACTACCGTTATGGTAATCGGTTTTGTAAACTCCGGTATGATGAAGCTGAAACAGGCAATTGGTATTATCATGGGTGCAAATATCGGAACCAGTATTACAGGATGGATTCTGTGTCTGTCTTATATCCAGGGCTCCGGTGGAATTGCAAGTATTCTTTCTACAGCCACTATTTCAGCAGTAGTTGCTGTAATCGGTATCATGCTTCGTATGGTCTGTAAGAGATCTGTATACCGAAATATTGGAAACATTATGCTGGGCTTTGCTATTCTGATGAATGGTATGCAGATGATGAGTGGAGCAGTTTCTCCTCTTCGTGAAAGTCCTGT
>ERZ827488.4329-NODE-4329-length-10287-cov-3.355258_pt1 | contig 10287 bp, 5 predicted proteins | sample MGYA00519771_ERZ827488 | MGnify/ENA primary metagenome ERZ827488 (study PRJEB31778, sample SAMEA3449323) | human gut metagenome | biome: human gut; feature: human-associated habitat; material: faeces | place: United Kingdom | collected 2010/2012 ...
AGTTCGAGCGCTTCGTGTTCGCCGGTCGAGGCGCCGCTGGGTACGGCCGCACGGCCGTGGGCGCCCGATGCCGTCGTGATTTCGACCTCGACGGTCGGGTTGCCCCGCGAGTCGAGAATCTCTCGTGCATGTACATCTACAATTTGCATAGTCGTATTGTTTTTTGCGTTTGTTTTATTTGTTAATTATCAATTCGATAACGGAATCGTCCGCCGGTTTATTGTGCGGCGGGGAGACCTTTTCGCGCTTTTCGTGCGGCGACAGAGCGCCGGGCGGTGCGCTCTGCATCGTCGTGTGCAATGCGTGTGCCGAATCGGGGCTGCGGGGCGGGAATTCAGCCGGCGAACGGCGCGTCGTTGACGAGCAGCGACGAATCGCCGTAGCTCAGGAACCGGAAATCGTTCCGGAGGGCATAGTCATAAATTCTGTGCCAATTTTCGCCGACGTAGGCCGAAACCAGCAGCAGCAGGGTCGATTTGGGCTGGTGGAAATTGGTGACGATCGCCCGCACGATGCGCCAGCGGTAGCCCAGCGGTGCGATCATGATCTGCGTCGAGGCTTTCAGCGTGCCGAGGTCGTTCCGCTCCATGTAGGCCAGCAGTTCTTCCAGCGCTTCGCGGCCGGTGTAGGAGGCCGGCATGTCGTAGAGTTCCCATTGGCCGACCGCGCGCATTTCGTCGGGCGATCCTTCGCGCCGGATGCGCCAGGCCAGCGCTGCCAGCGATTCGAGCGTGCGTACCGAGGTGGTGCCCACGGCGACGATGTGGCCCCAGCGGCGCAACAGCCGTTCGACGGTCGTGCGGCGGATCTCGAAATGTTCGGTGTGCATCGCGTGGCGGCAGGCGTCGTCGTCCTTGACGGGAAGGAAGGTGCCGGCTCCGACGTGGAGCGTCACCTCTTCGAACTCGACGCCTGCGGCGCCGAGCGACGCGATCAGTTCGGGGGTGAAGTGCAGTCCCGCCGTCGGCGCGGCCACCGAACCTTCGAATTTGGAGTAGACGGTCTGGTAGCGCGTGTAGTCGATCTGCTGGCTGTCGCGGTTCAGGTAGGGCGGAATCGGAATCCGTCCGAGGTATTCGAGCAGCTGCCCGAACGTCATCGCCGCCGACCACTCGAAGCGCACGGTATGCTCGCGGCCGCGGTTCTCGACGAGCCACGCCCGCAGATGCTCCGGGCGGCCTTCGTGCTCGAAGTTGATCTCCACATACCCCTCTTTCCATTTCTTGAGGTTGCCCACGATGCACGACCATTCGCACCGCCCGACGACGGCGAACGCCCGTTCGTAATCGGCCGGATCGTGCGGTTCGAGACAGAACACCTCGATGCGGGCACCCGAAGGCTTGTGCATGATGATCCGTGCGCGAATCACCTTCGTATTGTTGAACACCAGCAGCTGGCCTTCGGGCAGCACGTCGCCGATGTCGGCGAAATGCGCTTCGCCGATCTCCCCGCCGCGGTAAACCAGCAGTTTCGAGGCGCTGCGCTCGGCCAGCGGGAACTTGGCGATCCGCCCGTCGGGCAGGTCGTAATCGAATTCGTTTATGTCTATATGCCGTTCATTCATGGACACAAATGTACGTTTTTTTCGCTTCCGTTGCACACGCTCCGGCCGATAATCGCCCATATACCATATCCCACAGGCCCTCTCGGTCAAAAAAGCCGCCCGGTCTCGGACCGGACGGCTTCCCCTCAAAAACTATTCAAAGCCCACCTCTATTTGGAATAAACATAAATCTCGGAGCTGAGAGGCGCCGACCCATACATATGCCAAATTATATAACGAGCGGTTATCGGCGCGATAAACGAAACATACTGCGTTCCGGCAGGCGTCATCGACAAGCCCTCTTCAGGCGTTACGAGTTTCCACCCGGCCCCGTCATCGCTGGTATAAACAGCACAAGAACTCATCGCATAAGCCGCACCGTAAGCACTGAACGTCTCCAATCCGGTAACAGTCTTTGTAGCACCCATGTCGATTTTTACACCGAGATGGGGAGTATTGAACCATATATAATCTCCGGTATTCCCATTGATCAATTTAGGTTGATGGGCTCCCCAGTCTGCATTATTATCATCCACATTGGTAGCATAAACCGACCAACCGCTGTAATCCGCAATCCGGCTGCCCGAAGGTTTCACGCCGGCCTGTATATCCATGGATTTGGCTTTGTTTATCTGAACGGACAGCTCCTTCTGTTTCGAAGAAATACGCAATTGTCCGGAAACAGGCTGCACCGATCCGATCCCGACCGTCACTTTGTAGGTGGCAGCCTCCTGCGGAACAAAACTCCAATCCGTCCTGAGATCCATCGTATCTCTGGCTACCAACTCCCCGGCAGGAATCACGACGGCACCGCCTTCGCGGAAAGTAACGATCTCCTCCGGCATATCGCCTTCGATCGTATAAGCGAACTTCACGGCGACATCCGACTTCCATGGTTTGGCAAGACAAACCGCAAACGGCATCGAGACCTCCGTATCGCCTGCAATTCCCAAAGACGAATGCGTCTGATTGAACTCCAAAGAGCCGATTCCGAGCTTCAGACGTTCCAAATAAACATAGTCGGCCGTCCATTCGTCTGTTGCATACTCATCGTCGTCGCATGCGACAAAACAACCCGCAACAGCAGAAACGAGAACTCCGGCCAAAAGATATTTCAATTTTTTCATCATAATGTAATCGTATTTAACAAACAATTTCAATGAACCGCATGGCGGCAGGCACGCACCGGGCGCGCCTGCGCCATAATTACGGGATTAAGGCCACGGCGTTTCCGTATCGGTGGACTTGATGCCGGCAACCCACGTCGGGGTCTTGGACGTCTTCAGCGTATGCCCGTTGCCCGTGCAATCCTCGAACGTATTGCCCTCGCCTTCGTTGAAGCGCCAGTAAGCCTCCAAGCCCTGCGATTTGGCGCTGGTCGTGGTCATGTTATTCTGCACCTGCGCTTCCGTACGGCATACCGACCAGATACGCGCCTCGGACATCAGTATCTTACATCCGCTCCACCACGAATCGCCGGTTCCGTGTCCGCCGCCGGCATCGCCGCCGAACCAGTTGGCCGATCCGAAGTTGGGATCGCACACGCCCTCCTTGCTTCCGGCAAAAGTGCCGTTGACATAAAGGGTCACCTTGGTTCCGTCATAGGTCAGCGCCAGATGCTGCCATTTGTTGGGCGTGAACGACAACGACGGATTGAGATACCAGCCGTCGCCTTGGAACTGCACCAGCGAATGGGCCTTATGGTCCGAAGTGTCGTTCTGCGGGTCCTCGAAGCGCAGCAGCACCGAACCGCCGTTGGTAAATACGGCACGGTTGCGGTTGGCCGTATTGCTCACTTGGAAACGCACCTCGACCGTAAACTGCGGAAGCGTCAAGGGGAAACCGTCGGCGGCAAGTCCCGCGCCGCCGACGAACATCGGGAGCGACGAGACGACGATCGCTTCGGTCGTAATCACATAGGTCGAGGTCACCGAGGTCACCGGAACCGACCCGTCGGCGCTGACAAGACGCAGCGGCAGGGCATAGCTCTCGCCGACATACTCCTTGGGCAGCGGCTTGATATGGATCTTGGTTGCAGGAGCGCTGAATTCTCCGGCCTTGATCGTCACTTCGGAGTCCATCTCGTAGACCTCTTCGGGCAGTACGAGAAAACTCGAAGCCTGCTTCTGGTTGTAACGGTCCAGCACCTCGGAATCGACCACGAATTTCAGCTTTACGTCTTTCGTTGCGGCCTCGCTCAGGCAGGCCGTGATTTCGGCGTCGGCGCCCAGTTCCGTAATGGTCACTTTCGTGCTTTTATTCGACGCGCTCTCGCTGACGAAGGCGTGCACTCCGAGCGTATCGTAATCGGCATCGTTGCAGGCCGAGAATCCCGAAACGAGCGCCGCGAGACCGAGAACTGCTGTTTTAATGCTGTTTTTCATCTTTTTCTTGCTTTTGGTTGTTCGGACTAATTGACTGCGGGGTTCTGCGCCTGAATTCCGGTTCGCATCCATTTGTAGGAGGGTTTGTTCACCGCCTCGTTGCTGAACCGGTAACCGCCGAAACCGCCTTTGCGGAAGCCGTTGACGGGCTGCCATCTGGCCATTCCCAGCAACGACGGGCACTCGGCCTTGTCGAGTCTGGTTCCGTTGCGAAGCGTCCAGAAATAACCGCCGTTCAATGCGTCAATGGCGCTCTCCATGTTTTCCGTAACGATGAAGCGCTTGGTGATCTCCTCCTCGGACATCACGCCCCCAAATCTATTGATTATCTGCGTCAGGCGCGAGTCCATATTCGACTCGCTCTGTCCGGCATTGGGCGACGGAGTGCCGCCGGAAACCGAATAGGCCTGTCCGATGAAATAGTCGAAATAAGTCGCCGCGCTCACAGGAACCTTCCAGAGTTCGCCGTCGATAACGAGCATTTTACCCGAATTGGACTGAGGGCCGAGGTGCTTGCACAAAATATCGAGGAACCATCTCACATAAGTATCGTTTTCATCGAGTTTGCCCACAACTCCATCGACATTCGGTTCGAAATCGATATCCAGACCGTCGTAGTTGTACTTGTAAATGGTATCCGCGATAGCCTGCGCATATTTCTCCATCGAGGTCTTGATGGCCGCTTCATCGTCGTCCACCCAGCCCCAGAACGCTTCGCGGGTCGCTTCATCGACATCATATTCGGCAGGAGTGAACCCCTTGCCGACATACTGGATAAAGGTACACATCAGCACTTTGGTCCCTTTCTTCTGCTGCACCATGCGGAGATCTTCGATCTTGCCCTGCGAAAGGTTGCTCGAATTGTCCCACAACGAGACCATATCCATACTGTCGGGAAGTCCCATCAGCATACTGGCCGTCAGAACGGCAGGATCGCCCCAGCCGCTGAACCACCCGAACGAAATCGAGTGATCCGTCTTTTTCCACTCGCGCAGAGCTTGGTAGTAGGATTCGGGGCGCGAGGTCTCGGTATTGCCGTAATCGACCTTCTTTTCGGCTTCGACCTCCGTCCAGTCGCTGCAGTTGGTAAACGCAGTCGCGAAAAGCAGCGCCGCCGCCAATGCCCATATATTTTTCTTTATGTTCATAATGTATGCTTTCGTTTAGGTTTCGACACTATTTTTTCTTCGTCCAGAAAAGATCGACCGACTCGTTGTCCGTACCGCCCAGCAATGCCACCGCCTTGTCGTAATTGCTCTTGTTGAGGTTACGCTCGGTATAGGGATAGCGCAGCCGGCGCAGACCGCGGAAGTTGTCGGAGATAACGCCGCCGCTGAGGTTGTCGATGGCCGGCGCCAGTTCGGGATAGCCCGTACGGCGGAATTCGGCCCACGCTTCGAGTCCCATCGGGAAGTTTGCGATCCATTTCTGGGTGATGATGCGCTCCAGATTCTTCTCCGTGCCGTCCGCGTCGTTCCACTTGATCTTGACGTCCGTCTGACGGTCGTAGTTGTACTTCGCGCCGCGCGGATCGTTCAGATGTCCGGCGGGAACGAGCGTTTCATCGGCCAGATAGGCGTCGATGTCCTCGCCCGCCACGCCGTTCTGCTCCATCGACAGACGCACGCCGGCCTCGTAGTAGGACTGCGCCGTACCGCCTACGGTCCACTCTCTGAGCGCCATCTCGGCGCGCAGGAAATTGGTCTCGGCGGCCACGAAAATCGGCAGCGACGAGCCGGACTGCACGTTGGGCAGCGAATAACCGCTTACGGCCGATTTCTCGAATCCGGCCGTACCGGCGCGCATGCCGATATAGCGGGTGTTGTCGAAGGTCGATTTCTGGAAATAGGCTTCGCAGCGGGGATCGTCGTACCCGGTCATGTAATCGACGATCGAAGCATTGATTCGCAGGTCGCCCCACGACGCCGAAGCCAGCTGATAGGGATTTCCCTGCACGCCGGGACTCATCATGGCGTTCTGGGCGTTGGTCTCGATCAGGCCGGCGGCATGGCCGCAGGCGCTCTCGGCGGCCTCGCGGTCGTTCGAGCGGATCGCCGCACGCAGGCAGAGCGAGTTGGCCAGACGCGCCCAAGCCGTATAGTCGCCTGCGAAAATCGGATCGTTGTTAGCCAGCGGTTTCGACGCCGGATACTCCTGCGCATAGGCGTAGAGCGTGGTCGCCGCGCCCGCGAGGTCCTCGATGATATGCTTGTAGACATCCTCCGCCGAGTCGTACTCGACATAGAATGAGCCGTCGGCCACCTTGCTGTAGGGGATCGGGCCGTAGCAGTCGGCGACGCGCATCATCACGGCGGCGCGCACCAGACGGGCCATCGCGTAGTAGTGGCCCGACTTGCTGGTCGATTTCTCTATGTCGAAGAAGTTGGCGTAAATATCCTCGAACATCGTATTGTACGGCGTGGCGTTCCATGCGTCGGACGCATTGAACGTATCGAAGTTCTGACCGCCCCAGCGGTTCGACAGCGTGAAATATCCGCCCAGCGAGCCGACCATCTGATCGACCATCTGCGAGTCGTTCTGCTGCACGTACATCATGGCGTCGAGCATGGTGGGAATCAGCACGGCGGGGTCTCCCTTGTAAAGGGCATAGGGATCGGTGTTGTACTCGTCGAAATTGCCCGTACAACCCGCAAAACCGCATACCGTCAATAAGAGGCAGGTAAGTTTAATGATATTTTTCATAGCTTTGGTTCGGTTAGAATTGCAGTTTCACGTTAAAGCCGAAATTGCGCGTGCTCGGCTGCATGAAGTAGTCCACGCCCTGATAGTAGGCGTTGTCCGTCGCCGCCGAGATTTCGGGGTCGAACGGCGCCTTGCAGTAGATCATCCAGAGGTTCTTGGCGACGAATCCGACCGTCAGTCTGGCTTTGTTGCGGAACCACCGCGCCGGCAGCGTATACTGCAGGCTCAGCTCCTGCAGGCGTACGTTGGTGGCGCTGTAGAGGTAATAGGCTCCGTAACCGCCCTCGGCCGTCGAAATCGCCGAATAGTACTTCTGGGGATCGACGGTGCCGTAGTTGATCGGAATGCCGCCGCGGTCGCGCGCGTCGGCCGTGGCCTGCGACGCGCCGTAGTAGTCCAGCACGCCCTGCGTGGCCGAGTAGGTCAGGCCGCCGATTCGGGCCGTGAGGACCGCACCGAGTTCGATGCCCTTGTAGCCGAAGCTGTTGCTCCAGCCCATCGTGTAGCGGGGCGAGAGCTGGCCCACCTTGCGGAAGTCGGTTTCGGCGATCGAGAGGTTGCCCGTCGAAGGATCGATCTCGATGTTGCCGTTCAGGTCGCGCTTAAGCTCGTGATTGACGTAAATATCGCTCATCGAACCGCCCGGACGCAGGATGACCTGCGGCGCCACGTTGCTCGCGCCCAGCCAGTCCTTCTGAATCTCGTTGTCGGTGATGGTCTCGCCCGTCACGGGGTTCACTTCGCCGGCCGCCAGCCGCTTGATCTCGTTGCGGTTGAGCGTAAAGGTGTACGAACTGCTCCATGTGAAGTCATTCCACTTGTTGTTGTAGCCCAGCGCCAGCTCGACGCCTTGGTTCTGCACGTCGCCGGCCTGCACGACCACTTGGTTGTAACCCGACGAAGAGGGCAGCGGCGCATAGATCGTCTGGTGGTAGGTGTTCGAACGGTAGTAGGTCACGTCGAAGTTGATGTGGTTGAGGAAACGGGCGTTCAGGCCGATCTCCCACGACTTGGTGTCCTCAGGCTTGAGGTTGTAGGCCGGATAGGTCGAAGGCTTGCTCCAGTTGTGGGTCTGGTTGTTGAACGAGTAGGCCGGATTGGAGAGGTAGCGGGCGAAAGCCGACGCCACCTTCGAATACGACCCGCGCACCTTGAGGAAGGTGAACCATTCGGGCATGTTCACCATGTTGGAAACCACGGCCGACAGACCCACCGAAGGATAGAAGAACGACGAGTTTTTGGAATAGGCCAGCTGCGAAGCCCAGTCGTTGCGGCCCGTCACCGTCAGGTAGAGCATCGAGCGCCACCCCACCTCGACCGAAGCGAAGATCGCCTGCGTCTGGTCGTGCCATCCCTCCTGCAGGGGTTTGAACTTCTCCTGATAGTTGAGGTTGTTCATGGCGAAATGGTTGGTCAGCAGCAGGTCGCCCGCCACGCCGGCCTGCTCGTAGCGCTGGTCGTTGATCGAAGCGCCGATGTTGGCGTTGAGCGTCCAGTCGTCGCCGAAGGTCTTGTCGATGTTGAGCATCACGTCGCCGTAGAAACTGCGGTCGTGCTGCGTCTGGTCTTCGTAACCGCCGTTCGTTCCGCAGAAGGTGGTCAGCGTCGAGGCGTAGAGCTTCTGCTTGATGCGGTATTCCGAATTATCGACCCGCACGCGGCCCGAAACGTTCATCCAGTCGGTGATGTTCCACCGCAGCGATGCGTTGAGCATGTAGCGGCGCTTGCTCGTCTCGCGGTTCATGCGGTTCTGAATCCAATAGGGGTTCTGCAGCGAATGCGCGCCCTCGCCGTAAGGCCAGTACTGCACCATATAGCCGCGCACGGGGTCCCAGCGCTCGAAAAGGCGAATTTCGTCGAAGTCGTCGCTGCGCGGGAAGAGGTAGAGCGCGGGCAGCGGGTTGTAATACTTGCCCTGCGTCACCATGTTTTCGTCGTGCTGGATGATAAAGCTGGCGCCCAAGTCCAGTACGAGCTTGTCCTTGGCGAACGAGGTGGTATTGCGGGCCGTGAAGTTGTAGCGGTCGTACGTATTTTCGGGAATGATGCCCGCCGTATTGGTCGTCGAAGCCGAGATATAGGTCTGGTTCTTCTCGTTGCCCGTCGATACCGACACCGAGTTGATGATGTTGGTTCCCGTGTTGAAGAACTTCTTGGCGTCGAACGTGCTGGCATACTTCTCACCCCAGTTCATCAGCCCCGAACTGGTTCCGTAGCTGTTCTGCATGTCGGGCAGCCGGTAGACCTTCGAAAAGGTCGTACTGTTGCTGACGGTCACCACCGTACGGTCCTTGACGCCGCGTTTGGTGTTGATGACCACCACGCCGTTGGCGGCGTCGCTGCCGTAAAGGGCCGCAGCCGAAGGGCCGGTCAGCATGTTGATCGACTCGATGTCTTCGGGGTTGATATCCGCGGCGCTCTCCGAACCGGCCTGCTTGGCATAGGTGCCGCCGTCGCCGCCGAAGCTGTGGTTATACATCGGAATACCGTCGATCACATAGAGGACGTTGTTGCCCTTCTCGATCGACTTCTCGCCGCGCATCACCACGCGCGCGCTGGCGCCGGGGCCGCTCGCACCGCTGTTGATCTGCACGCCGGCCACCTTGCCGACCAGCGAATTCATGAAGTTGGCGTCCTTGACGGTCGTCAGCTCCTCGGACTTGACCTGCTGCACGTTGTAGCTCAGGGCCTTCTCCTGACGTTTGATGCCGAGGGCCGTCACCACGACGTTCTCCACCGCCACGGCCGAATCGCGGAGCGTAATCCGGAAATCGGTGCGGCTGCCGACGGTCACATCGACCGGCTCGTAACCCAAGTAGGTAACGATCAGGACAGCATTTTCCGCGGGGGGGGGAACTTGCAGCGAGAAGGAGCCGTCGGTATTGGTCGAGGCGCCCACGGTCGTACCTTTGACGATCACCGAAGCTCCGATCACCGGCGCGCCGTCGGCGTCGGTCACCACGCCCTTCACGGTCACGGGCCTGCGGTCGGCCTTCGAAAGCAGAATGTATTTGCCGTCGAAACGGTAGACCACGTCTGTTCCGCGCACCATCTGCGCGAGCGCTTCCGAAAGCGGGCGCGCCTCCACATCGACGCTCACGACGCTGTTGATGTCCACGTCCTTGTTCGACAGGAACAAATAATTGGTTTGGTTCTCGATTTCATTCATCACACGCTCCATGCTGACGCCCGACAGACGGATCGTCACCGCATTATTCTGAGCGTATGACCGTGTGGCATAGAACGATGCGCACACGACAAAAAAGAGTGTAAACAGGCATTTAATTTGCTGAATACGTTTTTTGTTCATACTTTTGCAATTAGTTAGTTGTTAGTAGGCTGGGTAGCTGATTAACGGCCGACCGCGGCTTGCGGATGTTGCGACCATCTGCAAGTTTTTTTAATTTGCCCCGGACGACCGGCGAGGGTCATTGTTCGGCTCTTCTCATAGGCAGTCTTTTCGTTTTTTTCAGGTTTATAAATTGGTTATCGTATGACGATCGTTCCGTTGTCTTCGCTGCGCGTATAGGTGAAATCCGAGGCCATCTGCAACAGGCGCAGCGCCGAATCGACGCCGTCCGAAATGCGGATCTTGCCGTGGTTGTAATCGACCTCCGGCATCCGGGCGCGGTCGATCCGTATCTTCACGCCGAAGCT
>ERZ827488.4335-NODE-4335-length-10275-cov-10.656947_pt1 | contig 10275 bp, 6 predicted proteins | sample MGYA00519771_ERZ827488 | MGnify/ENA primary metagenome ERZ827488 (study PRJEB31778, sample SAMEA3449323) | human gut metagenome | biome: human gut; feature: human-associated habitat; material: faeces | place: United Kingdom | collected 2010/2012 ...
GATGCCGTGCCGCAGCCGCCGGAGCGGTGCTTAAGCCGCAAGGCGGGAATTGTGCAGTGTTGCCTTAAGGGAAAGTACCCCCATATACTATCGTCAGCTCTGCACAGCAATGTGCAGGGCTTTTTTATTACCGCAAAGGAGATGAAACCGATTGGCAAATTACCAAAACATTTTACGGCAGGCACATCAGGCGATTGCCGATGTAGCAGACAATGCCGACAGCTGGCGGGCGTTTTTGCGCTCAGCTGCATATACAGCGCATGCCCGTCAAGTAAAGCGGCTGTCCCGGCATTTGAAAAAATATTTGTACTTGGCGGCGTCCCATTCATAAAAGCCGGTGGCAGCGCTGCTTCACAGTGAGGGAATCTTTGTAAGCATCCTGAATCTATTGCATAGCAAAGAAAAATGATTGGCAATTCCAATTATAATATGCTTTAATGAAGAGCAAAACACTTACAATGTAACAATCTGCAATGCTTAAAGACACTGAACTGACCCGAACAAATCTCAAGGAGATATACCATGGCAGAACGCGAACTGCGGCGGATGAACCGCATGGAATTGATAGAGATCATCTACGCGCTCAAACAGCACGAGGAGGAACTGGAACGGCAGAATGCCAATCTTCGCCAACAGCTTGCAGACCGCACGCTGCGGCTGGAGCAGGTTGGTTCCATCGCCGAGGCCGCCTTGTCGCTGAACCGGGTATTTGAAGCCGCACAGGCTGCGGCAGATCAATATTTGGAATCGGTCAAGGCGCAGTACCCTGTGCAGGGCACCGAGTTTTCGCCCACCGCGAATAACGAAGGGGCATATTGGAAATGAAGGGACTGAGCGGAAAACGCGTTGAGATTCCCTCTATGGAGGAGATCATGCAGGAGCGCAAACGCCTGTCTTACCGCAGGCGTTACAAGCGTGTGCTGAAAAGCACCGCCTATGCGCTGGTCGTTGTGGCAGCCATTGCGGTGCTGCTGGCAACGAACCTGCTGCCGGTGCTGCAGGTGTCGGGTGACAGCATGAACCCAACCTTGCAGGATCAGGACATTCTGGTTCTGCTGAAAACAGATACTCTGGAAAAGGGAGATCTGTGCGGCTTCTACTGGCAGAACAAGCTGCTGCTCAAGCGAATCATCAGTATCCCCGGGGATGTGATTTCGATTGACGGCAACGGCCTTGTGACGGTGAATGGCGAGGTGCTGGAGGAACCGTATGTCGATGAGCTGGCTCTGGGAGAATGTGACCTCAGCTTCCCGTATCAGGTGCCTGAAAATCGCTTCTTTGTGATGGGTGACCACCGCGCGACCTCGATCGACAGCCGGAGTACGGTTGTCGGCTGCGTCGAAAAGAGTCAAATTGTGGGCAAGGTGTTTCTTAGGGTATGGCCCGTGCCCCGTATTTCGTGGATAGGCTGATGGAGGAGCCCACATGAAAAATCAATTGGACAAGGCGATTCGGCGGGTAATGGCAGCGCGCCATGCGGAGCACCGCCGTGCTGCCGTGCTGGTGATACTGGCACTGTTGACGATACTTTCTGTCAGCTGGCGTCTGCACCAAGTAGGCATCGCGATGACGGACGATGAATACTCCTGCGGATATGAGGAGCATGTACACAGCGACGCCTGCTATACCGAGGTCTTGATCTGCGGTTATGAAGACGGAGCATCGGAAACCCCTGCTGATTCAGCGGAGGAAGACGGCAAGACCGCGCCGGCAGCTCACTCCCATACCGCAGACTGCTACCAAAGGGTGCTGACCTGCACCCTCCCGGAGCATACCCACACGCTGGAATGTCTGGCGGACATAACCGCAGATGTTGAGACCCCGGCAGACTGGGACGAGCAGAGCGAGGGCGTGAGCAGCTTCTGGAGCGATGCCATGACGGAAATCGCACAGAGACAGCTTGGCTACACCGAGAGCGCCAAAAACTTTACGGTGGACAAGGCGCTGGGCGAGACCTTGGCGCAGGCCCATCACTACACACGCTACGGTGATTGGTACGGCAACCCTTACGGGAGCTGGGATGTGATGTTTGTCGCCTTCTGCCAGCATTATGCAGGCATACCGGAGGATGTCATCCCGCAATGCGCAAGCCTGCTTCAGCTGCGCACGGAATTGGAAAACGCGCACCCTGAATACATCACCCCGGGTGGCAGTGAGGCCACACCGGGCGACATCGTACTCTATACAAATGCCGCCGGTGAGGAAACGATCGGCATTGTAACCGCGTATGATGGCGCGAACCTGACCGTTGTTTCCGGCGCTGTGGACGGTGCGGTAGCGGCTGTGACGGTCGCAGAGGCCGATGTCACCAATACCATCCGTGTGTTGGATGCGTATGGCGTGTATGCGCAGACCGGCGCATCAGACGGATCCGAAGAACTCTCCTTTGATGCGGACGCCATTTTGGCAAGAGATGGCGCGGTGGCGTATATTGTTTGGCAATGGCCGGATCCCATAATGCCGGCTGCGGAAGACGATGATACACTGACCGCAGCGGCAGCAACCCCTCAGTATGACAGCGAGGGCAACCTAAAGCTGGATAATCTGCTGACAAGTACAGCTATTTCCATCAAACAAGGTAATGTCTGGGAACCGCTGGATAACGATGCATCTATTAAGGACGGCACCCCGGTTCGGGTGGAGATTGCCTACAAGGTACCGGCAGGTGCACTCCAAAATGACAAAAACACCGCGACCTATACCCTGCCGAAGGGCGTCTATCCCAAGAAAGATCTGACAGGAAACATCACCGATTCAAACGATGAGATAATTGGTACCTTTACGCTTACAAAAAATTCTCCTACGGTCACATTTACATTTAATAACAATACGAACCATGAGTTCCACGGTACCTTCAAGTTTGAGACCCCGATCAATTACGCAGAGACCGGTGGCGACGGCCAGATACATCTGGGCGAGAAAACCTACACCATTGAGCCGGAGTATTCGCTGAACACGAAGAAAGAGCACACCCTTTCGGAAGACAACAGTAAGGTAAGCTACACCGTCACAGTCAATGCCCCAAATGGTACGCATAACCAGACGGTCACCATTACGGACCGGCTGGCCGCAGAGAATACCGCAAGCGGCAGCTATGATACGAGCAGCATCAAAATCGATGGGAAGCCGCTCTCTGAGTATACAGATGCCGCCATTATCTACAACGCAGACGGCAAGGGCTTTACGATCACAGGGCTGCCGCCTCTCGGATATAACCAGTCGTATGAGCTGACCTATGACGTAACTGTGGGTGCTGTGACAGGCGCAGACGGTTCCGGTACGCTCGTCAACACAGCCAAGAGCACAACCAATACGCTGCAGAGCAACGAGGCCAAGGATACCGTCACCGTGAAGGAGAGCAGCATTACCAAAGCAGGCACCTATGACGCTGCGACCCACCGCATCAACTGGGTCATCACGGTAAAAAATCCGGGCGGTGATTTGGCAGGCTATACGGTGACCGATACACAGGTCACACAGCTGGACATTGTTGGTGATGTAACGCTGAAGAGGGCTGACGAAACAGTTGTAACAACCATCACTGGCAACGATTTTCTGACCAACGGCTATACCTTCCCGGCAGGTTCCAATGCGAGCTCCTATACATTTACCTATCAAACGGTTGCACCGGACCCGGTGAATGGCACCGTTTCTGCAACCAACCAGGCAACGCTGGAAAAAGGTTCACGTTCCTATACCGCGACAGCCAATGTTTCCACCGGTGTAGGCAAAGTGGATATTCGAAAGTATCCGGGCACTGTCACGCCGCTGGAAAACGGTGACCAAAAGGTCATGTGGAATATAACCGGAACGGTTCCCGCGGGCGTTAACAGTTTCAAAATCGTGGATAACATCCGCGAACCGCTGTACGGCGTCAAAACCCAGCTGGAAACCGCCATTCGAAACAATCTGCGCTTGACGATGGAAGGCGGCACAACGCTGACATGGGCGCAAGCGGTAGATGAAGGCATACAGATTCAGCTTTCCTTTTTTTCCAACGGTTCGAATGACTGGGACGATTCCGACAACGGCATTTCGGTTTCCGATGATGCAACCGCGGTGCATCGCATCTGGCTGCATTTTAGCCGGACGGACGGCGAGAAGCTGCGCATTTTGAGATGCACCATCAGCGACATTCCAACGGTGGCAAAAACGTCTGATATGGCGAACAATACCACGAGGCATTTTGTGAACCGTGCAGAGATTTACACCGATAGCGCCGGGAACGAGGGCTGGAGAGGAACTTACGATTATACAAAGACGGGCTCGATCACCAAGGAAGCATCTGACAATAGCGGCAATGGGTACAAGCAGAACAACAGCACTACCTATGCCAAAAACAAGGTCATCTGGTATCGCATCAAACTGAATCTGGGTAGCGGTGATGTAGACAAGACCCAAACGCTGACGGTGGTAGATAAGATCCCGGACGGCATGAAGCTGGCTACGGACAATAATTTTCTTAGCAGCTATAGGATTGCGGCGGATCTGGATACAAAGCCGGGCAATAAATATACGGGAAAAATCCAAAGCCCGAGCGAAAACATATACAGCCTTGTGTTTGGTAGGGATACTTATTGGTCGATTGACACTTCAGATCCAAAGCAGCTGACCATTAAGGTCCTTCCGGTTACGCTGAACAAGCTGATTGACCCAAACAAAACAACGGATCATACTGTGGAGATCCGCTATGCGCTCCAGCTGGATGATGCGACAGCCTGGAACGAGCGTACTCTCGAGGAAAAAACCTATACGAATACTGCCACATGGGACGGTGCATCGTCATCGTCCGGCATGACCATCACGCGCCCGAAAAAGGAGCTTCTGGAAAAGACCGGCAATTATGATGCAAAAACCCATCAAGCCAATTACACCCTTTGCATCAACCCCCGCGCAGAGGATCTCGCACCGGGCAGTGACACGCTCGAGCTTACGGACACGATGGAAAGCGAATACTTCGGCAAAACCGGCATGGAGCTGATGCTGGATTCTATCAAGGTATATGAATACATCCTGCAGGACGGCGACTGGGTAAAGGGCGAAGAAGTCAAGGACGGTGTCCGCGTTGAAAAGGTTGAAGAAACCGCATCGACGCGGCAGTACAAGTTCGTTCTGCCGGACGAGAAAGCCCTGGTACTGGAGTACTCTTATAAAATGAATCCGGGTAATCTCGCAAGCGACATGGCGGTAAAAAATACGGCTACGCTGGCGGGAAAAATTGTAGGCAATCAGGTTTCGGTGAAAAGCGACAGTGCATCGGCAACTGTACACAATGCCGTTCTGACTGTTTCCAAGACGGATTCTGCTACAAACTTAGCCATCACGGCAAGCCCGGCAACCTTTGCGATATACCACTATAATAAAATCAGCACAGGGTGGGATTTTATTAGGCCGGAGAATACAGGTTCGAGCGGCAGCTTTGACCTGACATTTGCGCAATCCCCTACAACAGGCAGCCCGCAGCTGGTCACCGGGGACCTGTATAAGCTTGTGGAAACAGCGGCCCCGGCAGACTATGCACTGGATGAAACCCCGCGCTATTTTATCTGGAACAACAACGCAACGGATGATGACAAAAAAGCAGCTGCGCTTACAGCTGCAACCGGAGCTACTGTCCCGGAGGGGGTTACCACTGCAAACATCAGCTTTTTGGGCGTGAACGGAGACCGCGCCACAATGGCCATCCCCAACAAGCAAAACTGCCTGACCCTGCGCAAAATCTGGTATGGCATCGGGAACGACACGATCGAAGCACCGGTGGACGAGATCCAGGTGCAGCTGTACCGGTACAAGGACGGAACAAACAAGGCGGACGCGGAGACGGTCGGAACGGTCACCTTGACAAAAGCTGACGGCTGGACCAAGAAAATTTCTTCCTTGGAGAGCGGTTATCACTACTATGTAGAAGAGCTAGGAACAGACAGTGGTGCGCTTATCTTCTATGAAGTAAAGTACAGTGAAAGCAACGACACCGGTGTCACCGGCGGCGGCACCATTACCATCACGAACAAGCAAAAGCCCAGCTATGAGCTGCCCGCCACCGGCGCGGCCGGCACACCCCCGTATACAGCAGCAGGCGCCCTGATAATGGGCATCGCGCTGATGTTAAGATATCTTATCAACAAACGCAGCCATTCGAGGGGGGGGTGAAAATTAGAAATAACCCCTCCACCGGTGTGGACAAAGCAGACCAACCTATTTGAGCAAGGAGACATAAAACCAATGAAGTACATGAAAAAACTCATAACACTGCTTGCCGTGCTGACGCTTGCACTGGCCATGGCCGTCCCAGCGTTTGCAGAAACGACAACAACAACTTATACAATCACAATCAAAAATGGCACCGGCACCTATGCAGCATATCAGATTTTCAAGGGTGACCTGCATGATAACACGCTGTCCAACATTAAGTGGGGCGATAATGTTACACATGATGGTCAGAAAGTGCTTGGTCATCCAGCTGACAAGGCGAAGGCCCTCACGGGAGAGGCCGAAGCAAAGGCTTTCGCTTCTGAAGTTGCACAGTATTTGACCGACCCTGCTGCAGGTACAGGCACGGATTCCATCACAGGTCTGGCAGCCGGTTATTATCTGATCAAGAATACTGATGTAGGAACAGGCGAAGTTTTTACCGACTACATTCTGCAAGTTGTCGAGAATGTCACTGTCCAGCCGAAGAGCGGAAAGCCAACGCTGGATAAACAGATCAGACACAATGATAATGGTGAATGGGGTGTTGTCGGCGATAACCAGATCGGTGACACCGTTGAGTTCCGCACGATCACGACTGTTCCGATTGTGAGCGGGTATACCGAATACACGTATGTAATCCACGATGAAATGTCCGCAGGGCTGACATCAAATGTCCACAGCAACGATGATGTGACAATCAAGGTAAATGATGAAGATGCAAAAAAATTGGATAAAATCTATTATACTGTGACGTTTGACCCAAAAAATGCGAACAAGTTCACAGTTACAGTCGATGTACTGAAAGCCATTGAGGATGGCAAAATGGCTGCGGGAGATACACTGTATACATACTACACAGGTATTCTCAACGAAAATGCCAAGGTCTATAATGACGGTAAACAGGACAATAAAGCATATCTGGAGTACAGCAACAACCCGCATGATAATACGACCACAAATAAGACCCCGGAGAAGGTCGTTTATGACTGGACCTTTAAGATGGAAGTCAACAAAATCGATGGTGAAAGCAACGCTCCATTGAGCGATGCAAAATTTGTCCTTAGTAAGAACGGAAGTCGTTCTTTAGGCACAATCGGAGATGACGGAACGCCCTCCAACACTAAAGACTTAATCAGCCTCATCGAAAACAGCGACGGTTCCTACACAGTTGCTCCGGCTGGTCACACAGGAACTTATGTCATGACGGCGGGCAATATCACCATTAAGGGTCTGGATGACGCCACAGAGTATTATCTTTATGAAACAAAAGCACCCGCGGGCTATAACCGCCTGACTGATGCGGTTAAGTTCAAAATCACTGCTGATTATGATGAAACCGGCAAAAACTGCACAAGTGTCACCACCAAAGTAAATGAAGATGCTCCTCAAGCAGGTTTAAGCATTACTGTCAAGAACAACAAAGGCGCCGCCCTGCCCTCCACCGGCGGCATCGGCACTACCCTTTTCTATGTAATCGGCGGCGGGCTGATGGCCGTGGCTGCCGTTCTGCTGGTCACCAAAAAGCGGATGAATAACAAATAAAGGCGCATTTGCCGTCATATACCAATCCTTATAACATTAGGGAGTAGCCCATGAGAAAGAACCTCAGCACAATTATTTTAATATTGATCTTCCTCGTGGGTCTATCCGTGATGTTATATCCCTCCGTCAGCGACGCTGTCAACCGGAAGCATCAGTCCCGCGCAGTGGCTGGCTATGCCGAGGAGGTAGAACAGCTGTCAGATGCGGATTATCAGACCTATTTCGATGCTGCCGATGCGTACAACCGGCAGCTGAACACCACCCCCAATGCCTTTTATAAACCGGATCTGGTCAGCGGCTATGCGCAGACGCTCGACATCTCCGGCACGGGCATTATAGGGTATATCACGATCCCCAAAATCAGCGTTGAGCTGCCCATATACCACGGCACCGATGAGGGCGTGCTGCAGGTGGCAGCAGGCCATCTGGAAGGCAGCAGCCTGCCCGTGGGCGGTGCCGAGACCCATGCGGTCATATCAGCGCACCGCGGCCTGCCCAGCGCAAAGCTGTTCACCAATCTGGACGAGCTGGAGGTGGGCGACCGCTTTACCATCACGGTGTTGAATCGGGTGCTGACCTATGAGGTCGATCAAATCTCCATTGTGCTGCCTACTGAGATCGACCAGTTGCTTCCCACCGAGGGGATGGATTATGTCACCCTGATGACCTGCACCCCCTACGGCATCAACACGCACCGCCTATTGGTGCGCGGCAAGCGGGTCGAAACTACGGAAAGCCAAAAGCATATCCGTGTGGCGGCAGATGCATTCCGCATTGAACCCATCATCGTGGCCCCGATTTTGGCCATCCCGATGCTACTTGCGGCACTGGTCGGTGTGCTGGTTGCCCCACATCTGCGCAAGCGCAGCAAGAGAAGGAGGAAATAACATTATGAAAAGCATCCGTGATCGGTTGGCAGTGCTGCTTATGCTGTGCCTGCTGGTGTGGGGCGCTGTTCCGGCTCTTGCCGCAGAAACGGTTGATGAAACGCGCATCGGCTCTATCAAGGTATTGCTCTGTGATACCGAAACCGCAGCACCGCTGCAGGGCGGTGAGCTGACGCTGTACCGTGTGGCGAGTGTCTCTAAAAACGGCGCAGATATGAGCTTTACCTATACAAACGGTTTCGAGAATTGCGGAATCGCGCTGGACAATGTATCCGAAAGCGCACTGGCGAGCCGATTGGCAGAAAAGGTGACACAGAATGCACAGGCAGTCACCAAGACCGTCAACGACAGCGGAATCGCCGTGTTTGGTGATCTGAAGGCCGGGCTTTACCTTATTGTGCAGAAGCAGGCAGCTGAAGGGTATGACGCCATACAGCCTTTTCTTGTGACGGTTCCAATCATGGAAAACGGGCAGTATATCTACGATGTGGACGCCCACCCCAAAGCGGGTACTTCAAGCCGGAAAACAACGCAGACGCCGCCCACGCAGGAAGTGCTTTCTGCACTGCCGCAGACCGGACAGTTGAATTGGCCAGTCCCCGTGCTGGCGGTGACTGGCGCTGTACTGGTGACGGCAGGTGTCGTACTCAAAAAGCGAAGTGGTCAGAATGAGAAATAAGCTGGGGAACGCCCTGATTGCGCTTGGGGTTCTGGCATTGCTGGCAGCTGTGCTGCTTATGGGCTACAACCAGTGGGACAGTACCCGCGCAGAAAAAGCAGCCGACAGTGTGCTGACCCAGCTGGAGGAATCGATCGCAGAGCCACGCACCATCTATCCCGGTGATGCAGCAGAACCCACAGCTGACACGGAGATGCCTGTTGGCACCATTGACGGCTACGACTATATTGGGTATCTCTCTATTCCGTCCATCGGGCTGGCACTGCCCGTGATGCAGCAGTGGAGCTATCCGGGGCTAAAGATCGCGCCGGGGCGGTATTCCGGCGCGCTACATACAGATGACTTGGTAATCGCGGGACATAACTATGCGCGTCACTTCAGCCCTCTGACGCATCTTACGGTGGGGACCGAAGTGCTTTTTGTTGACATGAATGACAACACATGGCATTATGCGGTCTCGGATACAGAGACCACAGTAGAGAGCACGGTGGAACGGATCAATCTGGCTTTTTTAGATATCCGCCATATTTTCAATGCAGCCAATTACAACGTGATTCAGGAATTTGATATTTCCAGTCAGGAATTTGGCAAACAGTTCAGCCTGCTGTATGAGATCAATTCGGACAAAATTCAGAGTATTGCATTGTATGGCAAAGATGGAAAGCTGATCGCTTCGGAGCCAGTGGCGATGGAAAAGAACAATGCCGATGTCACAAGCCAGAGCTGGTATTGCAATGCGGAAAGCGATATAGAGAATATTCAGTTTTCGCTTCCACACACGCAGAACCTGTTTCGGGATGGATCCTTTCGGTTTTATCGGGTGATCTCACTGAGCCGCTCGGTCGATATCAATGATGGCGAGAGACCGGGAAGTGGTGTCCTTTTAGTGGACATAAAATGTTCGGTGATTGAGGATGTGCTGCGGCAGATTAATGATTCTTCGGATGGTGTTTACTATTATGTGTGTAATCGAGA
>ERZ827488.4342-NODE-4342-length-10266-cov-5.257174_pt1 | contig 10266 bp, 5 predicted proteins | sample MGYA00519771_ERZ827488 | MGnify/ENA primary metagenome ERZ827488 (study PRJEB31778, sample SAMEA3449323) | human gut metagenome | biome: human gut; feature: human-associated habitat; material: faeces | place: United Kingdom | collected 2010/2012 ...
GGGGGACTCATGATCCTGTCGGACAGTTTTGGAACCGTGGCACTGGCCATCGGCTGCAGCGCCCTTAGCTATAATCTTGCCTCCGGAACAAGGGAGGCTCTGGCTTATGACAGTCTTAAGAAAGATGGGAATGAAGGCGCTTATAATCGATTTTCATCAACAGAAATGATGTTCTATCGTATCACTCAATCTGCGGCTACGTTATGTGCGGGGCTTGCGCTGTGGCTGGGATATCGAAAGGCCTATATGTTGGATCTGCTGTTTGGCCTCGTCGCCCTTTTCATCGCGGGCAGCCTTCAGGAGGTTATGAAAGATGTGGAGACAAAAAACAAAAGCAGCAGGGAGCAGCTCTGTGAGGTCGTAAAAGAAAGCTGGACCTTTCTTCGCTACAATAAAAGAGCAAGAAAGATCATGATTACAAACGCGCTGGTTGGCGCGGTATCGACGCTGGTATTATTTTTCCTGCAGGCGAAGCTTCCTCTTGCGGGACTTGACAGCGCGCTTCTGGGACCGGCTCTGTTTATGATGGGACTCGGTGCGGCAGCAGGCGCAAAAATATCGCAGTATTTTTCCGGCAGTTCTTATGTCAGAATGTTGCTGGTAAGCGGAGTAGGCGTGCTGTTCGCCTTTGGGATGACTTTTACAGGGAGACCTTATCTCATGATCCTGGGCGGTTTTGTGGGAGCTCTGTCCGATGACTTCTTGGAAGTTCGGACGGATGTGCTGTTAAATGAGATGATTCCGTCGGGACAGAGAGCAACTCTGATATCGGTAAGTTCCTTTCTGTTTTCCGTGGTGATGATCGTAATGTCAACACTGATAGGCTGGATCATGGGATAAAGCCGATCGGGAATGGAAAAAGATTCTGTTTTGTAGTAGAATCAGAGCAAATTGACAGGAAAAGGGTGATAGAACATGTACAATCCACAACTGGAGACCTTTATCCGGGTGGCGGATGCGGGAAGCTTTAATAAGGCGGCGGAGGAGAGTTATATTACGCCGACGGTTCAGCGCTTCCTGGATGCGGCGAAGAAACTTCGGAAAGAATTATATGGCTGACAGTTATTACTTACAGGTATATACTGCAAAACAAAGAGAGACTTCTTTGGAGGTCTCGTTTTTCTTATAATAGAATGATCTCTCGGAATTCTGATTGATCATGCCAGCGAAACTCTGGCATTGAACTTTGAAAAGTAAATATTATTCTTGAACGAAAAAAATGAGCGCAAGAAATAAACATAACTGTCGCTATGTTAAAAAAATGAGATATAATAATCTATAGGATTATGCTACATCCAAAATCAACTTTCGCGGAGTGACTTCAGATGGCAGATCCCAAGCATCCAGATGCTGTAACATCAGGATGAGATAGAGACGGCAGTACCACATCTTAGTTGAGCGGTGTCTGCCGTCTTCTAATTTAAAGTCTAATTTCTCGCGTTTGTTAGAACGCTCAGCAGAAGTTCTTGCATTGTATTCCGGTTTCCATTCCTTACTGCTTCTTGGTGGATTATTGAACAATCTTGGATTATCTTTCAGAACCAGATGGATTGTGCGTCCGTATTTAGCATTTGAGCAAGGGTTTTCGTATGTACAGGAAATACAGCCACCAGTGTGACTGATCTTAGGACATTTGAATTTCATTCTGCCTTTAGCAACTTCAAAAAAGTGTCTTGGTTCCATGTCACAGGCTTCAAGAACATTATTCAAAAACTGGTTTGCGGTCTGGGTATCCAGTTTAGGAATCTCAGTACTATTCAAAGTAGTGGTATCAAGTGGAAAATCAGGTATAGAATTATTCTTCAAAGAACCCACCTCCTTTCAAGCTGCCAAGTTTAGCTTTGAGTTCAAGCTTTCCCTGTACAAGACGGCGTTTTACAGTACTTCGGCTGCAATTCATAGCATCCGCAATCTCATCAAGTGTCATATCATTATAGTATCTCATAATAATTGTCTGAGACAGATTTGGCGTAAGAGATAGAATCTGTGCCATTAGTTCAGTCTGTTGAAAATGATTTACAACTTCTTTTTCCGGATTAGAAGAAATAAGATCCAGATTATGCTCGGGGAGCGTCTCCGGGTTTATATTTTCTGTCAGCTCAAGCTCCTGTTCGTGACGGAGACGCTGTTGGCATACATTATAGCAGACACGAAAATTAATCTGATTCAGCCAGGAGATAAATAATCTTGGATTTTTCAATGTGCGTATATTTTTTAATACCAAAATAAAGACATCCTGTAAAATGTCCTGCGCAAGATAAGAATCTTTTACATATTGATAAGTGAAATAGTATTGCTTTTTATAAGTGGCGGCATAGAGCTCGGCAAATGCATCACTGTCTCCCGCCTGGGTCTTTCGAACTAGTTTTGCAATGTAGTCATAATCAAGCTCAGCCATCCTCTCACTCCTTTCGGGACACACCATATCCGATTTTATCAGATTTAATTTGCGGAAATGTCCTCTTCTCTTTTGGAACCAAAAATCCGCTTATCAGAGAGCGCGATCAATTCTGTAATCTGATCCATATGTTCCTCACTGTTTACTGCAATACCGGTACGATATTAAATAGAAATAGATGTGGATGATTGATTATGCTGATTCACACGATCTTCGATTCGTGCAAGGAAGGTATCTATTTTCTGTCGCTCGCTGTGCTCAAAAATGGCAAGAAACTTATTGCCACCGTTTCTTCCTACAAAACAAAGTGATAGGGCTGCAGAAGAAAGAATAATGGAAAAATCTTTCAAAAGCTTATTGCCGGTTGTGTGGTCATATAAAGAATTCACTTGCGGAAGATTGGACAAAACGATCATAACACAGGATAAATCATCCGGGAGTTCCTTGTCATGATATTTTTCAATTACTCTATCACAACTGAATCGGTTCGGAATGCTAGATAATTGATCAGAATAAGCGACATCATATAAATTGTGGTAGTTGATCTTGATGGATGAAATCAAATTAAAATCTATTAAAAGAAATATAAAACTTGCTATCAACAAAATCCAGATCACTATAAATAGAATGGTTGCTGCTAATGAAGAAAATACATATTGCTTTACCTCAGGTTTCATTAACAAATAGAAAGAAATAAGAGTTAATACCACAAGTAAAGAAAGCTGAACAATCTTAAAAGTACTAAATTTTTCATATGAATACCTCACAATCTAACGCAGTAAACGGGTCTTAATAAATAAGGCTTAACGGTAGTATATCATAAAAATGAATAAAAAATGAAAAAAATATGAAAAAATTTCTATAAAAATGAGCCACTTCGATTAGATTTTCTGTCTTTATACATAAGAAGTACCAAGATGATAGACAATATATGAACTACATATGTTAGATTCTTATAAAATTGGAGGTCATCAGAAAGGAGGAATAGCATATGAAGAACGCAAAACGATGGTTGGCAATTCTTTTAGCAGTTACACTTTTATGTTCAAATGGCGTAAGTCAGCTTGGAATGATTGTTAGCGCCAGCGAGTTGGAAACTACAGAAGAAGCGCAGCCAAAGGAAGATGCAGTTGTAGAACAGGCAGAAGAAACGAAGGAAGATACTGGCAAAGCAACTGTAGAAGGAGTAACGCCTGAGGAGGAACGTGGCGAATCGTCTGCACAGGATGCAGAGACAGCCAATGTCCCAAAGGCGGCAGCACAGGAGGGACAGAACGAAGCAAATGTACCGGAAGCGGCTCCGGCAACGGTAGCTCCAACAACGGTAGCTCCAACAACGGCAACTCCGGCAACTGTAACTCCGGCAACGGCAGTTCCAGCATCCGAAGGTGCAGGACAGGCAGAAGAAGCTGCAGCACCAGAGGTGCAGACATATAATGTTAAGATCAATAAATCAGAATTGGACGGAGGCCAGATTAAAGCCTGGGGTTCTGATAACAATAAGGTTGATGTGACAGAGTATGATGGTAACAATCAGTATGTGAAGGAAGTTAAAGAAGGAGAAGAATTCAACTTCCAGATTACATTAAATGACGGTTTCGAGATTGCACAGGTTAAAGTAAACGGTAATGCATTCGACCCGGCAAACACAGAAGGAAATGTAATCACATATAAGGTAGCCGGAATCAACGAAGAAAAGGTTATCGATGTTACATATAATAAGATAGAAACTCCGGCAGAGGAAAAAGCAGCTGAGGAGCCGAAGACAGAGGACGAGACGAAGGTTGAAGAGCCGGCGGTAGCGGAACCAGAAGATAACAGTATTAGTACAGCAAGTTTGAATGAGAATATCTCGACAGTAGCGGATAGTGAGAAAACAATCAAGGTTGGGGAGACAGCAAGTCTAAAAAGTAGCGATTACAAGAGTCGTAAATATTCTCATATATGGTCGATTACATCAGGAAATGATGTTATTAAACTTACAGGATCAGGATATAAAGTTACTGCAGAGGGATTGAAAGAAGGAACAGCAACAGTTTCTGATTGGATTTACAGATATAGTTTATACCATACAACAATCACTTATACAGTTCGTGTTACTTCTTCAGAAAAAGTAACTGTAAAGCCGGCAATCGTTTATTATCTGAAAGATCCTACAAAAGATGCAAATTCAAACGATACTGGTCATTGGGGAGATGCATACGGAAATGCAACTGTCAATGTAGAAGGTGCCAAATGGGTTAATGATAAAAACTGTTTTAATGGTTTGAGTCAGCGTGTTGTATCATGGCCAAATAACACAAATGTAATTCCTAAAAACAGTACACATTGGAATGCAATATTTAATGAATATAAGGCTTCTATTCAAACACAGTTGGGAGGAGTAAAGATTACAGCAGATGATGTAGAGGAAATTACACTTGTTCCGGCGAAAATTTCAAAAAATAACGGAACAGATCCAGATCTGCATCTAGATTGTAATGTTAATATTAAATGTAAGAGTGTTGCATTGGTTAAATATTATTTATTTGATGCCAATGGAACAAACTGGGAGATGTTAGGATCTAAAAACTATATAGTTAAAGATACATCTACAACAAAACCTGGTGATGTCACAAGTAGAACTTTCCCAGAAACCAAGACGGTTAACGGTGTAACCTATAAATTCTCTGGATGGTATACAGATGAAAATTTGACACAGCGTGCACCAGAATTCCCGGCGAAGGTTACAGGTTCTGTTAATTATTACGCAAAATATACTGCAGAATATAAGGTTTCATATAACCTGGCAGGTGGAAAATTTAGTGATGATTCAACTAGTGCAGAAGAAAAACATAATGCAGATACAACCGTTACTGTTAAGGAAGAGCCTACACGTGCAGGTTACGAATTTATAGGTTGGACAGTTGAAGGTTTGGGTACAACAACTACTTTAGATAGTGGCGAAACTTTCACAATGCCAAATAGAGATGTAACACTTACTGCAAAATGGGAAGAGCAGAAGATTGAGGAATTTCTTACACTGGTACCAAAGGATGTATCAAAACCATATGATGGAACAGAGCTTCAGGCAGGGACAGCAAAAGTAACTGGTAAAGTTGAGGGCGCTGATACTGCAAGTGTGAAGATTGAGTACAGTCTTAATGGAAAGGACTGGACAACAAATCCGTCAGAGGTCACAGCAACAAACGTAAGTGATAGTAAAACAGTACAGGTTCGTGCAACAAGTGAGAAGTATACTGGTGAGTTGACAGGAACAGAAGAGTTGACAATCACACCGAAGCCGGTAACTGTAACAGCAAATAGCTATAATAAGGCATATGGTGCTACTGATCCTGAATTTACAGCAACAGTAGAAGGAACACTTGGAAGCGATACTGTAAATTATAAACTGAATAGAGAGACAGGAGAGGATGTAGGAACTTATAAGATTCTGGCAATAGGAGATGCTGCACAGGGTAACTATAGCGTAACCTATTACCCAGGAACACTGACAATCACAGCAGCAACCAGACCGGAAGACAGACAGCTGGGCGTAACTTCTTATGAAGGAGTATACGATGCAAATGAGCATACGATCACAGTTGATAATGTATTGGATGGAGATGTTGTAGAATACAGCTATGATGGTGGAGAGACTTGGACAACCAATCTGAATCAGTACAAAGATGTAACAGAAACAACAATCAAAGTCAGAGTAACAAATGCAAACTATGATCCGAGCCCGGTAGAACTGGAAGGAACAGTGAAGATCACACCAGCTACATTAACAGTTTCAACACCAATCGCCACAAAGGTTTATGAAGGAACACCATTAACAGCAGCTGGAACAATCAGCGGATTTGTAAATGATGAAACAGCAACATTTGCAACAACCGGAAGTCAGACAGAAGTTGGAAGCACAGCGAATACATACTCACTAACATGGGATGGAACAGCGAAAGAGTCCAACTACAAAGTAGTTGAAACAATCGGTACATTAACAGTAACAGCACAGAGCATTGATCCTGATAACCCGAACTACAAAGGCATCACAGTCGACGCACCGACAGATGTTGAGTACACCGGAGAGGATCAGACATGGCTGCCAACAGTAACAGATGGAAACGGTAAAGCACTTGTTAAAGATACTGACTACACAGTAACTTACGACAATGAAGACCGCACAAATGTTACAGGCATCATTACAGTAACAATCAATGGCGCAGGCAACTACGCAGGAACAATTACAAGAACATACCAGATCACACCGAAGCCGGTAACAATCACTACAGAGTCTAAAACAAGGGCATTTGACGGAACAGCATTGACAGCAGGTGGTAAAGTTGAAGGCATCGTATCTGGTGAGACCTATGGATTCAAGACAACTGGAAGCCAGACATACGTAGGTAGTTCACAGAACACATACGAGATGGTATGGGCAGACAGTGAGGTAGAAGGAACATCCGGAACATACACAGCTAAGAAGACAAACTATACAGTAACAGAGAGTATAGGAACTCTGGTAGTAACAGCCGGAACACCGGAGAACCCACTTGATCCAACATTAGTTGTTAACAAGACACATGATAAGAGCCAGACATACAAAGCTGGTGACGTTATCACATTTACAATCACTGCAAAGAACATTTATGAGGAAGCTAAGACAATCACTCTGGAAGAGCTTGAAGGCGTAGCACTTGATGCAAACGTATTTGAAAATGTTGCTCCTGGAGCAGAAGTTACAGCAACAGCAACTTATACAGTAACTGAGCAGGATATTGTAAACGGAACATTTACAAACAATGTAACAGTAACATTCAGTGGAGTAGATGATAAGTTCACAGGAACTGATACAGTAGACGAGCTTGAAGATGCGAACCCGCATATGACGATTACAAAGACAACTGTAGGAGCAGAGGAAGGTCATATCTACAAACTTAACGATGTAATCAACTACAAGATCACAGCTACAAACGATGGTAACCTTACACTTACAAATGTAAAAGTTGAAGATGCACTGACAGGTAATGTTGGAGAGAATGCATTTACAATTGATATACTTGCACCGGGTGAGGCACAGACATTTGATGTAAGATATGTAGTAACTGAGAACGACGTGCTGGAAGGAAAAGTTATAAATAACGCAACTGGTACAGCAACAGATCCGACAGATCCAGATGAGCCGAAGACACCGGTAACACCTGGCGAAAAGGAAGATCCGATCGAAACTCCAAATCCAAGCTTAGCAGTAGTTAAGACATCTGATAAGACAGGTGTTGTAAAACTTGGAGAGACAATTACATACACAATTACAGTAACTAATAACGGAAATGTAACAATCAACGACATCGAAGTTACAGACGAGCTGACAGGAAATACTGGAGACAATGCATTTACAATTGACAGACTTGCAGTTGGAGAGACAAAACAGTTCACAGCTACTTATACAGTAACTGAAGACGATATTCTTGAAGGTACAATTGTAAATAGAGCAACAGCAACCGGTAAAGATCCAAGAAACGAAGAGGTAACAGGTGAAGGCGAAGTAAGAGTTGATACAGAAGAAAAAGATGACTCCAAGAAAGATGATTCCAAGAAGAATGATTCTGATAAGAAGCCAGGTGCGGTTAAGACAGGAGATGCAACTGATGTGATTCCATTCTTCGGAATGACAGTACTTGCAGCAGGTGCAGCGATTGTGATTGCATTAAAAAAGAAACGCAGAGCTTAAGAAACAGGATAATCAAAGTTCTTAAAGGGATGCTGAATTAATTAAGGGTCAGTCGTGAGAGACTGACCCTTTTAAAATGAAAACAGGAGTTATGCTACTCCTTTTTTTCGTGTGAATATAATTTACGATATTGTCGCGGTGACATTCCAACCTTCTTGTTAAAGATCTGTGAAAAATAAGACTGAGAAGAAAAACCGGCGCTGGATGCAATCTGTGTCACAGACAGATCGGAGGTTGTTAATAGCTCTTTACATGCACAGTAACTAATAACGGAAATGTAACAATCAACGACATCGAAGTTACAGACGAGCTGACAGGAAATACTGGAGACAATGCATTTACAATTGACAGACTTGCAGTTGGAGAGACAAAACAGTTCACAGCTACTTATACAGTAACTGAAGACGATATTCTTGAAGGTACAATTGTAAATAGAGCAACAGCAACCGGTAAAGATCCAAGAAACGAAGAGGTAACAGGTGATGGCGAAGTAAGAGTTGATACAGAAGAAAAAGATTCACATCTTACAGTATCAAAAGAAACAACAAGCGAGCCGGAAAACGGTGAGAAGTACGCACTTGGCGAGACAATTAACTACTTGATTACAGTTACAAATGATGGTAACCTTACACTTACAAATGTGAAGGTAACTGACGAACTGACAGGTGATGAGTGGACAATTGATGAACTTGCACCAGGTGAGGAAGAGACATTTGACGCAAGCTATACAATAAAAGAATCTGATCTTGGAAAGACAGTTGTCAATGTGGCAACAGCAACAGGAACAACACCGGATCCGGACATCGAGAAGCCTGATGTAACACCTGGAGAGACAGAAGATCTTGTAGAAGAAGAGAAACCTGCACTGGCAATCGACAAGAAGGTTGTAGACCCGAAGGAAGAATACCAGATCGGTGAAGTTGTTACATATGAGATCACAGTAACCAATATCGGAAATGTTACTCAGAAGAATATTTTGGTAGAGGATCAGATGAAAGCAGCCGGACAGGCAAGAATCACAAATATCGATGGAGCTAATGGAATCAGCAATGGTACACAGGTAACATTAGATAAACTTGCACCGGGAGCTAAAGCAACAATTACTGTAGAGTACACAATCGTATATGACGATCATGGAAACACTATTACTAACGCAGCAGTAGTTGACGGTGAGGGTGAAAACCCTGTAACACCGGATGTGCCGGTAGTGATTGAAAAAGTATACAACATCAATGTTGTACACGAATTCGCACCAAATAATGAAGGCGATGCTACATTATTACCAGAAGATTACACGATTAAAAACCTGAAACCAAACACAGAAAAGAGTATCACAGCAGAAGCTGTAGCAGGATATGTAGCATATCCATCAGTACAGAATGTAACAGTTGTCGATAAAGACATCACAGTAACATTCCAGTACTACAAAGATGTAATCGGAACAGATCCTACAGATCCGGAGAAACCGGATGGAGTACCGGATGAGTTCCAGGTAGTCGTAAGATTTGCAGCAGTAAATGGTACAGTATCTACTGACCGAGCAGTTGTAACATTGGTTGATAAAAATGGCAAACCGGCGAAAGATGGAGTTGGACATCTCACAAAGAACCAGATCGCAGCAGCAACAGCAAATACTGGATATGATCAGTCAAGCTTAAGCTGGACACCGGTAGAACCGACAATTACTTACGATATTACAGGTGAGATGACATTTACAGCAACATTTACAGCAACACCTGCACCGGCTCCGGCACCAACAGAGCCGACAACACCGCCGGCAAGACCGACTAGACCGACAACTCGTACAACAGCGCCGACAGGTAATGCAACTGTCGAGAATGCCGTTACACCAAGTGAGGAGAAGGTAGAAGAGAAAGCTGCAGAGATTAAGGAAGTGCTTAAATCTGATGATGACAAGGTACCAGTGGCAAATCAGAAGCTGGATGACCTGTATTCAGGAGATGCGAAGAAAGATAATCCGGTGATATAGGGATAAGCGGGAATGAAACACCGTGAAGCGAAAACGAAAGATTAGAAAGAATGGCAGCCAGGGCAGAAATGCTCTGGCTGCTGTTTCTTTATTATGATATACTAGACGTAATGAGTTGGTAGTGAGAGTGGAGCAAGCTGGTCTGCTTTCCATCAGCGATACGAT
>ERZ827488.4347-NODE-4347-length-10259-cov-2.720110_pt1 | contig 10259 bp, 7 predicted proteins | sample MGYA00519771_ERZ827488 | MGnify/ENA primary metagenome ERZ827488 (study PRJEB31778, sample SAMEA3449323) | human gut metagenome | biome: human gut; feature: human-associated habitat; material: faeces | place: United Kingdom | collected 2010/2012 ...
TTCAAGCAGGCCGAGGCGGACGTGGCGGTGAACCGCGCCGCCGTGAAGACCGCCCGCATCAATCTGGAATACACCAAAGTCCGTTCCCCCATTTCAGGGCGCATCGGCAAGTCGGCGTTCACGCCCGGCGCGCTGGTGACCGCCAATCAGGCGCAGGCGCTGACCTCCGTGCGCCAGCTTGATCCGGTGTATGTGGATATCACCCAGTCCAGTCAGGATTTGCTGCGGCTGCGCGCTCAATTCACCAATGGGGAATTGCGTTCCGCCGCCGAGGAAGCGCCTGTCCGCCTGAAACTCGAAAACGGCGCCATGTATCCGCATGAGGGCCGCTTGCAGTTCACGGACGTCAGCGTGGACGAAAGCACCGGCATGGTGTCCCTGCGCGCCCTGTTCCCCAATCCCGAACATATTTTGTTGCCCGGCATGTACGTGCGCGCGGTCATTGCCGAGGGCGTGGACGAAAACGCCTTGCTGGTCCCGCAGCGGGCGCTGCGGCGCGATCCGAAGGGGCAGGCTTCCGTGCTCCTTGTGGACGGCGGCGGCAAGGTGGACGTCCGGCTTGTCGACGTGGGCCGTACCGTAGGCGATTCGTGGCAGGTGCTTTCCGGCTTGAAGCCCGGAGACCGCGTCATTGTTGAAGGCGGGCAGAACGTCCGTCCCGGCATGAGCGTGAAGATCAGGGGCGAAGGATAGCGGGGAAGTCGGAGGGGGCCGCGAAAGGGCTGGTTGTCCTATTCGTGGGCCTCTGGGGTTCTTGAGGGTCGGCTGTGACTTGACTCCCGTTCCGCGTATCTTCCCGCCGCCAACGGTTTTTGAACAATCAATAACAGTCTGGTGATACGGGGAACCTCCCGTCGGCAGGCGTTTCCCGGTGGTTTCCCTTAACGGCCTTTTTTCGGCCAGCAGAGGATGAAAGCTTCCCTTGAGGAAAAGAGAAGGCCACCAGAAGGCTTTTGAGAGCGCCTATCCTCTTTTTTGAAAAAGTCCCGTATGCAACCATATAACTTCATAGAGAACTTATGGCACGTTTTTTTATAGACCGCCCGGTGTTCGCGTGGGTTATCGCCATCCTGATCATGATGGCGGGGGGGATTTCGATATTCCGCCTGCCCGTGGAGCAGTATCCGCGCATCGCGCCTCCGGTGGTCACCATCACGGCTAAATATTCCGGGGCCTCGGCTCAGACGCTTGAGGACACGGTCGCGCAGGTCATCGAACAAAAACTGAACGGCATCGACGGCCTGCTGTATATCAACTCCACCAGCGACGCCGCCGGGCAGGTCTCCATCCGGCTCACCTTCGATCCCGATACCAATCCCGACGTGGCTCAGATGCAGGTGCAGAACAAGCTCCAGCTCGCCACTTCGTCCCTGCCGGAAGAAGTGACGCGGCAGGGCGTCACCGTAACCAAGGTGGCGGACAGCTTCCTTCAGATGTACGCGTTCGTGTCGTCCGACGATTCCATGAGCGCGGCGGACCTGTGCGATTTTGTGGGCTCCACCATCCTTGACCCCCTGAGCCGTGTGGACGGCGTGGGCGAAGTGTCCCTGTTCGGCGCGCCCTATGCCATGCGAATCTGGCTCAACCCCTCGAAGCTCCTCTCATACAGCCTGACGCCGTCCGACGTGATCAATGCGGTGAAGGCCCAGAACAAACAGGTTTCGCTCGGGGAAGTCGGCGGCAAGCCCATCCGGGACGGGCAGCAGATGAACGTCACCATCAAGGCGCAGAAACAGCTCACGTCCGTTCCGGAATTCGAGCGCATCCTGCTGCGCGTCAATCCCGATGGCTCCGCCGTACGCCTCCGGGACGTGGCCCGTGTGGAACTGGGGCAGGAAAGCTACACCTCGTCGGCCCGCTACAACGGCAAGCCCGCGGCGGGCGTAGGCATCAAACTGGCTTCGGACGCCAACGCTCTGAACACGTCAAATGCGGTGGCGGCCTTCATTGAGGACATGCGCCCCTATTTCCCGCACGGCGTGGAAGTGGTGTCGCCCTACGATACCGTTCCGTTCATCAAGATTTCCATCATCGAGGTGGTCAAGACCCTGCTTGAGGCCATCGTGCTGGTGTTCGCGGTCATCTACCTGTTCCTCCAGAACTTCCGGGCCACAATCATCCCTTCGTTGGCGGTTCCCGTGGTTCTGCTCGGCACGTTCGGCGTCATGGCGGCGTTCGGGTTCAGCATCAATACGCTGACGATGTTCGGCATGGTGCTGGCAATCGGCCTGCTTGTGGACGATGCCATCGTCGTGGTCGAAAACGTGGCCCGCGTCATGGAAGAGGACGGGCTGCCTCCGCGCGAGGCCACCATCAAGACGATGGGCCAGATCACCGGCGCGCTCATCGGCGTGGCGGCGGTGCTGTCCGCCGTGTTCGTGCCGATGGCCTTTTTCGGCGGCACCGTCGGCGCCATCTACCGCCAGTTCTCGCTGACCATCGTGTCGGCCATGATCCTTTCCGTTGTCGTGGCGGTGGTGCTGACGCCCGTATTGTGCTCCACCTTTCTGAAGCCCGGCCACATGGCCTCGCAGCACGGCTTCTTCGGCTGGTTCAACCGGAGTTTCGACCGGGCGACCACGGCCTACAGGGGGGCCGTCGGCAGGATCATCAAGGTCGGCGGCAGGATGATGGTCATATATTTGGCCATGCTCGTGTGCGCGGGCTGGATCTTGTGGCGTATGCCCACGTCGTTTCTGCCCAACGAGGATCAGGGCATCCTGACCGTGGAAATCCAGCTCGGCCCGGGATCGACGGAAACGGAAACCCTGAAGATCGTGGAACAGGTGGAGCGCTATTTCCTTGAGAATGAAAAGGAAAACGTGCATGGCATGATGCTGACCCTTGGGCGCGCATCGTGCGGCAAGGGGCAAAGCACCGCGCGCGGGAACATCCGCCTCCGCGACTGGAGCGAGCGCAAAGATCCTGAGCGGCGCGCGCAGGCCATCATCGACCGGGCGAATCAGGCTTTTTCCTCAATCATCAATGCCCGTGTATTCGTCTCCGCGCCCCCGGCGATCCGCTCGCTCGGCAACGCCACCGGCTTTGACTTCGAGTTGCAGGATCAGGCGGGGCTTGGGCATGAAGCCCTCATCGCGGCGCGGGATCAGCTGATGGAGCTGGCGCGGCGCAGCCCCCTGCTGCGGAACGTCCGAACTTTCGGGCAGGACGACAGCCCGCAGCTGGAAGTTGACATCGATCAGGAAAAGGCCGGGGCGTTCGGCTTGCCCCTCGACGCCATCAACACGGATCTTTCGGCGGCGTGGGGCGGGAAGTACGTCAATGACTTCGTGGACCGCAGCCGCGTCAAAAAGGTGTATGTGCAGGCCGATGCGCCGTTCCGCATGAAGCCCGAAGATTTCAACAGATGGTACTTCCGCAACGACAAGGGCGAGATGGTGCCGTTCACGTCCATCGGCGAGGCCCGCTGGACGTACGGCCCCATGCAGCTTGAGCGCTACAACGGCGTGTCCGCCGTGCGGATACAGGGCCGCGCCGCCGCCGGGATGAGTTCGGGTACGGCCATGCTGGAGATGGAACGGCTGATGGGGGAACTTCCCGAAGGCATCGGATACCAGTGGACCGGGATGTCCTTTCAGGAGCGCCTTTCCGGTTCGCAGGCGCCGTTCCTCTATGCCTTGTCCATCTTGGTGGTGTTCCTCTGCCTCGCCGCGCTGTACGAGAGCTGGAGCATTCCGCTGTCGGTCATTTTGGTCGTGCCCCTCGGCGTGCTGGGTGCCTTGGTCGCGACCAGCGCGCGCGGGCTGTCCAACGATGTGTATTTCCAGATCGGCCTGTTGGCGACCATCGGGCTCGCGGCGAAGAACGCCATTCTGATCGTGGAGTTCGCGCGGGAGTTGTTCCAGCAGGGCGCGAGCCTCGCGGACGCCGCAATGGAAGCGGCCCGGTTGCGCTTGCGGCCCATCCTCATGACTTCTTTGGCCTTCCTCATCGGCGTATTGCCGCTGGCGATAAGTACCGGGGCGGGTTCGGGAAGCCAGAATGCCATCGGGACCGGCGTCATGGGCGGCACGTTCGCGGCAACGGTTCTTGGGATTTTCTTTGTCCCGGTCTTTTTCGTCTTGGTCTTCCGCCTGTTCAACCGGAAGGCTCGGGAGGGCCGGAGAACCGCCGTTCCGAAGGAAAAGCGTTAGAAAATCCGTCCGGCTTGACTTTGGCGCAACAGGAGGTAGTGTAAAGACAATCCTGTATTGTCCAACTCGTTACGCTGGAGGCGTCTCATGGAACTGAAGAAGATCCTTTGCGCAGTCGACCTGAAGGACAGCGTCAACCCTGCCGTGGAATATGCGAAGATGCTCTCGGAACTTTCGGGGGCTTCGATCTCGGCTATTTATGTCGTCTCGTCGCGTTCGGCTTATGAGAACCTGCAAGTCCCTGTGGAGGACATCGCCAAGGGGATGCGAAGCATCTGGTCCCGTGCCCGGGGGGATATGGATGCTTTCGTGGAGAAGCAGTTCCCCGGCATGGACGTCAACGGGCTCATCTATGAAGGGCGCCCCGCCGAGAAGATTGTGGAGATCGCCAAGGAACTCGGCGTCGACATGATCGTCATGGGAACCCACGCCCGCGAAGGGTTGGATCGGCTGTTCTTCGGCTCCGTGGCCAATGAGGTGGTGAAGTCCGCCAAGTGCCCCGTGATGACCATCCGGCCCTCCAAGAAGCCCGAGTAGGCACTTCAAAAGGCATTGTCATCAAGAGAGGATCTGGGAAGGTCCTCTCTTTTTCTTTCCGGCGGGTACGAGGGCATGGAACGGGGCAGCGAAGGCGGCGGGAGCGCCTGCATGGGCATGAAGCCGTTTCCGTGAGCGGATTGGGTGCTATGGCTTTGCGTATGGTGCGCATATGTCTTGGAGACGATGTTTCCGGGCCCAGATTGGCTCATGGATTCTTATACAATTCAAAGTGAAAGAAATATAGGACGAAAATCATCGATTCTCTGTTGTTACTTTTCTTTGTATTGTGTTACTCATGGTTTTACGGCGTGAGGCGTGCCCTTTTGGCTGCCGTCGGCCCGACACAAGGAGATTCGGTTATGTGGAAAACGTTTCTGATGAGTTGCATCATGATGCTGTCCGTTTCCGGCGTTGCGCTTGCGCACTTCGGCATGGTCATCCCTTCTGCGGGCACGGTGACGGACAAGAAGGACGCCGACGTCACGCTGGACCTGTCCTTTACCCATCCTATGGAAATGCAGGGTATGCCGCTGGCCAAGCCGAAAGCGGTGCAGGTCATTGCCAATGGCAAGACTGAAGACCTGAAACCCAGCCTCAAAGCCAAAAAAATCGTGGATCACGACGGCTGGACCGCGCAGTATGCGATCAAGCGGCCCGGCGTCTATCAGTTCGTCATGGAGCCGCAGCCGTACTGGGAGCCCGCCGAGGATTGCTACATCGTCCATTACACCAAGGCGTATGTGGCGGCGTTCGGCGAAGAGGAAGGCTGGGATGAGCCCGCCGGGCTCAAGACGGAAATCGTTCCCCTGACCCGTCCCTTCGGCAATTATGCTGGCAATGTGTTTCAGGGGCAGGTGCTGCTGAACGGCAAGCCCGTGCCCGGCGCCGATGTGGAAGTCGAGCTGTACAACAAGGATAAGAAGTACGAAGCGCCCAACGAGTATATGGTGACGCAGGTCGTGAAGGCCGACGCCAACGGCGTCTTCACCTATGCCGTGCCTTTTGCGGGCTGGTGGGGCTTCGCCGCGCTGAATACCGCCGATGAGAAGCTTGATCACGACGGCACGCCCAAGAATGTCGAGCTTGGAGCCGTGCTGTGGGCCGAGTTCGTCGACCAGGTGAAGAAGTAAAAAAAGACAAGCGGGAGGGTGCCGCAGTGGGTGTGGTGAACGCCTGCCGACATGCTCTCCGATTCACCCTGCCTGCAGGGATTGCGCAGGAGGGGAGGAACAGGCGTTCCGCTGCTTCGAGAACTCGGGAAAGCCTGGAACAGGGATTCGTAAAGACGAGCGTTTTTGAAGAGGGAAGGCCGGGCTCTGCGCTGGCAGGTTTGGGGAAGGGAGGGTGAAACTTTTTCCGGAAAGTTTTCGTCTCCTTTCCCCAAATTCCTTCCTCGGTAAAACAAATCGAAGGTGAACCATGCATATTTCGGAAGGGGTGCTTTCCCCGGCGGTCCTTGGGGCAGGAGCCGTGCTGGCGGCGGCCGGTATTGTCATTGGGCTGCGGAAACTGGACTACGACAGGCTGATGACGGTGGCGATTCTGGCCGCGGCCTTTTTTGTGGGCTCACTCATCCATGTGCCCATAGGCCCGAGCAGCGTGCACCTCATCCTGAACGGGCTCCTCGGGATGCTGCTCGGCTGGGCGGCGTTCCCGTCCATTTTTGTGGCGCTCATGCTTCAGGCGATCCTGTTCCAGTACGGCGGCATCACCGTACTTGGCGTGAATACCTTCAATATGGCTTTTCCGGCGGTCGTCTGCTACTACGCGTTCCGCCCCATGCTGTTGAAATCCGCACGTCAGCGGATTGTCGGCGCATTCTGCTGCGGGGCTCTCTCCGTCGCCGGGGCCGGGCTGCTGACGGCGCTGTCGCTGAGTTTCAGCGCTGAAGGCTTTCTCCGTACCGCACAGATCTTGTTTCTGGCGCACATCCCCGTCATGATCGTGGAAGGCGTGATCACCGCGCTGGCGGTTTCGTTCATTGCCAAGGTCCGCCCGGAAATCCTGCAATTTTCCAAGGAATAGCGATATGCGTATGTTTCGCCTTTGGTGCATGGCGTTGTGCCTCGTATTCGCCGAAGCCTCGTTCGCTTCGGCGCACCGCGTGAATATCTTCGCCTTTGTGCCATGTCCGGACAGGTGACAGAGAGTCTTCCTGTGATGCCGTACAGGTCGAGTGTGGGTTCAACAGAAGCCAGAAGGTCAAGCAGGGGACCGTGGAGGTCTTTGACGCAACGACCGGCGCGCGGCTGTTGCAGGGAACCACCGATGATAACGGGGTGTTCCGGTTCCCGGTGACGGCGGAGCTCCGCGAGGCCGGGCACGATCTCAACCTCCGGATCATCGCCGGGGAAGGGCACCAGAACGACTGGACCGTGGCCGCCGACGAGCTGGCTTCTTCGGGAACCCCGAAGGCCGTCGCTCTTGCCGCTGCGGAAGTCCCGGCTACCCCGGCCTCCCTTGTCGCCGGACAGGCCGCGCCTTCTGCCGCCGCTCCGGTTGCGGCGGTTTCCGGCGGCGCGACGCCCGCCGAGATCGAGCGCATCGTCGACGCCGCACTGGACGCCAAACTGTCCCCCATCAAACGTATGCTTGCGGAACAGACGGAAGCCGGTCCGAACCTCCGGGACATCATCGGGGGCATCGGCTGGATTTTCGGGCTGATCGGCGTTGCGGCGTATTTCAGGCGCCGGCCCTGATGTTTGACGAACCCTTTGCCCACGGGCGCTCTTTGGTGCACGCCGTCGACCCCAGATTCCGTCTGGTGGCGGCGTTCGTGTGCGCCGTGTGCCTGACCGTGGTGCGGACTCCCGAGGCGGCATGGTTCGGGTTCGGCATGGCCGCGCTGCTCCTTGCTCTCAGCAGGCCGCCGATGCGGCCCGTGCTCCGGCGGCTGGCCGTGGTCAATGTGTTCATTGCGTTCCTTTGGCTGACGGTCCCCCTGACCTCGGGCGGAGACGTTATCGCCGCGTGGGGGCCGCTGGAGGTCAGCCGTGCGGGGGTGCTGCTGACCCTGCTCGTGACCATCAAGTCCAATGCCATCGTCATGACGTTCCTCGCACTGGTGGCGACGATGGATTCCCCGACCATCGGCTACGCGCTGGAGCGGCTGCGCTTCCCGTCCAAGCTGGTTTTCCTGTTTCTGTTCACGTACCGTTATCTGCATGTGATCGCCGATGAATGGCACAAGCTGCACGGCGCGGCGCGGCTGCGCGGGTTCGCGCCCAAGACCAACATGCATACGTACCGTACCTTCGGCAACATGCTCGGCATGGTCTTTGTGCACAGCTTCGACCGTTCCGTGCGGGTCTACGAAGCCATGATCCTGCGCGGCTTTTCCGGGCGTTTTCAGTCCGTGACCGCTTTCCGGGCCACATCCCGCGATGCCGTGTTCGCCGTGGCGGCGTTCGCGTGCATGGTTTGCCTCGTGGCCTTTGATCTGTATCTGGAGTTTCCCCGTGGCTGAGCCCATTTTCGCGCTGGAGCATATTTCGTTCACATATCCCGGAGGACGGCAGGTCTTCCGGGATATGGATTTTGCCCTGTACCCTGACCGGAAGATCGGCTTGTACGGTCCGAACGGAAGCGGCAAGACGACGTTTTTCCGGTTGATCATGGGGCTGGCGGCACCGCAGGAAGGCCGTATCCTCTTTCACGGGCGTCCGCTGGAAACGGAAAAGGACTTTCGGGAATTGCGCTGCAAGGTGGGCTTGGTCCTCCAGCACGCCGAGGATCAGCTTTTCTGTCCCACGGTGTTGGAAGACGTGGCCTTTGGGCCGCTGAATCTTGGCTGCACTCAGGACGAAGCCCGGGATCGTGCTGCGTCCACGCTGGAGCGGCTCGGGCTGGCCGGGTTCGAAAACCGGCTGACGCACCGCCTGTCCGGGGGCGAGAAGAAACTGGTCTCTCTGGCTACGGTCCTTGTGATGGAGCCGGAAGCCCTGCTGCTCGACGAGCCCACCAACGGGCTGGATCCGGAAGCCCGGCAGCGGATCATCGGCGTCTTGAAAACCCTTCCCACGGCCCGTATCATCATTTCCCACGACTGGGACTTCCTGGCGGAGACCTCTTCCGAATACCTGACGGTTGAGGGGCAGCATTTCACGGACGCCGCGCCGTCGCACGCTCATGCCCATATGCATGTGCATCCTCTCGGCAACAAACCGCACGAGCACTGAGAAGCCCTTCGCACAACGGTGCCGCACGTCAGGGCCGCGGCATGAAAACGGGGGAAATATGTGGAACTGGTTCTCGCCGAAAGGCATCGTCTTTGGGGAGGGAAAAGCCGCTTCAACGGGTTTGTTCGCCAGGCAGTGGGGGAGGGGCCGGGCGCTCGTGATCACGGGGCCGTTCCTGCGGCGTTCAGGCGTTGTGGAACCTGTGCTCCAGTCCTTGCGTGAGGCGGGGCTGCTCGGCGCGGTTTTTTCGGATATTCCGTCCGAACCCACCGACCGCCATGTCAGGGAGGCGCTTGGCCTGTTCCGAAGGGAACGGTGCGGGACCATCGTAGCCTGCGGCGGGGGAGGGCCCATCGACGTTGCCAAGGCCGTGAGCCTGCTCGACGCCAACGGCGGGGCTGTCCGGGATTACGCGGGCGTGGGCAGGGTGCCGCATCCCGGCGTTCCGATCATCGCCATTCCGACGACGGCGGGTTCGGGGAGCGAGGTTTCGGGAACGACGATCATCACCGAGGAAGCCGCCCACGAGAAACTGCTCGTCATTTCCATGTATCTTGTCCCGGAAATCGCCATCCTCGACCCCCTGCTGACATACGGTATGCCTCCGGCGCTGACGGCGGCCACGGGCGTTGATGCCTTGACCCATGCCATCGAATCCTGCGTATCCCGCAAGGCTACTAAACTGACCATCGACTTTTCCTTGCGGGCCGCGGGGAGGCTCGCCCGGTTCCTGCCCGTGGCGTTCGCCAGCCCGGACGATGCCGAAGCCCGGCGCGAGTGCCTGCTTGGTTCGCTGGAGGCGGGCATTGCCTTTACCAACAGTTCCGTGGCGCTGGTGCACGGCATGGCCCGCCCGCTTGGGGCGAAGTTCGGCATCCCGCACGGCGTGAGCAACGCCGTTTTGCTGGAGGCGATCATGAGGTTTTCGCTTCCCGGCGCACCGGAACGCTATGCCCGGCTGGCGGAAGCGATGGGGGCGGTTCCGGCGGGAACGCCTTTGGAAACGGCGCGGGCCGGGCTCGGCATTGTGAGCCGGCTGGTGCGCGAGCTGCATATCCCCCGGCTGCGTGACTTGCTTTCCCGCGAGGCGCTGGATGCCCAGCTCGACGCGATGGTGCGGGAAGCCGTTGCCAGCGGAAGCCCCGCCAACAATCCGCGTCCGGCATCGCCCGAAGAGATCGCGTCACTGTACGGGGAGGCTTTTTAGAAAGGCGTTTCCGGGAGCTGTCCAGCCCCGGCAAGGGAAGGGGTCCCTCATATCTTCAAAACGGTTTCCCTGGGGCTATACCGCCAAGGAAACCGTTTTTTTCAGGCAAAGGAGTCACCACTCTGTTGCCTCAGGGAACGCTGCAAACAGGGATTCAATAAACGTAAAAGTCTTTGAAGA
>ERZ827488.4349-NODE-4349-length-10255-cov-3.236863_pt1 | contig 10255 bp, 8 predicted proteins | sample MGYA00519771_ERZ827488 | MGnify/ENA primary metagenome ERZ827488 (study PRJEB31778, sample SAMEA3449323) | human gut metagenome | biome: human gut; feature: human-associated habitat; material: faeces | place: United Kingdom | collected 2010/2012 ...
GGTCGTGCCAGCGCACCAGTGTCACGATGCGTTCGGCCGTGCGGTTGTCCATCCGCAGGCGGCGGCAGATATCCGCCGCCAGGTCCGCCGAGATGGCCGGGTGACCATAAAAATGCCCCACGCCCTGTTCATCCCGGGTAAAGCACGCCGGCTTGCCGATATCATGGAGCAGCATAGTCCAGCGCAGGACCACCTCCGCCGGGACGGCGGCCACTGCGTGGGCGCTGTGCCCCCACACGTCGTAGATATGATGGCGATTGTGCTGATCGAAGCCCACGCAGGGCGCGATCTCCGGCAGGAACATCGCCAGCACGTCCGGCCAGTTCAACAGCACCGGCAGCACGTGACTGCCGCACAGCAGTTTATCCATCTCTGTCAGGATACGCTCCGGCGCGATACAGCGCAGCAGCGGCGCCTTCATCCGCAGCGCCGCATCGGTCCGCGGCTCGACCGAAAATCCCAGTACGGCGGCAAAGCGCAGCGTCCGCAGGATACGCAGCGCATCCTCCTCAAAGCGTCGTTCCGGCTCTCCCACACACCGCAGGATACCCGCCTCCAGGTCCTCCCGCCCGCCATACAGATCGGTGATATGGCCACGCAGGTCCATCGCCATGGCATTCACCGTCAGGTCACGGCGGCAGAGATCCTCCTCCAGCCTGTCGGAGAAAAACACCTGATCCGGCCGGCGATGGTCCGTATAGGTCCCATCCGCCCGGAAGGTGGTCACCTCAATGTACATCTCCCCCGCCCGGACCGTGACCGTCCCGTGCTTCAGCCCGGTTGGGATGGCATAGCCGTCAAACAGTGCAAGCATCTGCTCCGGCCGCGCGGCGGTGGTCACGTCCCAATCTCCCGGTGTGCGGCCCAGCAGCGTGTCCCGCACGCAGCCGCCCACGGCATAGGCGGCGAAGCCCGCATCCTCCAGCCGTTCCAGCACATATTGCACCGCCTGCGGCAGCATGGCTTCGCCTCCCCTCACGTTTTTTCATCCTCCGCCGCCAAATACCGGCAAAAAAGCCGGTTGCATGGGCGGAAACGTTGTATTATAATAGTACAGTAATTTTTCTGTTCCTGTCAAGGAGGCAGCAAATATGTTTCATCCTACTGAGGACTTTCACAAGTATATCCACCCCGGCAAGCGCGTACACCTTGCCGGCATCGGCGGCGTGAGTATGTGCGCGCTGGCGGAGGTATTGCAGGGCATGGGCGTGACGGTGCAGGGCTCGGACATGAGCGAGAGCGACACCGTGAAGCACCTGCGCTCTGTGGGGATCCCCGTGGCCATCGGCCACTCGGCGGAGAACCTGAAAAACTGCGACGCGGTCATCCGCACCGCCGCCATTCACGACAGCAATCCCGAGATCGCCGGCGCCGTGGCCCGGGGCATCCCGGTCTATGAGCGCGCCCAGGCCTGGGGCGCCATCATGCAGGGCTATCGCAACGCCCTGTGCGTCTCCGGCACCCACGGGAAGACCACCACCACCTCCATGGCCACCCACATCTTCATGGCGGCCCAGGCAGACCCCACGGTGATGATCGGCGGCACGCTGCCGCTGCTGCACTCCGGCTATCGGGTGGGGCAGGGGGACACCATCATTCTGGAGTCCTGCGAGTACTGCAACTCCTTCCTGAACTTCTTCCCCACGGTGGCGGTGATCCTTAACGTGGAGGAGGATCATCTGGACTTTTTCAAGGATCTGGCGGATATCGAGCACTCCTTCCATGCCTTTGCCGATCTGGTACCCCAGCGGGGCTACATCATCTCCAATGCCGACGACGCCGGCGCACGGGACTCCGTGAAGGGACTGCAGCACCCGGTGTTCACCTTCGCCGTGCAGGATCGGACGGCGGACTGCGTGGCGGACAACGTGTCCTTCTTCGACGGCTGCCCGGTGTTCGATGTGGTGATCCACGGGGAGGTCTATGCCCATGTGGAGCTGAAGATCCCCGGCAAGCACAACATCCTCAACACGCTGGCAGCGGCGTCGGCAGCGTATGTGCTGGGTCTGCCCGGCGAGGCGGTATCCCGTGGGCTGGAGACCTTCCACGGCGCAGGCCGCCGCATGGAGCACAAGGGGACATATCATGGGGCGGAGGTCTACGACGACTACGCCCACCATCCCGGTGAGCTCCATGCCCTGCTGACCACCGCCCGCACCATGGGCTATCAGCGGGTCATCTGCGCCTTCCAGCCCCACACCTACTCCCGCACCAAGGCGCTGTTTTCCCAGTTCGTGGAGGAGCTGAAGCTGCCGGATGTGACGGTGCTGGCGGAAATTTACGCCGCACGGGAGCAGAACGACATCGGCATCTCCTCGCAGGATCTGGCACGGGAGATCCCCGGCGCCATCTACTGCTCCAGTCTGGAGAAGGTGACGGATACGCTGGCCTCTTTGGCCCAGCCCGGCGACCTGATCCTGACGGTGGGGGCCGGAGATATTTTCCGGGCCGGGGAAAAGCTGCTGGAAAGAGCGTGAGAGCATGAACGTATCGCCTGTGTATCACGGCGCCCCGGCGGAGAGCCGGACGCCGGTGGAGGACCGCACCTATGCGGCGCTGGAGGAACTGGGCATCCCTCTCCCGAACCCGGACAAGCCAAAAGGCAGGCACAACAATCGGAAACAGACCTTCGATGCGGTCTGCCGGACGATCCTGTTTGACATCGCCAGACGGCATGGGCTGCATCTGGATCAGGAGCCGTCCTACGGCGGGCGGGATTATCTGGAAAAACAGGATTATATCCTGATGAAGCAGAAGGAGCAGCTTGCGGCGCAGGAGCAGAAGCTGGAAGAACTGACGCTCAAAATCGAGGACGTGGAGACGCTGCTGGATGATGTTTCCGATGTGGCCTATGACAAGGCGGTGGAGGTGGTGACCGATACTGTCCGGCAGGAGACACACAAAGAAGATATTCGTTTGATTGAGGAAACAAAAAAGTGGGTACTTTCGCCGGAGCGGAAGGCCCCGCAGAAGGAGCGTGACTACGCCGCCGCCCGGCTGGATGGAGTGATTACCAAAATCAAACGTGTCATGCAGAGTGCCCTGGCAAAAATCCAGAAAACGCTTATGCAGCCGGAGGTCAAGAAGGCCGGTAAGGAGCAGATTAAGGAGAAGGCCAGAGAATCCATCCGGGAGAAGCTGGCGAAAGGCAGGCTGAACGCTGACCGAGATAACCGGGAACGCTGGGAACGTGAGGGGCGGATTGCTCCGAAAAAGAAACACGATATGGAGTTATGAGGCACCTGATTTTCTGCGGAAACGGGTGCTTTTTTCTCTGCCTGGAGGTGAGAAAATCGAATATATTTGAAGCGGTGAAGGAGTCTGTCACCACAAGGCAGGCTGCGGAATATTACGGGGTGCAGGTTGGCAGGAATGGCATGGCCTGCTGTCCCTTCCATGATGACAAACATCCCAGTATGAAGGTTGACCGCCGGTTCCACTGCTTCGGCTGTCAGGCGGACGGGGATGTGATTGATTTTACCGCCCGCCTGTTTGGTCTGAGCGGTAAGGAAGCGGCTCTGAAGCTGGCGGAGGATTTCTCTGTCCGCTATGACGCCAAAGGCCATGACCCGCCCCGCAGGAGGCCGGTCAAGCGAAAAATCAGCGAGGAACTGCGTTACCGGCAGGCGGAGCAGAAATGTTTCCGGGTGCTGTGCAATTACCTGCATCTGCTGGAACGCTGGGAGAAGGAATACGCCCCGCAGACGCCGGAGGAAGCATGGAATCCGCTGTTTGTGGAAGCACTGCAAAAGAAAGCACACACGGAGTATCTGCTGGATGTTCTCCTGTCCGGCAGCATGGAGGAACGGGCTTCCGTTGTCGCCCAGTACGGAAAAGAGGTGAGGAAGATTGAGCAGCGAATATCAGAGTTTACCGCCAGCCACCCGGCAGGCCGCCATGAGCGCAGCCGAAGCCTTAGCGCCGGAGCAGAGCGTTGACGAGGTGCGGGAAAGCCTGTCCGTCACGGAGAAGGGCCAGCCCGCCAACACCATCGGCAACTGCCGGACGGTGTTCTGCCATGACCCTCTCCTGCGCGGGGCGATCCGGCTGAACCTCCTGACTGACCGGGTGGACATTGTGCGGGATTTGGGCTGGCGCAGGAATACCAGCGCCCTGACGGATACGGACGTGAAGTATCTGCTTCTCTATTTTGAGCAGAACTACGGCCTGACCAGCGAGAAGAAAATGACGGCGGCGCTCTCCATCGTGGCGAATGAGAACTGCTACCATCCCATACAGGACGTGCTGAACGGCCTTGTCTGGGACGGGACGCCCCGCATCCGCTCCTGTCTCCATCACTTCTTGGGTGCGGACGAGAGCGACTATGTGGAGGAAATGCTGAAACACTTCCTGCTGGGGGCTATCCGGCGGGTATTCCGGCCCGGCTCCAAATATGAGGAAATGCTCTGTCTGGTGGGCGGTCAGGGGGCTGGCAAGTCCAGCTTCTTCCGCTTGCTGGCGATCCGGGACGAGTGGTTCAGTGACGACCTGAAAAAACTGGACGATGACAGGGTGTATCTGAAGCTGCAAGGACACTGGATTATCGAAATGTCGGAGATGCTGGCTACCAGCAGCGCCAAAAGCATTGAAGAAATCCGCTCCTTTATCAGCCGCCAGAAGGAAACCTACCGGACGCCCTACGAGGCCCAGCCCAAAGACCGGCTGCGGCAGTGTGTGTTCGGCGGTTCTTCCAACACGCTGGACTTCCTGCCCCTTGACCGGGCCGGGAACCGGCGCTTTTTGCCGATCATGATTTACCCGGAGAATGCAGAGGTTCACATTTTGGAGGACGAGGACGCCTCCAGAGCCTATCTTTTGCAGGTCTGGGCGGAGGCCATGACGATTTACCGCAGCGGCCACTATTCCATGAAATTCAGTAAGTCCATCCAGCGGCAGCTTGTGGAGGTGCAGAAGGATTTCATGCCGGAGGACACGGAGGCCGGGCAGATACAGGGCTTTCTGGAACACTACACCGGCAGCATGGTCTGTTCCAAACAGCTTTTCAAGGAGGCGCTGGGCCACACCTATGACGAGCCGAAGCGGTGGCAGCTGCACAATATCAACGAGATCATGAACACCGTGGTGACAGGCTGGAAGCCATTCTCCAATCCGAGGATGTTCGCCGGATATGGCAGGCAGAAGGGGTGGGAACGGGACGTTTCCGGCAACGAACTGCCCGGCAACGAAGATGGATTTGTGGAGCTGACCGAGGAAGAATGCCGCCAGCTGGAACTTCCCAAAGAGTGGATCGCATAAAAATAGCGGTCTGTTGCCGGGATGGTTGTCACTTGGTTGCCGGGTTCGTTGCCGGGGATTTTCCGGTCTGGATACGGAAAAAGCCTGTAAATAAGGCATTTTCTAATATCTATCTCTATCTCCGGCAACGAAAGCAACGAGATTTTTCAAGAAAATTCACAAAGTAAGATTTACAGGCCAGACGGTAGTTTACAGGTTTTCAGAGGTTCGTTGCCGGACTTCGTTGCCGGTGCTGCCGTCCGGCCTGTCTCTCTATGGAGGTAGCCTATGGAAAAAAGCAAGCAGCAGAAAAATAAAGTCCGTTTTGTGGTGGTGCGGGAGTTCTCCGGGGAGAAGTCCATGCGGGAAGCCTTTGAGCAGCTCATTGAGCGCCAGACCTGCGAACACTTCGAGGAATGGCGTCATCAGCGGGAAATGGCAGAAAAAGCTGCGTAAAAACGGTTGATTCAGGGACAGGGACATGGTACTATAATGGTATCGTGTCCCTGTTCATAGAAGGAGAACGCTATGAGCAGGAAAAAACAAGTCTATGAGAAAATCACCGCTCTCTACTGCCGTATCTCTCTGGATGACGGCGGCGACAATGAGAGTATGAGCATCAGCAACCAGAAACTCATGCTCCGGGACTTCGCAGAAAAGCATGGGATGTTCCAGTATGAGTATTATGTGGATGACGGCTATACGGGCCGCAATTTCAACCGTCCCTCGTTCCAGCGCATGATCGCTGACATTGAGGCGGGGAAGATCGGCTGCGTCATCACCAAAGACCTATCCAGACTTGGTAGGAATTATATTGAAGCTGGCAGCTATATCGAAATCTTTTTCCCCAAACACAATGTACGCTATATCGCCATCACGGACGGCGTGGACAGCCTGACCCGTCAGGAAATGGACATCACGCCCTTTAAGAATATCCTGAACGATATGTACAGCCGGGATATTTCCAAAAAGGTGCTGGCAGGGCGTATGACCCGTTCCAGACAGGGAAAATTTTGCGGCGGACAACCGCCTCTCGGTTTGATGCGTGACCCGGAGGATAAGGGGCATTTGATCCTTGACCCGGAAACTGCGCCGGTGATTCGCAAAATCTATGATATGGCGCTGGATGGATGGGGCTGTATGCGGATCGCAAAGCAGCTCATGGATGATAAAATCCCCATCACCAGAGTAAAAAGCAATACAGAATGTGACGTGAATTACTATTCATGGGGAAGTGCAAGAATCAGCCATATCCGGCGAACCCCTTTTTATAAGGGCGCACATCTGGTCTGCCGGACACATCAGAAAGGGATTCGCTCCAACACCTATGACATTATCCCTCGTGAGGATTGGGAAATTATCGAGGATTGCCATGAAGCAATCATATCCCCGGAAGAATGGGAGCAGGTACGGGAAATCATTGACCGTAGACCAACTATTATGAAAGGCAATTCCTGTCCTTTTTACAATCTGTTCCACGGCATCATTTACTGTGCGACCTGTGGAAAATCCATGCAGGTGCGGTATGAAAAGGTTGGAAGAACCGGAAAGAACCGTTTTACCGGCGAGATGCGGGAGCCGATTGACAAGGCGTACTATATCTGCCAGACCTACAACCGGCTGGGCAAGAACGCCTGTACCAGCCACAAGATTGAAGCCAGAGATTTATATAACCTTGTGCTGAAAGATATTCAGGAACTGGCAAAGACTGCGCTCAAAGATGCCGATGCTTTTTATCAGCGGCTGAGCAGCCGGATGGAGCGCCGATATATGGCGGATGCTTCCGAGATGCAGAAAGAGCGTGAGCGCCTGGAAGCCAGAAACCGACAAATTGACGATATGTTTCTGAGCCTTTATACCGATAAGGCCAAAGGCGTGATCTCTGAGCAGCGGTTTGTGAAGTTGACCGCCGCCATGGAGCAGGAACAGGAAGAAAATCAGCGTTGTTTGCAGGAACTGATGCGAATACTTCAGCAGTCTGACGCTCAGGAAAGTGAAGTCCGCACCTTTATCCGGGAGATTCGGCAGTATGCCACTATCCAAGAACTGGATGAAACGGTTCTGAACCGCCTGATCAGCCGTATTCTGGTGGGCGAGGTCAAGAAGGTTGATGGTCAGAAAGTTCAGGAGGTCAGGATCGTTTATAACTTTGTTGGCGAAATATTTATGTGAAGAAAGGGATTTTTATGAAAACAGATATTTCTACTATTAAAGAACTTGAAAGGCTGTTTCAGAAATACGAGCAAGAGGTGCTGACAGCCCAAAATAGTGGATATTTACAGCCTAATACCATACGCACATATTTGCTTCATTCCGGAAACTTCGTAAAGTGGTGTAAGGACGAATTTGAGCCGGGTTCCAAAAACAAGTAAGCTCCCCCATTTAAGCTAAACAACAAACTGAACGGTTTCGTTCCAACCCTTCTCTTAACCGAGAAGGGTTATTTTTTTGCCCATTTTTGAATTCATCACTTGACATTGTGGCAAAGAGCTTATGAGCCAGGATGAACTGGCCGTCATGGACGGCGGCAAGTGTATCCTCCAGCTGCGCGGTGTGCGGCCTTTCCTCTCGGACAAGTACGACATCACCAAGCACCCCAATTACCCGTACACCGCCGACGCGGACCCCAAGAACGCCTTTGACATCGAGGCGTTCCTGTCCACCCGGCTCAAGCTCAAGCCCAACGAGGTCTACGATGTGTATGAAGTAGACGCAGAGGGCGTGTAAATCTGTTCCGCTGTGAAAGACCTGCTAATAAAAGTCAAGTAGAAATTTCAGATTTTTAGGGAGGCGAAAAAATGCAATACAAAATCAAGCCGCTGAGCATCTCAAAATTAAAACGGCGGCCAGCCAGATGGTATAGAGTGTAAAAATCAGTCGTGCTCCAGGGATTCCAAGTAGGCTTTCACAGAAGCGTAGTAGATGCGCAGGAACTTGTTGGCAGAGGCCATCATGTAGACACGATATGGCTTGCCTTCAGAGCGTTTCTTGTCCATGAACTGGTACACCGGCTCGTCTATTGGAGCACATTGCAGGATGACGCTCATCACCAGAAAGAGCGTCCTGCGCAGTGAGGCAGATCCTCGCTTGGAAATGCTACGGCTACGGACATCTATTTGACCGGATTGGTAGGGCGGGGCGTCAATACCCGCAAAGGCAACCAACGCTTTTTTGGAATGAAAACGGCGTACATCGCCAATTTCAGCCAGGAGTTGAGGGCCGAGGGTTGGGCCAACACCAAACATCCCCATCACTACAGGATACTCCGGCAGAGAAGCTGCCAGGGATTGCATCTCCTGTTTGAGAGCAGCTAACGCGGAAGAAGTTGTCTGGAGTTGAGAAATGGCCTGTTCTACCAAAAGTTTTGCCGTATCCGTTTTCGGTATGACACCGAAGTGTCTGCAAGCAGAGGCATAAATATCCAGCGCCTTATCCTCGCTGAAATTGTAGCCGTGCTTTCTGCACCACTTCTGGTATTGGGTAGTAAAGGCCTTCTCAGACCGGCCACAAACGCACTCGCAATGCCAAAAAGTAGCGACAAAGTCCACCCACTTCTCGCTGCCATCGGCGCGGGGCGGACTGGTAAACAAGCGATTTGCGTCTGGGAAGGTGGTGTCCAGCAGGGAGATCAGGTTATTCTTCAGCATGGTCTGAACTTTGGAATACTGTTGGTACTGCCGGTAGCAGATTTTCAGCATGAGTCGGGTATCCTCCTCCGGGATATATCTCGGCAATGTGAGCCAGTGGTCAAGACCGTAGTTGGCCAGCTTTACGGCATCCTTTTTGTCGGTTTTGGCCCGTCTTAAACTGTTGTTTCCGTAGTCATGCACCAGCATTGCATTGACTACCGAGACATAAAGGCCCGCGTCGTGGAGCAGCCAGGCCACCGGAGCATGGTAATTACCCGTGGATTCCATCACCACACGGGTCTCGCCGTCCAGGCTTTTGAGCAGTCCTGCCAGCTCGCTCAGTTCATTGGCGGTGTGACGTACTTCAAAGGGTGAAACCACTACCTCTCCGAAGGGCCGCATGACTGCAATCATGCTCTTACCTTTGGAAACATCGATGCCAACGCAGTTCATTCACATTCCTCCAACACAAAGAATCTGCAACCGGAAATCCATCTTTTCTCGCTGCCGATTCAATCTATTGGGTGACACGAACTCTCCGGCATCCGGTGGCTCAACCTGCTCAAATCGAACGCTGCAACAAGAGGATGGCTAACAGTCTTTCCAACGGACATAAAAGCCCAAGGAGGCAAGGGTCAGCCAGTTGCTCCTCTTATTGTAGCTTAGGCACGAGATGGAAAGAAAGCCGGACTGGCTGCCCGGCTTTCCTGTCCAAATTTATTGTAATAGGAGGCTCCTGTATGGAACAGGCATTGCCCAAGGTGTTGGGCATCCTCGGCGGGCTTGGCCCTATGGCCACTGTTTATTTTTACGAGATGCTCACGCGCCATACCCAGGCCGCGCGCGACCAGGACCACATCGACGTCATCATCAACAGCCGCGCCACCACGCCGGACCGCACCAGCTATATTCTGGGCCAAAGCGCGGAGAACCCCTTCGACATCATGGCCGCGGACGCGGCGCGGCTTGTCACGTTCGGCGCGGATGTCATCGCCATCCCCTGCAACACCGCCCACTATTTTTACGACAGGCTCAACGAGACCATCCCCATCCCCATCCTGAACATGGTGGAGGAGACTGTGCTGGCCGCGAAGGCGGGCGGCAGCGCCCGTGTGGGCATCCTGGCCACCACAGGCACGGTGCGCACCCGCACCTACCAGCGCATGTGCGAAAAGCACGGCCTGCCCTGCGCCGTGCCGGACGATGCCGCGCAGGCTGCCGTGATGGATATTATTTACGGAGACATCAAGCAGGGCCGGCCCGCAAATATGGACGCGTTTGAGCGGGCCGCGGCCTCACTGCGCGCGCAAGGGTGCGACCGCGCCATCCTGGGCTGCACCGAGCTTTCGCTCATCAAACGCGACGAGGGGCTGGGCGCTTTTTATCTGGAC
>ERZ827488.4361-NODE-4361-length-10232-cov-3.487570_pt1 | contig 10232 bp, 7 predicted proteins | sample MGYA00519771_ERZ827488 | MGnify/ENA primary metagenome ERZ827488 (study PRJEB31778, sample SAMEA3449323) | human gut metagenome | biome: human gut; feature: human-associated habitat; material: faeces | place: United Kingdom | collected 2010/2012 ...
AATCACGGTGTTCCGTTCCGTGATGCACATGGAATCGTAGGCCGTATTGTACTGTACTGCATTGACAAAGGCATTGCGATCGACGACATGTCTCTGGATGAATTAAAAGCCATCAGTCCGGTATTTGAAGAAGATATTTATGATGCAATTTCCATGGAAACCTGTGTCAATAAACGTCTGACGATCGGCGCACCGGGAAAAGAGGCAATGGAAAAAGTAATTGCCTTAGAAAAAGAATATCTTGCAAAAAATCATGGCTCAGACTGGTTAAAACAGTAAGAATTGTTGAAAATGCATAAGAAATTTAGAAATCTAAGAGAAAATTTTAGCAAAATATGAATTGTTTTTTTGTCGAAAATAGCATAGTATTTTAACAGAAAGACAAATGTCCGCAATAAGCGGACAAAACAAGCGAAATGTGTGAGGAGATTAGATATGAGCGACAGATTAAAAGTAGGTATTTTAGGCGGAACGGGAATGGTAGGACAGCGTTTCATTTCCCTGTTAGAGAATCATCCGTGGTTTGAGGTAACGACCATTGCAGCAAGCCCTAGAAGTGCCGGTAAGACATATGAAGAGGCAGTCGGAGGAAGATGGAAGATGGACACTCCAATGCCGGAAGCCGTGAAAAAGATTGTTGTCATGAATGTCAATGAAGTGGAAAAAGTAGCATCAGAAGTAGATTTTGTATTTTCCGCAGTAGATATGACAAAAGAGGAAATCAAAAAAATCGAGGAAGAGTATGCAAAGACAGAGACACCGGTTGTATCAAACAACAGTGCACATCGCTGGACACCGGATGTACCGATGGTAGTACCGGAGATCAATGCAGATCATTTTGAAGTGATCAAAGATCAGAAGAAACGTCTTGGAACAACACGCGGATTCATTGCAGTAAAACCAAACTGCTCAATCCAGAGCTATGCACCTTGCCTTGCAGCATGGAAAGAGTTCGGACCAAAAGAACTGGTTGTTACAACATACCAGGCAATCTCCGGAGCAGGTAAGACATTCAAAGACTGGCCGGAAATGGTTGGAAATATTATCCCATTCATTGGTGGAGAAGAAGAGAAGAGCGAGCAGGAGCCGCTTCGTGTACTTGGTAAAGTAGAGAACGGACAGATCGTGAAAGCAGAGCTTCCGAAGATCACATGCCAGTGCGTGCGCGTACCGGTTCTGAACGGACATACAGCAGCAGTATTCATCAACTTTGAGAAGAAGCCTACAAAAGAGCAGCTGATCGAGAAGCTTGTAGCATTCAAGGGATTCCCACAGGAAGCAGAACTTCCGAGTGCTCCGAAGCAGTTTATCCAGTATCTTGAAGAGGACAACCGTCCACAGGTAACAGAGGATGTGAACTACGAGCGTGGAATGGGTGTATCTATCGGACGTCTGAGAGAAGATACAATGTTCGATTACAAGTTTATCGGACTGTCCCATAACACAGTAAGAGGTGCAGCAGGTGGAGCAGTTCTCTGTGCAGAGGCATTGACAGCAAAAGGATATATTGCAGCAAAATAAGAAAATAGAAAAGGCAGTGGCAGTACAAAAATAGTCACTGCCTTTTATACGTATACAAGTCGGGAAGGCAGCTGCCAGTCCGATGAAAGAAAATGGGGATAAAAATAAAAATGGTATGAGCAGGAGGATTTTATGGAGAAGGAGAAAAAAGGAAGAGCGATTGCACTACTTCCAATAGGAGTTTTTTTGATCATTTTTCTTGGCGCAGGAATTGTGTTTCAGGATTTTTATGCGATGCCGGCGATCGTTGCGTTTTTGATCGCATTGTTTGTTGCATTTTTGCAGAATAAAGAATTGAGTTTTAACAAGAAGATTGAAGTGATTGCCAAAGGTGTTGGTGAGGAAAACATCATTACGATGAGCCTGATCTTTCTCTGTGCCGGAGGTTTTTCAGGTGCAGTTACTGCAGCAGGCGGAGTAGACAGTACAGTCAATTTAGGATTGTCATTGATCCCGGCACATTTTGCAGTTGCAGGTCTGTTTCTGATCGGATGTTTTATTTCGGTTTCTATGGGAACTTCCATGGGAACGATTGCAGCACTTGCACCGATCGCAGTTGGAATCAGTGAAAAGACAGGATTTGCACTTAGTATTTGCATCGGAGCAGTTGTGTGTGGAGCTATGTTTGGAGATAACCTTTCTATGATCTCTGATACAACAATTGCAGCAGTTAAGACACAGGGATGTGAAATGAAAGACAAGTTTAAGGCAAACTTTTTCATCGTTCTTCCGGCAGCGATTATTACAGTATTGATCTTCTGGTTTGCAACAAGAAATATGAATTTCCATTTGGAGGAAAACTTAAGTTACAGCCTTTGGGAAGTTCTTCCGTATATGGTTGTTCTTCTTGGAGCACTTATCGGAATCAATGTATTTGTTGTTTTGATCAGCGGAATTGTGATCTCCCTGATCGTAGGTGTAAGCATGGGACATATTGCACTTTCTGAAATGTTCCAGGTTGTTGGAAATGGTGTGACATCAATGTATGACATCACAGTTATTTCTATCATTGTAGCATGTATCGTATCACTTGTGAAAGAGCATGGTGGAATCCAGTTCATTCTGAATCTGATCAAGAGCAAGATCAATGGAAGAAGAGGAGCAGAATTCGGAATCGCACTTCTTGCCCTTTTTGTTGATGCATGTACAGCGAATAATACAGTTGCAATCGTTATGACAGGACCGATCGCGAAAGAGATTAGTGAAGAGTTTGACGTAGATCCAAGAAGATCTGCTTCCCTTCTCGATATGTTTACATCCGTTGGACAGGGAATCATTCCTTACGGAGCACAGCTTCTCTCAGCAGCAACATTGACCGGACTGACACCGCTTCAGATTATTCCAAATCTGTATTATCCGCTTCTGATGGGAGTTTGCGGAATTTTGGCAATTATTTTCCTTCCACAGAGTAGAAAGACTACAACAAATTAAAGTGGTAACTTTAAAAAGTAAAAGTAATATATTTCCTTGTGGTATAAGAAAAGTTGTGTTATACTTGCAGACAAGAGTGATTTTCACTGGAAACTATAAGTAAGAAATCAAGATAAAAGAGGGATGTAAGGATGAATCTATTATACAAAAGCACCAGAAATTCAGACAAGACTGTTACAGCTTCACAGGCCATCTTAAAGGGACTGGCTGATGACGGAGGACTGTTCGTTCCTGTATCCGTTCCGAAGCTGGATGTAACAATGGATGAACTTAAAGACATGTCTTATCAGGAGACAGCTTATGCGGTTATGAAACAGTTCTTCACAGATTTTACAGAAGAAGAGCTGAGACATTGCATCAACAGTGCTTACGATTCTAAATTTGATACAGAAGTGATCGCACCACTTGTGAAGGTGGGAGATACTTATCATCTGGAACTGTTCCACGGAGCAACGATCGCATTTAAGGATATGGCACTTTCTATCCTGCCGCATCTGATGATCACTTCCGCAAGAAAGAACCAGGTGAAAAATGATATCGTGATCCTGACAGCAACTTCCGGAGATACAGGTAAGGCTGCACTTGCAGGTTTTGCAGATGTTCCGGGAACAAAGATCATCGTGTTCTATCCAAAGGGAGGCGTAAGCCACGTTCAGGAATTACAGATGGTGACACAGAAGGGAGAGAATACTTCTGTTGTAGCAATCCATGGTAACTTTGATAACGCACAGAGTGGTGTGAAGGCAATCTTTGAAGACAAAGAGCTGGCAGCAGAATTAGATGCGAAGGGATATCAGTTCTCATCAGCAAACTCCATCAATATCGGACGTCTTGTACCGCAGGTTGTTTATTATGTATATGCTTATGCAAAGCTGCTTGAGAATGAAGAGATCCAGGAAGGCGAGGAGATCAATGTTACAGTTCCAACAGGAAACTTTGGAAATATCCTTGCTGCATATTATGCAAAACAGATGGGCGTGCCGATCGCAAAACTGATCTGTGCTTCTAATGATAACAAGGTTCTCTTTGATTTCTTCCAGACAGGTGTCTATGACAGAAACAGAGAGTTCATTCTGACATCTTCACCGTCCATGGATATTCTGATCTCCAGCAATCTGGAGCGTCTGATCTACACAATCGCAGGACAGGATGCACAGAAGGATGTAGAGCTCATGACACAGCTGAAAGAAAAAGGTGTGTATGAGATCACAGCTGAGATGAAGGAAGGTCTGAAAGACTTTGTCGGAGGATTTGCGACAGAAGAAGAAGTGAAAGAGACGATCCATGACACATATCAGAAGACGGGATATGTGATGGATACTCATACAGCAGTTGCAGCACATGTGTGTGCACAGTATCGTAAAGATACAAAGGACGAGAAGAAATGTCTGGTTGCTTCTACAGCAAGTCCGTACAAGTTCGTACGCAACGTTATGACAGCAATTGATCCGAAGTATGATGAGATGGAAGACTTTGCACTGATTGATGAGCTTGAAAAAGTATCTGGCTTCCCGATTCCAAATGCGATCAAAGAAATCCGTGGTGCAGAGGTTCGTCATACAACAGAGTGTGATGCAGATCAGATGAAAGAGACAGTAAAAAATATTCTTGGGGTGTAAAAAATGAATAACAGCATGTGGGGATTTATAGGTATTTTTGTTCTATGTTGTGGAATTTACGCATTGTATTCCTTTGTTATAATGAAAGTAAAGGGCGAGATCAATGCATCAATTCTCCTGGGAAAAGATTATACTTATAAAAAATGTAAGGACAAAGAGGCTTATATAGCAAAAACAGCTCCGGCACTTTTTGTCTTTGGACTGGTATCTGTGATCTATGGAGTGATCGATGTGATTCACTGTTATGTTCATACAATGACAATAGTAGATACAGTTGCAATGATTATTTTCCTTATTGTATTGATCTGGTTCGGTGTTTATACAAGAAATCTCAGAAACAGATATTATTAAAAATGTCAGTTCCGTTTCTTTTTGCTGACAGAATTGCAAAATCCACATATTTACAGTTGTAAAAATGATGTGGATGGAGTATAATAGCAATAGGTTAAGAAAGAAGAAAAACCTGAAATGTGCGAGAACCCTGATATTTTGAACCTACATTATTTAAAAAGGGATTCCGATAAGACTGAGTAATATGCCAGGCCTCCGTTTTTGCAGTGGACGGCAGAAAAGCAGGATGAGGTTGCCCACCTAGCCGTGGCTAGGACTCAAAATACAGGGAACGGCATTTTGGGGATTAGACAAAAGATAAAGTTAAGGGACAGCTGAAGAGATTCGGCTGTCTTTCTTTTTTGCTTGAATATTGAGAATAGTTATGGTATTATCCATGAAGTAACAATTTCGTGACGGCTGAGAAGAAACATAAGCCGTTCTGAGTATTTAACCTGGGGAGTTAAAGAAAATGGAGAAGTTTAATAAGATAAAAGAGCGCGGATTGCGAATTGCAGCTACCGTGAGTTCGCATCACACGGGAGCCTTCGCAGCACAGGCGGCATATTTCTTTGTGCTTTCATTGATTCCTATCTTTATGTTGCTTTTAACAATGGTACAATTTACACCAGTGACGAAAGCGGATGTGATGGAGGCTGTACTTCCGGTATTTCCATCCACAGTCAGCCCAATGATTGAAAGTATTGTGAATCAGGTATATATGACATCTAGTTCAATCATCCCTGTGACGATTTTAGTTGCATTGTGGTCAGCTGGAAAGGGTGTACTTTCAGTAACCTATGGATTGAACTGCATTTATGAAAATACAGAGACAAGAAATTATTTTTATCTGCGTGCAAGAGCATGCCTTTATACATTTTTGTTCCTTGTGGCAATCATGCTTTCACTGGTACTTTCCGTATTCGGTAACAGTATCAGTGTTGTGGTTTATGAACATGCACCGCTTATAAGCAAAGCAATTCATAAGATTATACATTTGAGGATTTATTTCACACTTCCGCTTCTGACTTTCTTCTGGGATCTGGTGTACAAGTATCTTCCAAATCGTGGTGCGGAAGGAAAGACGACTCTTCGGAAACAGCTGCCGGGCGCTTTCTTTACTGCCTGCGGGTGGATGGCACTTTCCTTTATCTTTTCCATCTATTTGGATATTTTTAAAGGATTCACTAATATGTATGGTAGTTTTACAACGATCATTCTTGTTATGTTGTGGTTATATACGTGTATGTATATTATTCTGCTTGGGGGAGAAATCAATGCAATTTTAGAAGGGGTTAAAAGCAGAAAATAGTGGAAGAATATCAGCCAGATAATCCATAATGCTAACTTTAAGAAAAGAATATGAAAAGAATGTGAAAGAAAAGTGAAAAAACCATTGACTCTTTCATTTAGGGGGAGTATCCTTATTATGCATAGGTTGACAGCAGAAGGATATGACTGATTGAACAATATAAAGAGAGGAAGGAAAATTATGAAAAACAAGTCGTACAAGAAAATACTTGCACTTACCTTGGCTGCTACTCTCGTAGGTGGGAATGCTGTAGCAACATTTGCTACAGAAAGTACAACCGATACAGGGGTAACAGCTTCAGAAGACAGAATTTTAGGAGATTTAAATGAAAAGCCAATTGAGGTTACATTTAAAATGTCTGGTGACATAGGCACAGCATATTTTAAGGTATCAAATACAACAAAAAGTTCTGGTGAAGTGGTAGCTGGGAAAGATAGTAAGCTTCCTGAAATAAGCTTACCAGTAGATTGTGAACTTACAGGATGGGAAGTTTCTAGTGATGATGCAGTTAAACAGCCTGTTAAGACATTAGCAGCCAAGCAGACAACTTATAGTTATGATACTGTAAAAGGATTGAAAAATCCAGTGATCACAGCAGTTATCAAGAAGAAAGCAGAGACAGCTCAGAAAACAGTGACTGCTACTTTTAATGCACCAGAAGGAGCTACACTTGAAAAAGCGGATGTAAATGGTGGAGAATATGTAGACGATACACATACTGCTATTAAATTCACAGCAACTTCTAATGATCAGAAATTTAATCTTCCGACAGTGATTACACCAGAAGGTTATGAATTTACTGGTTGGACTTCAGATACAAATGCAGGACCAGTTACTCTTGATGCGGGTGCTACAGAAATTCAGGGTCTTATGGATTATGGATTCTTCAATAATGAAACAGAGGGATTTGTTACATTTACTGGAACAAGCAAAGAGAAAGAAACTGTTAAAGAAGCAGAAGCAACTTTATATGTACACTATGTAGATGAGAACAATGTACCGCTCGATGTAGAGAATAACATTGTTAAATTAACAAAAAAAGGTAAAGTTGGAGACTCAGCAACATTTAGCGGAACAGATTTTGAAGCACCAGAAGGCTACACACTTGTTAAGAATGATCTGTCTGTAGACGTAGCATATGGATCTGATGATAATATTAATGTAAACGTTAAGAAGCTTGAAGAAGAAAAAGAAGCTAGAGATGTAATTGTAAACTTTAATGTAGATCCAGAGAAAGGTGAATTCACTGATCCTGCAGACGCCAAGGTTGTAACATTTACAATCAAAGAAGATGACGAAGAGCAGTATAACGTACCAACTGTAAAAGCTAAAGAGGGCTATGTATTTACAGGATGGGAAGTACAGGGAGAAGAAACAGGTCACTGGGATGCAGATGCTAAGACATTTGGTATTGCAGGACTTGCACACTTCCCAGAAGGATCAGATGAAGGATATGTTACAGTAACAGCTCAGTTCGAGAAAGCTAAACCAGAAGAAAAAGAAGCTAGAGATGTAAAAGTAACATTCAACGTAGATCCGGAAAAGGGAGAGTTTACAGATCCGGCAGGAGCTGAGTACGTGAACTTTACAATCAAAGAAGATGACGGAGAGCAGTATCTCGTACCAACTGTAGCAGCTAAAGAAGGCTATGTATTTACAGGATGGGAAGTGCAGGGAGAAGAAACAGGTCACTGGGATGCGGATGCTAAGACATTTGGTGTTACAGGACTTGCACACTTTCCAGAAGGATCAAATGAAGGATACGTTACAGTAACAGCTCAGTTTGAGGAAGTTAAACCAGAGGTTGCAGTAGCAAACGCAAATGTAGTTGTAGATCCAGACAAAGGATCTTTCGACGGATACGATGGAGCAACAACACTTAACAACGAGCATCTTGAAGAGGCAGATTATACTCTTGGATACCTTCCAACAGTAACTGCAAATGACGGATATAAGTGGACAGGTTGGGTTGTAACAAACAAAGCAGGCGAGACAATCCTTGATCTGGATACAAATGCATCCTCAATCGCATTTGACTATGGAGTAGCAGATACTTACACAGTAACAGCTAAGTTTGAGACAGTTACACCGGAGCAGCCAGGTACACCAGAGCAGCCAGGTACACCAGAGCAGCCAGAGCAGCCAGGTACACCGGAGCAGCCGGCTAAACCAGAGCAGTCAGCTACAGATAACAAGACTGATAAAACAAACAAAACTGATAAGAAGACAGATAAAAAGACAGACAAGAAGTCAGACAAGAAGTCAGACAAGAAGTCAGACAAAAAGAAAACTCCAAAGACAGGTGATGTAAGTACACCGATCGTATATATGGTAACGCTTATTGGAGCAGCAGTGGCAGCAGTTCTTGCTCTTATCAAGAGAAGAAAATTCTAATTTTTTCGAATTAGTATATGAAATCGAAGAGACGTAAACGTCATTCGAGAAACAAGAATCATATCCTGATAATACTAATCCTATGCATGGTTATTGCGGCTATAGCAATTTTTGCTATTGGCCGCATAGCCAATAAAGAAACAAATAATCAGAAAAAACTGGATGCACTTACAATAGAATATCAGACGGTTACGAATGATAGTCTTAAGAATGTGATAAATAGCGCAGGTGATATTGATGTGAGTGTCTATACAGATGATTCGGTTAATGTGCTGAATGAAGCAATTCAGAATGCAGAGGATACAATTAAGAAAAATGCAAGTCAGGATGAATTGGATGATTCTTATTTGAACCTTATAAAGGCTATACAGTCACTGCAAAAAAAATAATTAAAAAACCATATAAAAAGGAAGTTGTTTGTCAAAGCGGACAATTTAGAAATGCATGTATTCTTATAGTAAGTAAAAAGACGGTTGAAGCGATTCATCTGTCTTTTTTTGTGCGAATATCCTGAAGTCTGGGACTTGACAAAAAGAAATGCTGTGTTAAAATAGACTGGTAAATTCACTTAGAATATGAAAAGTTTATTAGATTTGAAAAGCGAAGATCGTGCACAGTAGAGACCTGTTTTCTTGCAGAGAGAGAGAATCATCGGCTGAAAGTTCTCTTAAGTTCAGATAGCGATTGAAATTCACACGTGAGCTGCATTTTTGAAAGGAAGCATCTAAGGGACAGTCAGGAGAAAGGATATGTCCGGATGTGAAAAGTAGAGAATGCCGTATGTTGTACGTTACACAACTTAGAGTGCCTGTAGATCAGACTGCAGGAATCAGGGTGGTACCGCGAGTGATTCAGACCTCGTCCCTTTTGGGATGAGGTCTTTCTTTATGAAAACGTTCGTCCCTGATAAGTGAGTTAAGAAAGGAGAAAACGATGAAAGAAAGACTGGAACAGATTAAAGCGGAAGCAGTCGCAAGAATTCAGGAGGCTGACGTTCCGGAGAAACTCAATGACGTGCGTGTAAAGTTTCTTGGTAAAAAAGGTGAACTGACAGCCGTATTAAAAGGAATGAAAGATGTTGCACCGGAGGAACGTCCGAAGGTTGGACAGCTTGTGAATGATACAAGAGCAGCAATTGAGGAACTCTTAGAGGAATCTAAGACAAGAATGGAGAAAGCGATTCGTGAAGAGAAGCTGAAAGCAGAAGTAATCGATGTTACACTTCCATCTAAGAAGAACAGTGTAGGACATAGACATCCGAACACAATCGCACTGGAAGAAGTAGAGCGTATTTTCGTAGGCATGGGATATGAAGTTGTAGAAGGACCGGAAGTTGAGTATGATCTGTACAACTTTGAGAAGCTGAACATTCCGGCAGATCATCCGGCAAAGGATGAGCAGGATACTTTCTATATTAATAAGGATATCGTACTTCGTACACAGACATCTCCGGTACAGGCCCGTGTGATGGAGCAGGGAAAACTTCCGATTCGTATGATCGCACCGGGACGTGTATTCCGTTCTGACGAAGTAGATGCAACACATTCACCATCCTTCCATCAGATCGAGGGTCTTGTGATCGACAAGAACATTTCCTTCGCTGACCTGAAAGGAACACTTGAAGT
>ERZ827488.4362-NODE-4362-length-10232-cov-3.298418_pt1 | contig 10232 bp, 8 predicted proteins | sample MGYA00519771_ERZ827488 | MGnify/ENA primary metagenome ERZ827488 (study PRJEB31778, sample SAMEA3449323) | human gut metagenome | biome: human gut; feature: human-associated habitat; material: faeces | place: United Kingdom | collected 2010/2012 ...
AGGCCCAGCGAGTCAAAGCCTGCGCCCACATTGGCGCTGGTGGCCGGGACGGTAACAGTGATCATTTTCTGCTCTCCCCTTTTCCGCGCGGCTTATTCAGCCAGTTTCTTCATCGCCAGTTCCACCTTGCCGCCGAGGACTTCGATCTTTTTGCTGATTTCCTCGATCTGGGCGGCGGTGGCGGCATTGATCAGGTACGCGGCCTGACCATCGGCCTCAAACACCGTGTGGCCCGCACCGGCTACATTGGGCAGCAGGGCGGCGGACACACCGCTGACGCGGATATACCAGGGGTAGACGGCCTCGTCCTTCAGCTGGCCTTCCAGTTTGGGGGCCGGTTTCCAGAACAGGCTGTCGTGAACGTCTGCGCCCTCTTTCAGGGCGTCGATGACGTCAGCCACCACGGCGCTGGCAGTGGGCAGCTTGCCTGCACCCTTGCCGTAGAATACTACATCGCCTGTGCAGTCGCCTCTTACCATAATGCCGTTGAACTCATAGTCAATGTTAGCAAGCTGGCTCTTGTTCGGAACGAGCATAGGAGCAACGATAATGTCAATCTTGCCGTCCGCAAGACGCTTAACACTGCCGATAAGTTTAATTACGCAATGGAAGGCCTCAGCGTATCTTACATCTTCAAGTGTAATTTTTGTAATGCCCTCTGTATGTACAGAGTCGGGATAAACATGCTTTCCGTATGCAAGAGATGCAAGAATACAAATCTTACGGCAAGCATCGTGACCTTCGATATCAGCGGCAGGATTTCTCTCGGCAAAGCCAAGCTCCTGAGCAAGCTTGAGCGCATCGTCAAACTGCATACCGTCTTCAATCATCTTTGTAAGGATAAAGTTTGTTGTACCGTTAAGAATACCGGCAATCTCGTCAACATTGTTTGCAACAAGACACTGGCTCATCGGGCGGATAATCGGAATACCGCCGCCTACCGATGCTTCAAAGAGGAAGTTTGTGTTTGTTTCCTTTGAAATTTCAAGGAGTTCTGCACCGTGAGCGGCAACAAGCTCCTTGTTTGAAGTAACAACACTCTTACCTGCTTTAAGACATCTCTTTACAAAGTCATAAGCAGGATTAAGACCGCCCATAACTTCAACAACAACTCTTATTTCGAGGTCGTTGATGATATCTTCAAAGTTTTTTGTGAATCTGTCTGCAAGCGGGCTGTCGGGAAATTCACGAAGGTCAAGAATCTTCTTGACATAAACCTCTTCACCGATGCTTGCATAAAGCTTCTGTTTGTGTGTTGTAAAGATTTCGGCAACGCCCGAACCTACAACACCGTGACCCATAATTGCTATTGAAACCATATCTAAAAACCTTTCCTTTCGAGTTTTTGGTTTTAACCTGTTATTTTATTCTGCGGCAGGGGGAGCTTCCTCACCGCCGCCTGACGATTCACCGCCCCCGGAGCTTTCGCCTCCGCCTGAGGATTCCCCTCCGCCGGAAGGTTCTCCGCCTGAATTATCTCCTCCGCCTGAAGGTTCTCCGCCTGAATTATCTCCTCCGCCGGAGGTGTCGCCGCCTGAATTATCTCCTCCGCTGTTGCTTGTGTCGCCGCCGTAATTGCTACCGCTGTTGTCACCGCCGTAATTGGGATTGTAGTAGCTTGAGGAGTCTGAAACATCTGAGCCGTATTCATAGTTACCGCTGTAATATGAACCTCCCGAACTCGGCATATTGTCCTCGGTGTAGTAGCCCACGTACCGTCCCGAAATATTATCTGTTGAAACAATAAGTCCCGTTGTAGGATTATATGTTGCCTCAATCAGGTTATCGGATATCTTATATTCCTTGTTTTCTTTGCCTTTAAGGTACTTGCCCATAACATTTGCAAAGAATTTTGTTGCCGTTGTTCTTCCGCTGTAGGAAATGGTTTTAGGCTTATCAAAACCGCACCATGTAGCCATTACGGCATATGGTGAACATCCGCAGAACCATGAATCCTTATCGTCATCGGTTGTACCTGTTTTGCCGATAATGTCCCAGCCTGAAATCTGAGCATAATGTGCGTTTGTGTGAGCACTGTTTGTAACATTGTAGTGAAGCAGTCGGTTCATGATTCCTGCAGTTTCGGCTGAATAAGCCTGTTTCGGAACTGCGTCACGGTTATCAATGATTATGTTGTCCTCTGAGTCGGTTACATAGTAGTATGTGTACGGTTCGTAGTAAAGACCGCCGTTGCCGAGATATGTGTAAGCAGCCGCCATTTCTCTTACTGTAACACCGCCGTTCATACCGCCGATTGAAAGAGCACCCGTATTCTGTGCATCCTGTTCCGTAAGATTCTGGAATCCCATTTTTGTAACAACCTGCTGATATGCAACGCTCGGACCGCCGATAAGCTCCATGGTCTGAGCGGCTGTTGCGTTTGATGACCACTCGATTGCATCGGGAAGACTCATATTGCCGTTGTAGTAGCCGTATGCGTTGTTAGGACCCGAAACAAGCTGACCGCTTTCATTTGTACGATAGTTGTCAAGCGGTTCATCAAGAACCATTGATGAGAAATAAAGCTTCTTTGATTCTATTGCATAAGGGTAAACAACAACAGGCTTGATTGAAGAACCCGGCTGAAGTACGGAGTTGTAGGATCTGTCCCAGCTGAGAGCGCCCTCTTTCTTTGTTGAAGAGCCGACTGTTGCAATTACTCTGCCGTCATATCCCATAATTGTTGACGCAATCTGAAGGTCGGAATCATTTGATTTATCAATATTGAGTGCCGCATTTTCAAGGTAGGTCTGAGCATTTTCATCCATTGCACAGTAGATTTTAAGTCCCTCTGTGTAAAGCTTTGAAGATGCCGCAGATTCGCTTATGTTGTAATATTCTGCAATGTCCTTTTGAAGATCACGAAAGACCTGATCAATATACCAGTTCTGAACATCAGCCTCGTCATCATTGTCATCGTCATCGGACGCCTGCCAGCCGACAAATTTCATTGTGGCACTTTCTTTCATAGCCGCATCAAATTCGTCTTTAGAAATTTTTTTCTGATCATACATTTCATTGAGAACGATTTCACGGCGCTCCTTGTTGTTTTCGGGGAAAACAAGCGGATTCCATCTTGACGGGTTTTGTGTAATTCCCGCAATTGCCGCACATTCCGCAATTGAACAGTCCTTTATGCTCTTGCCGAAGTAAAGCTGAGCCGCAGATTCAACACCCTGACAGTTATTGCCGAAGTTTACAACATTGAGATAGGCTTCAAGAATCTGATCCTTTGTGTATTCCTGCTCAAGCTTTAGTGCCTTTGTGATTTCACGAAGCTTTCTTGTAATTGAAACCTCGTTGTCATCTGTAATGTTCTTAATGAGCTGTTGGGTGATTGTTGAACCGCCGTATGAGTCCGAACCAGTTGCAAGATTTGCAACGGCGGAAAGTGTTCTGCCCCAGTCAACACCGTTGTGGTCAAAGAAACGCTTGTCCTCAATTGCGACTACCGCATCTTTCATTGCCTGAGGAATATCCTGATTGTCAACCCAGATTCTGTTCTCGGTATCGTATAGTTTCTGATACTCCTTAAATTCCTTTGTATCCTCATTCTGAATATATATTCGGCTTGTCTGGTTCATAGACTTTGCCTTGAGGTCGATGCCCGTAGGCTCGGACGCAATGGTGAAAATGTAGACAGCAAGTGAAATGCCCGTAATAAGCAGAGCAACCAGGCATACCGAACAAACGGTAATCAGGAACTTGCCAAAACCCCTGAAAAATCTTTTTGCACCTCCGTCAGCTTTTTCGGATAATTCATTTTGCTGAATATCCTTCTTATACTGACTGATGTCAGTTTCACGCTTGTTTCGCATATTATCTCCTTTATCAATTCACAATTTACGGTTAAACGAACAACCGTCGGTTTGTAATTTGTCTGAGTGATTTGCACAAACGCAGTGCGCCGGCTGTAATACATAAATTATATAATAACATATATGTTCAAAATTACAAGCAGAAATACTCATTTGATTATTATATCACCTGAAAAGAAAAAAATAAATATATTAATGCAAATTTCTCTTAAAAAATATGCAGAATTAAGGCGGCCTTTTGGTTGGAATTTTATAAAAATGATGAATATAACCATTGGTTCGGGAAAAAATAAAAGTAAAAACTGACGGAAAGAGTGCTGTAATATGAAAAAAATAGTTGGATTAACAGGTGTGATTCTGATTGCGTGTATGATGATAAGCTCGCTTTTTGCTCCCGTGAATTCTGCGGAAAACACCTCTGCAACAGGCAATTATTCGTCGTCGCAGAATAACGGTACAACGGAAGGCTACTACATCATAAAAGCCGAAAAAGGGTATATTGTAGTGTACAAAAAAGGCGAGGACAAAGCGTATCTGACAACCGACTGCAGAGTATCAAATCTTCCGAAAGGCGACGCACTTTACCTTGAAAAAGGAATTGAAATAAAGGGAAAAGAAAACCTTATGAGGGCTCTTGAGGACTATTGCAGTTAAAGGCTTAATGGTAAGATAATTCTTCATATATATTGACTTTTCTGTGCTTTTATATTGACTTTTCTGTGCTTTTGGAGTAAAATCAGACTGATATGCCATAAAGTATGGTATCAGGTGCAGAATTTGCCGTAAATTTTTCAAAATAATGAAATCTTGCAAATTTTCTGTTTCTGAAAATCAAGTAAAAATGCAGAAAAGGAGATATTACATATGATTTCTACTGTCATTGACCAGTCGCTCGGTCTTGAGTTCCCTATTTTTCAGGGAGGCATGGCTTGGGTGGCTGATGCATCGCTTGCCGCAGGTGTTTCAAACGCAGGCGGTCTTGGCATTATTGCAGCTATGAATTCCAACGGCGAACAGCTCCGTGAGGAAATCAGAAAGTGCAAAACAATGACCGATAAAATTTTCGGCGTAAACATCATGCTTATGAGTCCGTTTGCAGAGGAAGTAAGCGATGTTGTAGTTGAAGAGGGCATCAAGGTCATCACAACAGGTGCAGGCAACCCCGGCAAGTACATGGCAAAGTGGCTTGAGGCAGGCATCAAGGTTATTCCTGTTGTTCCGAGCGTTGCGCTTGCAAGGAAAATGGAAAAAGACGGTGCTTTTGCCGTTATCGCAGAGGGCGGCGAGTCAGGCGGTCATGTCGGTGATCTCACAACAATGGCTCTTGTTCCTCAGGTTGTTGATGCAGTAAATATACCTGTAATTGCCGCAGGCGGTATTGCAGACGGCAGACAGATTGCCGCAGCATTTATGCTCGGCGCTCAGGGCGTTCAGGTCGGCACAAGATTTCTCGTTGCGAAGGAATGTACTATCTCTCAGGAATATAAGAACAAAATTCTCAAAGCAAGAGATATTGACACGGTTGTAACAGGTAAAAGACTCGGTCATCCTGTTCGTTCAATCCGTAACTCGTTTACCCGTGAATATACAAAGGCTGAGTACGATTCGGCTAATGTTTCCGATGAGGAGCTTGAAAATATGGGACTCGGCAGACTCAGAAGAGCCGTGAGAGAGGGCGATGTTTCTCAGGGTACCGTTCTTGCAGGACAGGTTGCAAGTATGGTTAAAAAGGAACAGCCGGCAAGAGAAATGATTGAAGAGATGTTCTCACAGGCAGAAGAAGTATTGAACGGAGCAACAAAATGGGTAAAATAGCATTTATTTTTTCAGGTCAGGGCGCACAGTACAGCGGTATGGGCAAGGATCTTTACGATAATTCGCCTGCTGCAAAGGCTGTTTACGAAATGGCTGATTCTATAAGAGAAAACACTTCAAAGCAGTGCTTTGAGGGTACAATGGAGGAGCTTTCAAAGACAGTAAATACACAGCCGTGTATTTTTACTGCCGACCTTGCGGCCGCAAGAGCTCTTGTTGAAAAGGGTATCACTCCCGACTGCGTAGCAGGCTTTTCACTCGGTGAGATTTCCGCACTTGCTTTTTCGGGAATCCTTTCCGATGAAGAGGCTTTCAGACTCGTTTGCAAAAGAGGCGAGCTTATGGACAAAGCCGCAACGGAAAATCCGGGTGCAATGGCTGCCGTGTTAAAGCTTACTCCCGAAAAGGTTGAAGAAATCTGCTCAGGGTTTGACAAAACATATCCCGTAAACTACAACTCACCGGCTCAGACTGTTGTTGCAACAACAAGTGAAAATTCCGACGCTTTTTGCGAGGCAGTTAAAGCAGAGGGCGGAAGGGCAAAACTTCTTGCAGTAAGCGGTGCGTTCCATTCTCCCTTTATGGCTGATGCCGCAGAGGGACTCGGAAAGTATATGGAAAATGTTGACTTCGCTCAGCCAAAGGTTCAGATTTATTCCGATTACACGGCTCAGCCGTATTCGGGCGATTTCAAAACGCTTGTAAAGGCACAGGTTGAGAATCCCGTAAAATGGCAGACTATCGTTGAAAATATGATTAATGACGGCGTTGACACCTTTATTGAGGTTGGTGTGGGCAAAACTCTCACAGGTCTTGTAAAGAGAATCAACGGAGATGTAAAGGCATTCAAGGTTGAAACTGCGGCTGATATTGACGCACTTGAACTTTGATACTGTTCGGAGGTATAATATAATGAGATTTGAAAATAAAACAGCCGTAGTAACAGGCGGCTCAAGAGGTATCGGCCTTGCAATCGCAACAAAGCTTGCAAAAGAGGGTGCTAACATCGCAATTCTCTATGTAGGTGACGAAAACGAGGGCATTAAGGCTAAGGAAGAGCTTTCACAGTACGGCACAAAGGTTGAGCAGTATTTCTGTGATGTTTCAAACTTTGAAGAGTCAAAGAATGTTGTCGATAAGGTTATCGAGGAGTTCGGCAGTATCGAAATTCTTGTAAACAACGCAGGCATCACAAGAGATAAGCTCGTTTTAAATATGGACGAAAAAGATTTTGACGCTGTAATCAATGTAAACCTCAAGGGTACATTCAACATGATTAAGCATACATACAAGCACTTTATGAAAAAGCGTTACGGCAGAATCTGCAGCACAGCGTCAATTGTCGGTCTTACCGGTAACGCAGGTCAGGCTAACTATTCTGCGTCAAAGGCCGGTATCATCGGTCTTACAAAGTCGGTTGCAAAGGAACTTGCAGGCAGAGGCGTTACGGCTAATGCAGTTGCTCCGGGTTACATTGCAACAGATATGACAAGTGTACTTCCCGATAAGGTAAAGGACGCAATGAAAGCACAGATTCCTGCAAAGCGTATCGGTACTCCCGATGATGTTGCAGATGTAGTAGCTTTCCTCTGCTCTGACGATGCCGCTTATGTAACAGGCGAGGTTATCAGAGTTGACGGCGGACTTGCAATGTAATTGATTTGGAGGATATAATGAGCAGAAGAGTAGTTGTAACAGGTATGGGCGCAATTTCACCGATTGGTAACGATGTGCCTACAATGTGGAAAAACATGGTTGACGGCGTTTGCGGCATCGAAACAATCACAGCTTTCGATACAAGTGACCTCAAGGTTCACATCGCAGGTACAGTCAAGAATTTTGATCCCACACAGTATATTGAGAAAAAAGAAGTAAGAAAGCTTGATCCATATACACAGTACGCAATCGCAGCGGCACAGCAGGCAGTTGACGATAGCGGTATCATAGGCAAGATTGACGAGAACCGTTTCGGTGTTTATATCGGCGCAGGTATCGGCGGTTTGCAGACCTTTGTTAAGAATACAGTGGGCATGGAAAACGGAGGCCCGAGAAAGGTTTCTCCTTTCTTCATTCCGATGATGATCGGTAATATCGCAACAGGCAATGTTGCAATCCGTTTTAACGCAAAAGGTGTGTCTCTTTCGGTTATGAGCGCCTGTGCAACAGGTACAAATTCAATCGGTGAGGCTTTCCACTGCATTAAGGACGGCTACGCTGACGCTATCATCGCAGGCGGTGCAGAGGCAGTTGTTGCTCCTCTCACAATTGCAGGTTTCCAGAATATGAAAGCACTTTCAACAAACGATGATCCAAAGCACGCATCCCGTCCGTTTGACAAGAATCGTGACGGTTTCATCATGGGCGAGGGCGCAGGTATGCTCGTTCTTGAAGAGTATGAGCACGCAGTTGCAAGAGGTGCTAAGATTTATGCAGAGCTTTCAGGCTACGGCAATACTTGTGATGCACATCATGTTACAGCTCCCGATCCTAACGGTGCAGGTCTTGCAAGAGCAATTAAGATTGCTTTTGAGGAGGCAAATGTTGCCGATGACGCACAGCTTTACATCAATGCTCACGGCACAAGCACACATCTTAACGACCTTACCGAAACAATGGCTATCAAGACGGCTCTCGGTGAAAAGGCTTATGATGCAAATATCAGCTCAACAAAATCAATGACAGGTCATCTTCTCGGTGCAACAGGTGCAATTGAGGCTATCGCTTCTGTTATGGCTCTCAATGACGGTGTTATTCCGCCGACAATCAACCTTGACGAACCCGATGAAGGTCTTGACCTTAACTATACACCTAACAAAGCAGTTAAGCGTGATGTAAATGTTGCCGCTTCAACCAACCTCGGCTTTGGCGGACATGACGCTTGTCTTGTATTTAAAAAATATTAAGCGAGGGAATTACTATGAATAAAATTGAAGAAATCAAGGAATATATTTCCCTTCTTGAAAATTCTTCTTTGAGCGTTCTTGAAATTGAAAAAGAGGACGGTACAAAGATTCATCTTGAAAAAGAACATCCGGCACAGCAGATTTTTAATGCATCTCCAATCGGTGCATATCAGCCGACTGCAACAGATGTTCCCGCTCCTGCGCCTGTTCAGCCACAGGCTCCTGCGGCTCAGTCTGCCGCTCCCGAGGAAGACGCCAAGACTGTAAACGCTCCGATTGTCGGCGTATTCTATGCCGCATCGGCACCGGGCAAGGCTCCTTTTGCTCCTGTCGGAAAGAAAGTAAGCAAGGGCTCAACCGTTTGCATTATCGAGGCTATGAAGTGCATGAACGAAATTCAGGCTGAGGACGACTATGAAATCGTTGAAGTTCTTGTTAAGGACGGAGATCTTGTTGAATACGGTCAACCGTTATTCAAGGTTAAATAATCGGAGGACTGTATGAATCAGGAAGAAATTAAAAAGATTTTGCCGCATCGTGACAATATGCTTCTTGTTGAAGAGGCTGAAAGTGTTGACGAAAACACGGCAAAGGGCAGATATACAATCAAAGGTGACGAGTTCTTTTTACAGGGACATTTCCCAGGTAACCCCGTTGTTCCGGGTGTTATTCTCTGCGAAATGATGGGACAGGCAAGTTGTTGTCTTCTTGCAGACAAGGTTAAGAACTGCACACCTTACTTTACAAAGATGAACAATGTTAAGTTCAGAAATCCCGTGAAACCGGGCGACACTCTTGAAAGTGTCTGCACACTCACAAAGAGCAGAGGTGCATTCTACTTTATTGACGCAAAGGGTTATGTTGACGGCAAGCTCTGTGTAAGTGCCGAGCTTTCGTTTGCACTTGTTGAAAATAAGTGATTTTAAAGGCTGTCTGTGCCGTTTTGGGTGCAGACAGCCGTAATGCGATAAATAACTGGAAGTGAAAAAATGTTCTCAAAAATTCTGATTGCCAACCGAGGCGAAATTGCAGTAAGAATTATCCGTGCCTGCCGTGAAATGGGCATCAGCACAGTAGCAATTTATTCTGAGGCAGACAAGGATTCCCTGCATGTTCAGCTTGCCGATGAAAGCTACTGCGTAGGCGGTAACCGTGTTGCCGACAGCTACCTCAATATGCCTGCAATTCTCACCGTTGCCGTTGAAAGCGGTGCTCAGGCTATTCATCCCGGCTACGGACTCTTGTCCGAAAATGCCAAGTTTGTTTCGCTCTGTGAACAGTGCAACATCAACTTTATCGGTCCTTCATCCGAAATGATAAAGCTTTTGGGCGACAAGGACAACGCAAGAAAGACTATGCGTGCCGCAGGTGTTCCCGTAACCCCCGGCTGCGATATTGTTGAAAGCGTTGAACAGGCAAAAGAGGAAGCTGAAAAAATCGGTTTTCCGCTTCTCATCAAGGCTCGTTCGGGCGGCGGTGGAAAGGGTATTCGCCGTGTTGATTCAATAGAGCAGTTTGAAGAGGCATTTTTGTCAGCTTCAAGCGAGGCGCAGTCAGCATTCGGTGACGGTGCCTGCTACATAGAAAAATTCATTCACCCTGTAAAACACATTGAAATGCAGCTCTTGTGTGATAAATACGGCAATATCGTTTGTCTTGGTGAGCGTGAATGCTCTGTTCAGAGAAAGAATCAGAA
>ERZ827488.4365-NODE-4365-length-10228-cov-13.665192_pt1 | contig 10228 bp, 6 predicted proteins | sample MGYA00519771_ERZ827488 | MGnify/ENA primary metagenome ERZ827488 (study PRJEB31778, sample SAMEA3449323) | human gut metagenome | biome: human gut; feature: human-associated habitat; material: faeces | place: United Kingdom | collected 2010/2012 ...
TCCAACTTTGTGGGCAAAACAGCCTTTGCGGCGGTCAACCTGATCATGCCGCTGCCCCAGCTGCTGGCCACCATCGGCTTCATGCTGGGCACCGGCGGCAGCGCCATCGTGGGCATCACGCTGGGCGAGGGCGACCAGAAAAAGGCCGACCGCTACTTTACCATGTTCCTGCTGGCCGCCGCCATCTCCGTCTCGGTGCTGGCCGTGCTGGGGCTTGTGCTGCTGCGGCCCATTGCCATCCTGCTGGGTGCCAAGGGCGAGCTGCTGGACTACGCCGTGCGCTACGGCCGCATCCTGATGCTGTCGCTGCCCACCTTTGCGCTGCAGAACATGTTCCAGAGCTTCTTTGTCACCGCCGAAAAGCCGCACCTCGGCTTTTACTTCACGGTGGCTGCCGGCTGCACCAACATGGTGCTGGATGTGCTGATGGTGGGCGTCTGGGGCTGGGGCGTAGAGGGTGCCGCCATTGCCACCTTCCTCAGCCAGATCGCGGGCGGCCTGCTGCCGATCTTCTACTTCCTCGACCACAAGAATACCAGCCGCCTGCACCTGTGCAAAACGCAGCTGTACAGCAAGGTGCTGCTGGACGCCTGCATCAATGGCTCCTCCGAGCTGATGACCAACCTGTCCATGTCGCTGGTGAACATCCTGTACAACTACCAGCTGCTGCGCTTTGCCGGAGAAAACGGCGTGGCCGCCTACGGCGTCATCATGTACGCCTGCTTCCTGTTCATTGCCGTGTATGTGGGCTACGCCTTCGGCAGTGCGCCCATCGTCAGCTTCCACTACGGTGCAGGCAACCGTGCCGAGGTGCACAACCTGTATGAAAAGAGCCTGCGGCTCATTGCGGTGGTGGCCGTCACCCTGACCGCCGCATCCATGGTCATCATCCCCTATGTGGCGCGGTTCTTCGTGGGCTACGACCCGGAGCTGCTGGCCCTGACCAGCCGGGCCTTCCGGCTGTACGCCCTGAGCTTTGTCATCATGGGCTTCAACGTGTATGCCTCCTCCTTCTTCACCGCGCTGGGCGACGGCGTGACCAGTGCGCTGATCTCCTTCCTGCGCACGCTGGTGTTCCAGATCGCGGCGGTGCTCATCCTGCCCGCCATTCTGGGCATTGACGGCATCTGGCTGGCCGTGACCGCCGCCGAACTGGCTGCCCTGGCCGTGAGCGCCGCCATGTTCGTCACCAAAGACAAGGTATTCCATTACCGCAAGGCGTAACCTTCTCCCCTGCTTTTTGCGAAACGGCGAAAAGCAGGGAATTTTTTTGGTGATTCTGGCTCTGCCGCCGGGGCGAGAATCGTGCTAGAATGGGCATAGCTTTTATTCACCGTTTTGTGAGGAAAAACTATGACGTTATTTCTGACCAGCAGCCCCAGCGGCTGCCCCTTTGATCCCGGCCCGGCCATTCCGGTACTGGACAGACGCAATCATTTTCTGGAAAACCTGCGGGCCGTGTGGCCGGACCACCCGGTGCGGGGCCTTGCCATCGCGGCAGACCCCCACGCTTACGCCCAGAACGACGAGATGTGCCGGGTATTTCTGCAGAGCTTTGCGGACGCCCACCTGCCCCTGACCGAACTTGTGCCCTGCGACGCCCGCAATCAGGAAGAGATCGGCACCCTGCTGCCCCGCAGCGGCTTTGTGATGCTGTGCGGCGGCCATGTGCCCACCCAGAACCACTTTTTTGCCCAGCTGGGCCTGCCGGGGCTGTTCCACAATTACCACGGCATCGTGCTGGGCGTGAGCGCCGGCAGCATGAACGCCGCCCGGCTGGTGTATGCCGCCCCGGAGGAGCCGGGCGAAGCCGCCGACCCCGGCTACTGCCGCTGGCTGAACGGCCTCGGCCTGACCGAGACCCGCATCCTGCCCCACTACCAGTTCATCCGGGAGCACATCCTGGACGGACAGCGGATGGAGGACATTGCCCTGGCCGACAGCAGAAAACGGCATTTTCTCGCCCTGCCGGACGGCTCCTACCTGATGTGCTCCGACGGGCACGAAGCATTGTACGGCAAAGCCTGGTACTTTGCGGACGGCACCCTGGAGGAGATCAACGAGGACGAGGACGTTCTGCCGCTGCGATAAGCAAACAAAAAAAGAAGCACGCATCTGCGTGCTTCTTTTTTGCTTATTCTGGTAATTTGACAAAGGGCGCAATGGCGTTGGCGTCGCCATGGCGCACGATGGAATAGGTGATGTCGCAGTAGGGCTGGATGGCGGTGCTCTTTTCTACCGTGGAGATGAGCAGTACCTGCAGCTGCAGACGGCGGAACAGCTCCATCATGGGGCGGATGCGGTCACTGGTCATCTTGCTGAAAGCCTCGTCCAGCAGCACCAGACGGATGCTGTTCTCGCTCTTCTGGTAGATCTGCAGCAGGGATGCGCAGATGGCCACATAGAAGGGTGCCTGATTCTCGCCGCCGGAGGAGTCGCGGCTGACGCGGGACAGGTATGCCTGCTGGCCGGTGACCCGGTTGGTGACCTTGATGTCGTAATCCAGATAGGTGCGGTAGTCCACATAATCCGACAGGGTGGTGGTGCCGGTGCGGCCCTCCTGCCGGGCACGGGTGTTCTCGTCCACATCCGCCATGATCTTTTCCATCAGCTCATCCACCTGCCGCTCGTAGGCGGGGTCGGCGGTGGCGGCAAGGTTGTCCAGCGAGTCGCCCTCGGTCATCTGCTGGTTGCCCTTGTCCACGATGACCTGATAGAACGCAGCCAGCTGCGGGTCACGGCTGGGCTCCAGCTCAAAGCGGTAGACTTCTTCGCCGTAGGTCAGCTGTTCCATCACCTTGTTCAGCTCCCGGAACTGCCGCCGGGCATTGAAGATGTCGTCCTTCATGCGGAAGAGGATGTCCTTGCGGAAGCGGTCCTTGCAGTCGCGCTGGGCCTGCTCCAGACGGGCGGCGTAGCGTTCCAGGTCGATGCGCACAAGGCTCTCGTGCTGGGCACGGTACTGGTCCAGCCCCGCCAGACCCAGCGGGTAATCACAGACGTAGTGCTCGTTGTAGGCCTTCTGGGCGGGTTCCAGTGTGCCGGTGAGGTAGGCCGTCAGGGCATCGTCCAGCCGGGCCTGTGCCTTTTCGGCGGCCTGTGCGGCGGCTGCGGGCTTGTCGGCCGGAGCAAGGGCCTGCATCCGGGTGCGGGCCAGCGGCTCCAGCAGCGGATGGGCCGCAAAGAACTTCCGGGCCGCGTCGGCGCTCTGCTGTGCCGTCTCCCCGGCCTTTTTCTGTTCGGCTTCGCAGGAAGCGATCTGTTTTTCGCACACGCGGATGTCGCCGCCCACCTGCTCCACAGCGGTGCGGGCGGCTTCCCAGGCGGCTTCCCGCGTTTCTTCCTCGCGGTACATCTCCTGCAGCAGGGGGTTCTCGCGGTATTCGGCCAGCTTGCCCTCCTGTTCGGCCACCGCATTCCGGGCTTTTTCAGCGGCGGTGCGGGCCTCCCACAGGCCGGCCAGCTGCTGCGGCGCGGTGCCGCGCTGGAAGTTCTGGTACTGGTCGTAGGCGGTTTTCAGGTTCTGCTCGGTCTGGGCGGCGGTGCGGGTGCGCTCGGCCAGAGCTTCCAGCTCTTCGGCCAGTGCCCCGGCGCGGGCGCGGCGGGCTTCCAGGCCGATATAGCGCTGTGGGGTGCGCAGGCGCTCCAGCCGGAAGGGATGGTGCCGCAGCAGGTCGCGGGTGGCGCTGTCCGGGTACTGTTCCAGTGTTTCAGGGGTGTCGCAGCAGACGATGCGCCGCAGGATGGTGTCGGCGTACTGGGCCGCCAGCGGGTTTTCGCTGGTGACCTGTGCCGCCAGACTGTCCGCCGGGGCAGTCTCAGCATGGCGGTTGGCCTTGCGGATGCCCGGCGTGTCCAGCAGGCTGATGGGCCCCACCTTGTCCTTCAGGGCCACAAAGGTGCTCTTGGCGGCCTCGTAATGGGCGGGCGGCACAAGGATGTCGAACCGGCGGTCGCCCAGGCAGGCTTCCACGCAGTCCTGCCAGCTCTCGTCCGCCACGGCCAGCAGCTCACAGAAGATCTTGGCGTCCGGCTGCATGCCGCGGCTCTTCAACTCCGCGTTCACGGCATCCCGCACACGGGTGGCGGCATCGCCGTGGGGGTACACCCACTTGCCGCCGGACACGGCGTCCAGCTCGGCGCGCTTGTCCGCCTGCTCTTTGCGCAGGGCGGCGGTGTTCTGCCGGGCCGCAAAGTAGGCTTCTTCCAGCGGTTTTTCCTGCGCGGCAAGCCAGTCGGTGAGCTGCGGCAGGGTGTCGGCGGTGAGGTTTTCCAGCTTCCAGCCGGAAGCAAACCCGCTGCGGCGCAGGGCCGTGAGCAGGGCTTCGGCCTTGGATGCGGCATCCTCGGCCTGCGCGGCTTTGTGGGCGGCGGCATCCTGCGCCGTCTTGCGGCGGGACAGTTCTTCCTCCATGGCATCCAGTGCCCGGCCCTCGCCGCTGGCACCGGCTGCGCTGTGGGCGGCAAGGTAAGCGCGGCGGGCTTCCGCCTCCGCGTTCTTGGCCTCGGCATAACGGGCGTTCAGAGCCTCCAGCTGGCGGTGTCCGGCGTCCAGATGGCCCTGCCACACGTCCTGTTCCCCGCCGTCGGCAGCAGCACGGGCCAGCAGGGCCGCGCCCCGGTTCACAAGGGCTTCGGTCTGCTTTCCGGCGGCTTCGCGGCCATAGTTCACGATCTCTTCCAGTGCATCGGCGCGGGTCTGGGCTTCGGCCAGCACAGCGTGCAGGTTTTCCAGCTCCAGCCGGTCGCCCTGCAGTGCTTCCAGATCCAGCTCCGGCTGGGGCAGGATGTACTGGTACAAAAATTCCCGGAAGTTGGGGATCTCGTCCATGCTGGTGCCCATCTGGAACACTTCGTTGAACTTTTTGCCCAGCGGGCTGGACGCCCGCCCGATACCCAGCGCCCGGCAGATGCGGTCACGGGCTTCGCTGGGGCTGCGGGTGTAGGAGAGCCGGCCGACGGCGGGCTTGAAGTCCTCCTTGGCGCTGGGGGCACCGGTACGCGGGTCGATGAAGGGCAGCTGTTCCAGCGTGCAGCCGTCCTCGGAGAGGTACCAGGTCTGGTCGCCGGGGTGCAGCTCCTGCATGGGGCCTTCCGACTCCACCCGCACCGCGATGACAAAGGGGGCGCGCTTGAGACTGTCGTAGAACTCCGCGCCGATGTAGGCCACGGTATGGCCGGGGCGGCGGTAAGCGTTTTCCCCGCGCTGCTTGGCGTGGACCGAGCCCTGCAGGGTGCGGCCGCTCTTCTTATTGCCCAGGGCATTGAAGTTGCGGTTGGTGGTCAGGCAGTAGCGGATGGCATCCAGAATGGTGGTCTTACCCACGGCGTTCACGCCGATCATATAGGTCAGGCGGGCGCAGTCAAAGGTGACGTTTTCAAAGTTGTGCCAGTTGATGAGTTTCAGGCGCTTGAGTTCGATCATTCTTCTGCCTCCCCTGCGGCGGTGTCGGCCCCTTCCGGCCGTTCATACAGTCCCAGCTCGGTGCGGGTGCGGGCGCTCTCTGCCGCTGCGTCGGCAAGGTCGGCATCCGGCAGGGCCAGCAGCACGGTCGGGAACACCTCGATGCGGCTGTCCAGCCCGGAGAGCCGGCCCACCGGTCGGGCCAGATTGTACCGGCGCAACGTGCGCATCAGCCGTTCCAGCGTCTGCTGGTCCAGCCTGCGGGGCAGGTTCATCTTCTGCAGCTCGGTCTGCACCTCTTCCACGGTCACCAGCACCTGATCGGCGCTGGCGGCAAGGCTCTCCCGCTTTTGCAGGTAGAGCAGCCGCAGCACCAGCAGCAGGATGCTCTCATATTTCAGCAGCCGGGCTTGGCTGCCCTCGTGCTCGTTGACCAGGGCCGCCGCCTGCAGCGGGGCCGGGTACAGCAGCACAGCGTAGCCCAGCGGTTTGAACACCGCCCGCACCTCGGGCAGATGATCCTGCACATAGAGATATTTTGCCCGCTGATCCTCCACACTGCCCAGCACGAAGCAGTGGTTGAGCAGGTAGTTTGCGGTCTCTTCCAGCATGTTAATCGTTGCCATCGTTTTCCTCCTTGCGGCGGGTCAGGACAAAGTCCTCGAACCGGAAGCCGCCGCGTTCCACCCAGTTGCCCGTGAGCCGGATGTCATAGTTCCGGTGCGGCGACTGGGAATAGGTATGCAGGCCGATGATGCGGGCAAAATCGCCCGGGTATTCGTCCGCCAGGGTGGATGCCTCCACCTGCGGGCGGGCAGCCAGTGCCTGCTGTGCCAGCAGGGCCACGTTCTCTTCGGTGACAGCCAGCCGGGCGTAGTCCAGCAGCAATTGCTGTTCTTTGCGCAGCTGGTCCGGGTCCAGCGTTTCCGCCTGCACCGGGGCCAGCGGGGCCGCCGTGCGGGGCGCGGCGGGCGGGTACAGGAACTTTTCGCCAAAGGCAGCCGCCGGGTACAGATGCAGATGGGCGGCCACCGGGCCGTCATCCGGCTCAAAGAGCTGGTCCGGGGTGCGGATGTCCTCGGCGTAGCGGCGCAGCAGGGCCGTGACGCTGCCCTGAGACGAGCGGTCGCTCAGCAGCAGGAACTGTGCCCGCTGCACGGCCCGCTTGCGGTAGCGGATGTGGCTGGCGTCGATCTCCCGGATGAGGTTGCTCATCTCTTCCAGCGCGTCCCGCTGCTGCTGAATGAGGGCCCGCACACGGGGCGCGGCCTCGCCGGGGGCGCAGCGCTCCACACGGGCGTAATCCAGCGCCAATTGGGGCAGATACGTTTCCTCGCAGGCATCCAGCCCTTCCTCCAGATAGGCGCGGTAATTGAACAGGTTGTCGCTGGTCTTGAAGCGATGGTAAGCCGCCGCCACCACCTTTTCTTCGTACTGGTCAAACAGCTCCAGCACCTCCTGCGGGGTGCGGTTGCGGGTGAGCCGGTCGATGTAGTGGCCGATGGACGCATTGAGCGCCCGCAGGGATTTGTTCAGCGCTTCCAGATCGGAAGCCACCTCCCGCAGCACATTCTCGTAGGGGTTCTTCTCTTCCCCCACGCCCTGCAGCAGCTGCCAGGCCTTGTACAGCTTGCCGGTGTAGGTGACCACACGGGGATTCAGGATCTCTTCCAGCGCGTCCAGCAGCGGGGCCACCTCCGGCACAAAGGCCAGGGTCGGCTCGCTCTCGTAACTGCCGGGCTGCTCTTCCAGCCAGCCGGTGCGGCGCAGCCGCAGCAGAAAGCCCAGCGCCAGCGTATGGGGGTCGCGGGTGGGCTGTTCCTCCTCATCGCCGGCACCGTCTGCGTCCAGCGTCAGGGGCTTTGCCAGTGCCGCAAAATAATCCTCCGCGCGGGAGACGGCCTCCGCACGGGAAATGCTGTAGTCGGCCGTATGGCGGCACTCTTCCCACAGCAGGAGCAGCAGCTCCGCATAAAACGCCCGGTTCGGCCCCGCCAATGGGCGGAACAGCCGTGGGCTGACCAGTTCAAACAGCTGCATGGAACGTTCCTTTCTGTTCGCATCAGAATACGGTTTTATTGTATCACAAGCGGCAGAGTTTGTCACAAAAAGGCGCAAAAAAGCCCCGGGAGCGGGTGCTCTCCGGGGCAGGAGGATCCGGGTTTATTTTGCAGCCATCTCAGCAGCCGCCGCGGCGCAGCGCTCCGTCATCGGTTTACCCCCCTCCGGAGCCGGGTGCACCATGCCCGGAACACCCTGTTCTGCGCCCATGGAAGGAGGATGCGCAGTTTTTTTCAGATTTCGTACCGGAACTTTTAAAAATTACACAGTTCTACCATTTTTTCATGCTAAAATGAGGTCGTAAAAATAACAGGCAAAGGATGATCTCCCCATGCAGCACTGTCCCGCCCGGGCAGCCCGGCAGCTGGCGGCAGCAGCGCTTGCGCTGGTGCTGCTGCTTGCTCTTGCCGCGCCCCGCGCCCACGCCGCCTTACAGGAAAAACACGGCATCCGGCTGCTGACTTTTGACCACAGCCAGATCCTTTCCATCGGCAACCAGACCTCCGGCAAATGCAGCTGGTATGCACTGCGCTACGCCCGCACCATTCTGGACGGGCGGGTGTGCTCCGGCAGCGGCATGTGGTCCAACGGTGCCGTGTGGTCCGCCGGCGGCTACACCGGGTATTCCGGGGACCTGTCCGCCTGCCTGCATACCATTTACAACGAGCTCTCGGCCGGACGGCCGGTGATCGTGCACCTGAAAAATACCACGGTGAGCGGTGTGAACAAACACACCAACCGCACCTCTACTTACGAGTATCACCTGTCCGGCTCCGGCTGGACCCAGGTGAACTACCCGCACATTGCCACCAGCGACACCTATGGGCACTGGGTCTGTGTGGTGGGCATAAGCCCCACGGCAGACCCCGATAACCTGAAGGAAAGCGACTTCTACGCGCTGGACCCGGCCCGTGTTTCGGCCAACGGAACGCTGGCGCTGACCCGGCTGCTGGACGGCACCATCTGGACTGCCAACTCTCCCCTCAAAATTGCAGGCTGAAGATAGAAAGAGCAAAACGGCGGACGCACTTGCGTCCGCCGTTTTTGCATGCATCTGTGATTCAGTAGCCGCGCACCGAGAAGCCCCGTTCCCAGGGGTCGGGCGGCAGGTCCTTCTGCCGGATGTCGGTGATGCGCACATAGTCGCTGCGCTGGATCATGGCGAACAATTCCGGAAACTTGTCCGGGTCGCCCTGCACCTCCAGCGTCACGCTGCCGTCGTCCTCGTTTTCCACCCAGCCGGTCAGCTCCAGCGCCTGGGCCGCGTAGCGCGCCCGGTAGCGGAAGCCCACCCCCTGCACCTGCCCGGAGATGGAAAAGTGCCGCCGCACCGTGCCTTCCGGCAAAACCGGCGGGGTGCGGTCCTTCTGTTTCAGAAAATCAAACATCGCAACCTCTTGGGGAATGATGGATCGCACCGCGCGGTGCATCATTCTTACAATTCCTGATAGGCCGTCATCAATGCGGGGATGAACTGCTTTTTGCGGCTCACCACGCCGGGCAGCGTCCAGCTGCCGTCCTCTGCCGGGTGGGTGTCGAACCCGTCGGCCAGCACCTCGGCGGCATAGCGTCCGTCGCTGATGACCACGCTCTCCTCCTTGGGCACATCGGTGAGCAGCATGTAGATGTCCTCCACATTCTGCTTGTTGCGGGCCTCTTCCAGATAGGGGCGCAGCAGATTTTCGGCGGCCAGCAGGTTCTTGCGGGTCATGTAGCTGCCCTGCGCCACACCAAAGCGGATGTCGCCGCACATGAACACCTTGAAGTCCTGCAGGAATACCTCTTCGGCGGTCTTGCCGTCCAGCTTTTCACCGGCCTCGAACATCTCATTGGCAAACTCGTCGATGTCCACCCCGGCAATGCCGGCCAGACGGTTGGCCGCGTTCACATCCACTGCGGTGCAGGTGGGGCTGCGGAAAGCCAGCGTGTCGGACAGGATGGCGGCCAGCAACAGGCCTGCGGTCTGGGACGGGATCTCCACGTCGTTCTCGTCGTACATCTGGGTGATGATGGTGGCCGTGCAGCCCACCGGCTGGTTGCGGAAGTACACCGGGCCGCTGGTCTCCAGGCTGCCGATGCGGTGGTGGTCGATGATTTCCAGGATCTCGGCCTGGTCAAAGCCCTCCACGGCCTGGGTGGCCTCGTTGTGGTCCACCAGGATGATGCGGCGTTTTTGCAGATTGATGATGTTGCGGCGGCTGACCATGCCGCAGTATTTGCCGTCCTCGTCCAGGATGGGAAAATAGCGGTGGCGCACCTTGGCCATCACGCGGGTGACGTCTGCCACCGGGGTGACGAGGGTGAACTTCATGATGTCGCTGCGGGTCATATAGTAGGAGATGGGAGCGCACTGGCTGATCAGCTTACCGGCGGCGTAGGTGTCCACCGGGGCCGACATGATGGCCACGCCCATTTCCTCGGCAATGCGCTGGATGGTGCGGCCCACCTTGGCCCCGTTGCAGATGATGATGAGAGAGGCTTCCTTTTCAATGGCACAGAGCTGGCTCTCGTAGCGGTTGGTCAGGATGACGATATCCCCTTTTTCCATGCTGTTTTCCAGCATTTCGGGCGTGGCGGTGCCGATGCGGATGTGGCCGGTGGTGCACACGTCGTCCTCGCGGCCCACCACCATGGTGCCGCCCAGCGTTTCCAGAATATTGCGGTAGGTGGTCTGGCTCTTGGCCAGGATGCCGGTGTCGAACACGTCCATGTTGGCGGTGGCAATGTCCTTGACCGTGATCACGCCCTCCAGCTCGTTGTCCG
>ERZ827488.4371-NODE-4371-length-10220-cov-3.215248_pt1 | contig 10220 bp, 10 predicted proteins | sample MGYA00519771_ERZ827488 | MGnify/ENA primary metagenome ERZ827488 (study PRJEB31778, sample SAMEA3449323) | human gut metagenome | biome: human gut; feature: human-associated habitat; material: faeces | place: United Kingdom | collected 2010/2012 ...
TTCCTCCGCATGACGCCGCCGCCCCTGCCGCGTGTGGCCGACTGCGGCGAGATCGACACGTTCGATCCAGATTTCTCGGCGTTCGTCTTCAAAATTCAGGCGAACATGAACAAGGCGCACCGCGACCGTGTTGCGTTCATGCGTATTTGCTCGGGCAAGTTCGAGCGCGGTCAGGACGTGCTGCACGTTCAGTCCGGTAAGAAGATGGTGCTTGCCGCACCGCAGCAGCTGATGGCACAGGACCGCTCCATCGTCGATGAGGCGTATGCGGGCGATATTATCGGTATTTTCGATCCGGGCGTGTTCTCCATCGGTGATACCGTGTGCGATCCCAAGCATAAGTGCGTGTTCTCCGGCATCCCGACGTTCGCACCCGAGCTGTTTGCCGTTGTCCGCCAGAAGGACACGCTCAAGCGCAAGCAGTTCGTCAAGGGTGTCGAGCAGATCGCACAGGAGGGCGCCATCCAGATCTTCCGCGAGCCGAATGCCGGTATGGAATCGGTTATCGTCGGCGTTGTCGGCGTGCTGCAGTTTGAGGTGCTGAAGTACCGCCTGGAGAATGAATACAACGTGGAGATCCGTATGGAAACCCTTCCGTATGAGTACATCCGCTGGATCGAGAACAAGGATATCGACCTCAACAAGCTGGTCGGAACATCCGATATGAAGAAGATCAAAGACTTAAAGGGCAATCCGCTGCTTCTGTGGGTAAATTCCTGGAGCATCGGAATGACACTGGATCGAAATGAGGGTCTGGTACTGACTGAGTTTGGAAGAAACTAAAAAAGCTTTTCAAAATACCTTTCGGGTGTTATAATAGCGGTAGTTGCAAAGAATTCTAAGACAGGAGGGTTTACATCATGGAAAAAGATGAAAATCAGACCGGATATACACTGGAAAACGGAAACATGGGACAGGTTCAGATCGCAGATGAAGTTGTGGCGATCATCGCAGGACTGGCTGCCACAGAAGTAGAGGGCGTTGCCAGCATGGCAGGCAATATCACAAACGAACTGGTCAGCAAACTGGGCAAGAAGAGCCTGTCAAAAGGGATCCGTGTAAAGGTAGAAGACGGTATTGTAAATGTAAATGTGGCACTCAACATTGCATATGGATACAGCGTACCGAAGACCTGCAAAAAGGTTCAGGAAAAGGTAAAAGCAGCGATCGAGAATATGACCGGTCTTGAAGTAGAGAAAGTTGATATCCAGATTGCAAATGTAAGCATATCAAAAGAAAAATAAAACAGCTTAAAAGCAGCGTAAAAGTCCGTTCCCAAGGCGTACTTAAACTCCGGATGGTGATCGGATTTTTTACGTTTTCTTTTAAAGACAGCGGAGGAAAAAGTGACTAGACGAGAGGAACGAGAACATATTTTTAAATTACTCTTTCTGACAGAGTTCTATAAGGAAGAGGAGCTTGAGCAGCAGGAAATGATGTATTACGAAGGGATTTCCGATGCAAAACAGGAAGACCTTACTTATATCAGAAAAAAATATGAGAAGATCAAAGAAAATCTGGAACAGATTGACGGGCAGATCAATGAAGCGGCAAAGGGCTGGAGAACAGACCGTATGGGGAAAGTAGAGCTTACTCTGCTGCGTCTTGCAGTCTATGAGATGAAGTATGATGACGATATCCCACAGGGAGTTGCGATCAACGAAGCAGTTGAGCTTGCCAAAATTTTCGGAGGCGATACCTCTTCTGCATTTATTAACGGCGTTCTGGCTAAACTGGTATAAAGAGCCCTTGACTGCCGGATGACAAAAGAGGTGGGTGCGTGCAGAATGTCTATACTGTGAGACAGGTAAATGCCTACATCAAGTCCATGTTTACACAGGATGTGGTGCTGCGGAGCATTTACATGAAAGGAGAAGTCTCAAACTGTAAATATCATACATCGGGACACATCTATTTTTCGCTGAAAGATGAGAGCGGAACGATTTCCTGTGTCATGTTTGCCAGTGCCAGAAAGGGACTGGCTTTTGGCATGAAAAACGGTCAGCAGGTTCTTGTGCTTGGCAACATCAGTGTTTATGAAAGAGACGGCACATATCAGCTCTATGCATCAAGGATTCTGTTAGACGGTGCCGGACTTCTCTATGAGAAGTTTGAGGCACTGAAAGCAGAATTAGAAGAGATGGGGATGTTTGATCCCGTTTATAAGAAACCGATTCCGCCCTTTGTGAAGAAACTGGGAGTTGTGACAGCACCGACCGGTGCCGCTGTGCGGGATATCATTCAGATTTCCAGAAGACGCAATCCGGGTATTCAGATCATCCTCTATCCGGCACTGGTGCAGGGCGAAGGTGCCGCAGAAAGTGTGGCAAAAGGCATTGCCATGCTGGATGCGTATGGCGTTGATGTGATTATCGCCGGGCGTGGCGGTGGCTCGATCGAGGATCTCTGGGCATTTAATGAAGAAGAAACGGCAAGAGCGATCTTTTCCTGCAATACCCCGGTGATCTCAGCGGTAGGTCATGAGACGGACACTACAATCGCAGATTATGTGGCAGATTTGCGTGCTCCGACGCCATCGGCGGCAGCAGAGCTTGCAGTTGCGGATATTTCAGCCCTCCAGGGCGAGTTATACCGCCAGAAGAGCCGGCTCTTTGAGGCTGTAACCAGAAAAGTGCAGGATAAAAGGGATGAGCTGGCAAGAAGAGAGAAAATCCTCTCCCTTTTAGGACCGCAGGAGAAGCTTCAGGATCAGAAAATGCGTCTTGCAAGGGCACAGGAAGATCTGGCGGAGGCCATGCAGCAGAAGCTTGCGTTGTCCAGACAGGAGATGGAGTATGACAGGCAGCGTCTGCAGGTGCTGATGCGGGAAAAATACAGGGACAGCAGGCACCGGATGCAGATTTATATCGAAAAGTTAAAGGGACTGTCTCCGCTTGAAAAGCTGGGGCAGGGCTATTCTTATACTGCGGACGTACACGGCAGGAAGATCACACAGACCGGGCAGGTCAAAAAGGGGGACACGATCTGTGTGTATGTATCGGACGGACGGCTGCAGGCGAAGGTAACGGATATTCAGAAAGACAAGCAGGATGCAGGTGAGGTGTAAAGATGGCAAAACAGACAGAAAGTACAGAAAAGAAAGAAAAAGAACGGACACTGGAAGAAGCATTTCTGCGTCTGGATGAGATCATCCAGAAACTGGAGAAGAAAGATACAACACTGGAGGATTCTTTTCTGGGATATCAGGAAGGCATAGAGCTTATAAAGTTCTGCAATCAGCAGATCGATACCGTAGAAAAGAAAATTCTTGTTTTGAATGAAGAGGGAGAAGCAGATGAATTTTAATCTGGAGATGGAAAAACGCCAGGAAAAGATCACCGGGATTCTGGAATACTATCTTCCGAAAGAAGAAGGATTTCAGAAAACGGTTCTTGAGGCGATGAATTACAGTATGCGTGCGGGAGGCAAACGCCTCCGGCCGCTTCTGATGCTGGAGACTTACCGGATGTTTGGCGGAGAAGGGCAGATCATCGAGCCTTTTATGGCAGCGATGGAGATGATACATACCCACTCACTGATCCACGATGATCTCCCGGCACTGGATAACGACGAGTACCGCAGAGGCCGCAGGACAACGCACATTGTATATGGGGAAGCGATGGCAATCTTGGCAGGCGATGCACTGCTCAATTATGCCTATGAGACGGCAGTGCGTGCCTTTGAGATCGAACCGGGCAATCCGGCGATCGGGAAAGCACTGCAGATTCTGACGAAAAAGACAGGGATTTACGGGATGCTTGGCGGTCAGTGCGTGGATGTGGAAGCTGCAGGCAGAGAGATTTCCAGAGAGAAACTGGATTTTATTTACCGTCTGAAAACAAGTGCTCTGATCGAAGCGTCCATGATGGTCGGTGCGGCACTGGCCGGGGCATCGGAGGCAGAAATAAAAGTGATCGAAGATTCCGCAAGAGATATCGGGCTGGCATTTCAGATCCGGGATGACATTTTAGATGTCACAAGCACGACGGACGAGCTTGGCAAGCCGGTATTCAGCGATGAGAAAAATGACAAGACTACTTACGTGACGATCGAAGGGATCGAAAAAGCAAAGAGCGATGTGGAAGAGATTTCAAAACGTGCAGTTTCTGCCTTACAGTCGCTTGGCCGAAAAAATGATTTTCTGGAAGAGCTGGTGCTGATGCTGGTCAACCGGAAAAAATAAGGAGCGATTGACTATGGTATTAGAGAAGATAAATCATCCGAATGATATCAAAAATCTGAAAAAGGAAGAGCTGCCACTGCTTGCAGATGAGATCCGGGAGTTCCTGATCCGCACGATCAGCGAGAGCGGAGGACATCTGGCATCGAACCTTGGTGTGGTGGAACTTACCATGGCGATGCATCTGGTGTTTGATCTTCCGAAAGATAAGATGATATGGGATGTCGGACACCAGGCTTACACACATAAACTGCTGACTGGCCGCAGAGAGAATTTTGCAAATCTGCGTAAATTCGGGGGGATGAGCGGTTTCCCGAAACGCTGTGAGAGCAGCTGTGACAGTTTTGATACAGGACACAGCTCCACCTCCATATCGGCAGGGCTTGGTTATGTGGCGGCAAGAGATCTGCAGGGAGAAGATTATTCCGTGATCTCGGTGATCGGAGATGGATCTCTGACCGGCGGCATGGCATACGAGGCGATGAACAATGCTGCCAGGCTGAAAAGCAATTTTATCATTGTATTAAATGACAACAATATGTCGATTTCGGAGAACGTCGGCGGAATGTCGGACTATCTCGGCAAACTTCGCACAAACGATGCCTATCAGGAATTAAAACAGGGCGTTTCGGATACATTAAAAAAAATCCCGGTTTACGGCGACCGCGTGGTCCGCAGGATCAAAAAGACAAAAAGCGGGATCAAACAGCTGTTTATTCCGGGGATGTGGTTTGAAGAGATGGGGCTGACTTACTTAGGGCCGATCGATGGACACGATATCGGCAGACTGGTGCGTGCTTTCAAGGAGGCACGCAAGGTGAACGGACCGGTGCTTCTTCATATACTGACGCAGAAAGGCAGAGGATATGTACCGGCGGAACGTCATCCGGCGAGATTCCATGGGGCAGAGCCGTTTGACATTGCCACCGGACTTCCGCTCCATAAGCGGACAAAAGCCAACTATACGGATGTGTTTGCGACCGTTATGCGAAAAATGGGGGAGAGGCAGGAGAATCTTGTGGCAATCACGGCAGCAATGCCGGACGGAACCGGACTGAAACGGTTTAAAAATGTCTTTCCGGAGCGTTTCTTTGATGTGGGGATCGCAGAACAGCATGCAGTGACCTTTGCAGCCGGTCTGGCAGCGGGCGGCATGATCCCGGTCGTGGCGGTGTATTCATCCTTTTTACAGCGTGCTTTTGACCAGATCGTGCACGATGTCTGTATCCAGAACCTGCATGTGATCTTTGCAGTTGACCGTGCAGGTCTGGTTGGCAGTGACGGAGAGACGCATCAGGGGATTTTTGATCTCTCCTATTTATCTCTGATCCCGAATATGTGCGTGATGGCACCAAAAAACAAATGGGAGCTGTCCGATATGCTGAAATTTGCAATTTCCTCTGACGGTCCGATCGCCCTGCGTTATCCAAGGGGCGAAGCCTATGACGGGCTTTCTGAGCATCGTGCTAAGATCGTATACGGCAAAAGCGAATTGCTCTATGATGAAGAATGCATTGCCCTGATCGCAGTCGGCAGCATGGTAAAGACTGCGGTAGAGGTGCGGGAAGCATTGAAAGAAAAGGGCATTTCCTGTACAGTTGTCAACGCAAGATTTGTCAAGCCCATCGATGAGAATATGGTTCGATACCTTGCAAAGAACCACGACCTGATCGTGCCGATGGAAGAAAACGTGGCAAGCGGCGGTCTGTCCGAAAAGGTAATTACGCTCGTGGAGCAGGAAAAGCTGCCGATCGAGGTACTGCCGATTACGATTCCGGACGAATATGTAGAGCACGGCAATGTAGATATTTTGAAACAGGAGATCGGAATCAGTACATCCGCTGTCCTGGAAAAGATAGAAAAGGAACTGGAAGCAAAATGAAGGAACGCTTGGATGTCCTGTTAGTGAAGCAGGGACTTGCAGAATCAAGAGAAAAAGCCAAGGCTGTGATTATGGCGGGAGAGGTCTTTGTCCAGGGACAGAGAGAGGACAAGGCGGGAGCCATGTTCGATGAATCGAAGGTGACGATCACGGTAAAGGGAAGCTCGCTGCGTTATGTGAGCCGCGGCGGTCTGAAGCTGGAAAAGGCGATGGCGTGCTTCCCGATCACACTGGAGGGTGATATCTGTATGGATATCGGTTCTTCGACCGGGGGCTTTACGGACTGCATGCTGCAGAACGGGGCGAAAAAGGTTTATTCCGTCGATGTCGGACACGGTCAGCTCGCGTGGAAGCTGCGGCAGGACGAGCGCGTTGTCTGCATGGAAAAGACGAATTTCCGGTATCTGACGAGGGATCAGATTGCGGATGACCTCGATTTTGCATCGGTGGATGTTTCCTTTATTTCCCTGACGAAAATCCTGCTTCCGGCATGGAGACTTTTAAAATGCGGCGGACAGATGGTTTGTCTGATCAAACCACAGTTCGAGGCAGGTCGGGAAAAGGTCGGGAAAAAGGGCGTTGTCCGCGATCCGGCAGTGCATCGCGAGGTCATTGCAAAGGTTATGGATTTTGCGGCGCTTTTACATTTTTCCGTGTTGGGGTTGACCTGGTCGCCGATCAAGGGACCTGAGGGAAATATTGAATATCTGATTTTTATACAGAAAGAAGAGCAGCCGGAAGCCTATGAAAGCGAACAGGCGGCAGAGGCTGCACTGGAAGAGACACAGGCTGCTAAAGGCGGTATTTCCGAAACAGAAGAAAATCGCCAGCTGATTGCGAGGATCGTAGAGCAGGCACACGAGACGCTCAAAGAATAAAAATCCGGGCAGGGGAAAGAATTATGAAACATTATATTATCATTACGAACCGCCCGAAAGATCCGGATCTGGAGATCACCCGACGGGTGCAGGAGCTGTTGAAGCTGCGGCAGGCGTCATGCAGTGTTTATGCGGATGAAATTCCGAAAGAGGAATGGAAGCGGATTCTTCTGAGGGAGGGAGACCGGACGGATGCGATTTTGGTACTGGGTGGGGACGGGACGATGCTGCGGGCGGCGCGGGATACGGCGGATAGCCAGATTCCGATGCTCGGGATCAATCTGGGAACCCTCGGCTATTTGACAGAAGTAGAAAAAAGTGGAATGGAAGATGCAATAGACCGGCTGGTGGCGGGCAGCTATCAGGTAGAAGACCGAATGATGCTGTGCGGACAGATTTACCGGCAGGGTAGGATGGAAGAGGAAAACAGTGCACTAAATGATATCACGATCACGCGCTGCGGCCATCTGCGAATGTTGTATTTTCAGATCTATGTAAATGGAAAATTGTTAAAGGAATATCATGCGGACGGCATTATCATTGCGACGCCGACTGGTTCAACCGGGTATAACATGTCGGCAGGCGGTCCTCTGGTAGAGCCGGGCGCTCAGATGATTCTGCTGACGCCGGTTTGTCCGCATACCCTGCAGACGAGAAGCATCGTCCTGCGGGCGGACGATGAGATTATTATCCGGATTATCGGCAAGGCGGGGCGGGAAGAGACCGGGATTGAGGCATGCTTTGATGGGGCGAGAAACGTGGAGCTGGCTCCGCTTGACGAGGTGCGGGTGACCAAAAGCATTAAGACGACTTCGATTATCAAAATCAGTGAAGCCGGTTTTTTGGACGTGCTGCATCGGAAGATGAGCGATTAACCGTCTGTAAGGGGAGAAAACAGGAATGAAACAAAACAGACATCAGAAAATTGCAGAGCTGGTATCCCGCTATGAGATCGAAACCCAGGAAGAGCTTGCGGAAAAATTAAAAGAAGCCGGATTTACGGTGACGCAGGCGACAATTTCCCGCGATATTCGTCAGATGAACCTTTCCAAGCTTCCGACCGGAAACGGGCGGCAGAAATATGTGATTCTGAAAAAAGAAAATGAGCTGCTGTCGGACAAGTATATCCGCGTGCTGCGGGACGCCTTTGTATCGATGGATATGGCGCAGAATATTTTGGTCATGCGGACGGTTTCCGGAATGGCGATGGCAGTGGCGGCTGCGCTGGATGCCATTCATTTCGGGGAAGTGGTCGGCTGTATCGCAGGCGATGATACGATTATGATTGCAGTTCGTTCCGTAGAGGATACCCGAATTCTGATGGGAAAAATCCGGGAACTGATGAAACAGTAAAGGGAGTACAAGATTGAGCCAAACAATGTTAGTGAGTCTGCATGTCAGGAACCTGGCGCTGATTGAAGAGACGGAAGTGTTCTTTCAGCCGGGGCTGAACATTCTGACGGGCGAGACGGGCGCCGGAAAATCCGTCATTCTTGGCTCGGTGGCGCTGGCGCTTGGCGCAAAGGCGGATCGGGATATGATCCGGACGGGTGCGGAATATGCGCTGATCGAGCTGACCTTTGAAGGGTCAGAAGAAGTGAGGGAGGCACTTCGCCGGATGGATCTTCCGGCGGAGGACAATCAGATTATTTTACAGAGAAGGGTCATGCCAAACCGAAGTATCTGCCGGATTAACGGGGAGACTGTACCGATCCGCCAGATGCGCGAACTGGCAGGGCTTTTGATCGACATTCACGGACAACATGATAGCCAGATCCTCTTGCAGACGAAGAGGCATCTGGAAATTCTGGACGCATATGCGGAAAAAGAGCTGCCCCATGTAAAAGAAGCGTATGCTGCCTGCTGGCATGAGCACAGCGCGATTCTGCAGGAGATTGCGGAAAACGAGCTGGACGAACAGACACGTAAACGGGAAATTTCCCTCGCGGAGTTCGAGCGAGATGAAATTGAAGAAGCAAATTTGCAGGCAGGTGAGGACGAGCAGCTGGAACGTGATTACCGTAGGATGGTGAACGGGCGCAAGATTGCAGAGACGTTGAATCTGGTACACGGACTGACCGGAGAGGAAGAAGGAAACGGAGCCGGGGAGCTGACCGGGCGTGCGCTTCGGGAGCTGTCACAGGCGTTATCCTGTGATGACGGACTCGGACAACTGGTACAGCTGCTGGCGGATGTGGACGGACTGTTGAACGATTTTAATCGGGCGGTTTCGGAATATCTGTCCGATCTCGAATTTGATGAAGAACAGCTTTCAGAGACGGAAAATCGTTTAAATACAGTCAATCACCTGAAAGATAAATACGGCAGCACTATAGAAGAAGTTTTGGCTTACGCAGAGCAGAAAAATCAGGAGCTGGATCGCCTGCTGCACCAGGAGGAATGGCTGGAACAAAAGCGCGGGGAGCTTTCCGAGAACGAAAAAATGTTAGCGCAGCTGGCACAGAGTCTGACAGCGCTTCGAACAAAGGCGGCGCAGGGGTTTCAGAAGGACATGGAAAGCGCATTACAGGATATGAACTTTCTGCATGTGGAATTTCAGGTTTCCCTGACGCAAAAAGACAGCTTTGGTGCAGAGGGAAAGGACGAGGTTGTATTTTTGATTTCGACCAATCCCGGAGAGCCGGTCAAACCGCTGGCGGCGATTGCAAGCGGCGGCGAGCTTTCCAGGATCATGCTTGCACTAAAGACGATTACGGCGAAGCAGGAAAAGATCGGCACGTTTATTTTTGATGAAATTGATGCCGGAATCAGCGGAAAGACCGCCTGGAAGGTTTCGGAAAAATTGGGAATTTTAGGCAGAACGCACCAGATTATCTGCATCACACATCTGCCGCAGATCGCGGCGATGGCGGATCATCATTTTTATATTGAAAAAAATGCAACCGACCATTCCACGGCGACGACGATCACAGAGCTGTCCGAGGCAGACAGCCTGAAAGAGCTTGCAAGGCTTTCCGGAGCGGCGCAGCTGACAGAGTCGGTGCTTGCCAATGCAAAAGAAATGAAGGATTTGGCAGAAAAAAAGAAACAGAACTGAGCATACTAAAGAGGACGTCAGAGATGATGTTCTCTTTTTTTATCGTACAGGAAACTTTGTATCTATACGATAAAAAACGCTCTGCGGGGATCGCATATGCGGCGGAGTGGAATGATGTCGCTTATGCGACCCGCCGCAGGCGCAGGATTCTAGAGGCTATTGGAAGGAAATCAGAAAGGAGAAGCTGCATGGAGAAAAAAGACGTTGTCAAAAAACGGAATC
>ERZ827488.4374-NODE-4374-length-10215-cov-2.909055_pt1 | contig 10215 bp, 11 predicted proteins | sample MGYA00519771_ERZ827488 | MGnify/ENA primary metagenome ERZ827488 (study PRJEB31778, sample SAMEA3449323) | human gut metagenome | biome: human gut; feature: human-associated habitat; material: faeces | place: United Kingdom | collected 2010/2012 ...
TCTCTGGAGAAGCAGGCCAAGGACCACCACATCTCCACCGGCAAGGCGGCGCTGGTGAACCGTATCCTCGCCCTGAACAACAGTCTGTCCTTTGAGGAGCTGTCCAGACTCTCCATCGGTGAGCTGAAGGATCTGGCCGAGACCGGCGCTCCTGCCATGCCCATCGGCATGGAGCGAGCACTGGAGATCGCCCTGCTCACCTGCGGGCAGTCCGCCGACCAGCTGACCAAGCAGGAGGTGGACGCTGAGCTGGACGAGGTTCCCGCCCACTACGAGGTGGAGCTGGAGGACCGCAGCGGTACGGAGTACGAGTATCGCATTGATGCCTATACCGGCGCTGTGCTCACCTCCTATGTGGAGCCGGACGGTCACGACGATGTGGATGACCACGATGACTATGATGATGACCACGACGATGACGACGATGATGCCCAGCCCACCGGCAGTACCCAGCCCACCGGGCAGATCGGCCACGCCGCAGCCAAGGCCGCTGCCCTGACCCACGCCGGTGTGTCAGAGAGCCGGGCCTACGACATGGATGTGGAGCTGGATGACGAGGATGGCCGCTGGGTATACGAGGTGGAATTCAAGGCGGATGGCATGGAGTACGAATATGTCATCGATGCCTATACCGGCGCTGTACTGGAATACGATATGGAGCAGGACGATTGACCCCTTATAACAAAGGAGGCAGGCACTTTCGTGCCTGCCTCCTTTGTCGTTATTCCGATTCCGGCGGCGCTCCGGGGTCTCCCTCCGGCAGCGATGCCCCCTTGTCCTCGTCCTCCGACAGGGTGGGGATAAAGGCCTGCGCCAGCTTTCCCTTGCCCCGGTGCTTGATGTAGAAGTATCCGATGACGCTGAAGGTCACGGCGCCGATGAAGTTGACGAACAGGTCCTCCATCGTATCGTAAAGCCCGATGTCGAGATACCCGGAGAAGCCCAGGTCCTGTCCGTTGACCGCGACGGAGGTAATGCCGTCAATCGTGATGGGGATGTTGCTGTTCGTGGGGTCGAGCATCACGGACGAAATTGTGTGGACAATGGTGTCTTTCTGCATGTCCATATGGAAAAGTCTGTCCATACTGAACTCGAAAAACTCCCACAGCACCCCCACGGTCATGGAGAAGCAGAAGGCCGCCAGCGCCACATATACCGGCGACAGCTGGAACTTGATGCGGCTGTTGCGGTTCAGGATGTCGATAAGGGCAAAGCCCGTGGCGGCGCAGAGGAAGCCCGTGGTGGTGTGGAGCATGGAGTCCCAGTTGGGGTAGGTGATGAAGTAACACTCCAGCTCCCCCAGTATCTCCGCTGCGAAAATGAACAGCAGGATAATGATCTCCAGCACCGACGGCAGTTGGATACCGAAGTTCTGCTGAATGAAAAACGGCAGGATGAACAGCGCCAGCACCAGCAGGCAGATGAAGGCGCTTTCATATTCGCCCCGGATGATTGACATGACCAGCTCCGCCAGCACGATCAACCGCAGGGCCACATATACGGCGAACACCGCCGGCTGCTTGTGAATGGCCTCCTTCAGCCGCTGGACCGTATCTCTGGGTTTGGGCGTTTTTTTCATAAAGGCTCCTTCCCGGCACAGCACTGCGCCGCTGTGGTTTTTTCTGCATGGTATCATATCCCCGGTCAAAACGCAACGAAAAATGTGACAAAAATCGTGGCGGCCCGTCTTGACAAGCGGCCCGCTGTGTGGTAATCTAATAAAAATTTGCCATGCGGAGGTGATGACCGTGACCGTCGCTTTTCAGGATGCCCAGATATTCCGCCGAGGTGTTCTCACCCGTGGGGATGCTGTTTTCTCTTTTGAAATCCACCACGGCGCCAGTGTTTCTCCCGTTCATATTCCCGCCTCTTCTTTTGTGATATGTCCCGGTTTCGTTGATGTACACGTGCATCTTCGTGAACCGGGCTTTTCTTATAAGGAGACCATGTCCAGCGGCACCCAAGCCGCCGCCCACGGCGGATATACCACGGTGTGTGCCATGCCAAATCTGGACCCGGTGCCGGACAGCCTGCCCCATCTGGAGCAGCAGCTGGCCCTGATCCGCCGAGATGCCGCCATCCGGGTGCTGCCCTATGGCTCCATCACCCGTGGCCAGCTGGGGGAGGAGCTGTCGGACATGGCGGCCATGGCCCCCTATTTGGCGGCCTTCTCCGACGACGGGCGAGGTGTGCAGAGCGAGGCGCAGATGCGCCTTGCCATGGAAACCGCCAAGGGGCTTCATAAGCTCATCGTGGCCCACTGCGAGGACAACTCCCTCCTCCACGGGGGCTACATCCACGACGGGGCTTACGCCCGCACCCACGGCCACCGGGGCATCTGCTCCGAAAGCGAGTGGGGGCAGATCCGGCGGGATCTGGAACTGGTGCGCCAGACCGGCTGCGGCTACCACGTCTGCCACATCTCCACCAAGGAGAGTGTAGCCCTGATCCGCCGGGCCAAGGCCGAGGGGCTGGACGTCACCTGCGAGACGGCCCCCCACTATCTGCTGATGGACGAAACCATGCTGCAGGAGGACGGCCGCTTCAAGATGAATCCCCCTCTCCGCAGTCCCGCCGATCGGGAGGCCCTGCTGGAGGGGCTGGCCGACGGCACCATCGACATGGTCGCCACCGATCACGCCCCCCACAGCGCCGAGGAGAAGTCCCGCGGGCTGGAGAAGAGCGCCATGGGCATCGTGGGGCTGGAGACCGCCTTCCCCCTGCTGTATACCTATCTGGTAAAGCCGGGCCTGCTCTCCTTTCCCCGTCTGATGGAGCTGCTCCACGATGCTCCCTGCCGCCGCTTCGGCCTCCCGCAGGGGGAGCTGGATGGTCCCCACGCCGATTTCACGGTCTTTGACCTGTCGGCTTCGTATCCCATCGACCCGGCGGACTTCCTCTCTCAGGGGAAGGCCACCCCCTTCACCGGCTGGCCGGTACAGGCCCGCTGCCTGCTGACGGTCTGCGACGGCCGCCCCGTCTGGCAGGACGGTGAACTCTTTTCCAAGGAGGACCGCACATGAAGCAGGTCACATGGACCATTACGGAAAATACGCCCCTGACGCCGGACACCTACCGGCTGCGCCTTGCCGGCGATACGGAGGCCATCACGGCCCCCGGTCAGTTCGTAAACCTGAAGCTCTCCGGCTTCTACCTGCGCCGCCCCATCTCCGTCTGCGACTGGGAGCCCGGTGCCGCCACCCTTATCTATAAGGTGCTGGGCCACGGCACGGCGGCCATGACCCATCTCCCCGCCGGAACGGAGCTGGATGTGCTGACAGGGCTGGGCAACGGCTACGACACATCTCTCGCCGGGGAGCGCCCCCTGCTGGTGGGCGGCGGCGTCGGCATCCCGCCCCTGTACGGACTGGCCCGCCGCCTGACGGCGGAGCATCGTCAGGTCACGGCAGTGCTGGGCTACAACCGGGCGTCAGATATTTTTCTGGCGGAGGAACTGCATGCGCTGGGCGTCACCGTCCGCCTCCTCACCGCCGACGGCAGCGCCGGGACCTGCGGCCTTGTCACCGACGGCATGGAGGGCGTGAATTACACCCACCTCTATACCTGCGGGCCGGAGGCCATGCTCCACGCCGTGTGGCAGCGCTGCCGCACCGATGGGCAGTTCAGCTTTGAAGAGCGCATGGGCTGCGGCTTCGGGGCCTGCATGGGCTGCACCTGCCGCACCAAGTACGGCCACAAGCGCATCTGCAAGGACGGCCCCGTCCTGCGAAGGGAGGAGATCGTATGGTAAATACCGCCGTCACCCTCTGCGGCCTGCCGCTGGAGAATCCCGTCATCCCCGCCAGCGGCACCTTCGGCTATGGGTATGAATTTGCACAGATCTACGACATCAACTGTCTGGGGACCTTCTCCTTCAAGGGGACGACGCTCACCCCCCGGTACGGAAACCCCACCCCCCGCATCGCTGAGTACGCCGGGGGCCTGCTGAACTCTGTGGGGCTGCAAAACCCCGGTGTGGAGGCCGTCATCCGGGAGGAGCTGCCCCGTCTGCGGGAAGTCTTTCACAAGCCGGTAATGGCCAACATCAGCGGCTTTTCCATAGAGGAATACGCCCAAGTATGCCGGCAGCTGGACGGCGAAGAGCAGGTAGGCTGGCTGGAGGTGAATATCTCCTGCCCCAACGTCCACGGCGGCGGAGCCGCCTTCGGCGCAGACCCCCGGACGGCAGCCGCCGTCACACGGGCCGTCCGTGACGTGACGAAAAAGCCGGTCATCATGAAGCTCTCCCCGGCTGCGGCGGATATCGCTGCCGTGGCACGGGCCTGTCAGGAGGCCGGGGCCGACGGTGTCAGCCTTATCAATACTCTGCCGGGGATGCGGATCGATCTGAAGCGCCGCCGTCCCCTGCTGGCCAACGGCACCGGCGGAATGTCCGGCCCCGGCATCTTTCCGCTGGCGGTGCGGATGGTGTATCAGGTCTACGAGGCCGTGGACATTCCCATTGTGGGCATGGGCGGCGTCAGCACCGCCGAGGACGTGCTGGAGCTGATGCTGGCCGGGGCCACCGCCGTGGGCGTGGGAGCCGCCAATCTGGTGGAACCCTGCGCCTGCCGGAAAATCATACAGGACCTGCCTGCCGCCATGGAGCGGTACGGCATTCAGCAGCTTACGGATATCATAGGAGGAGCACATCATGGGTAAAGACGTTATCATTGCACTGGACTTCGACAGCCGGGAAAAAACGCTGGCTTTTCTGGACCGCTTCACAGAGGAGAAGCCCTTCGTCAAGGTGGGCATGGAGTTGTTTTACGCCGAGGGTCCCGCCATCGTCCGGGAGATCCGCCGCCGGGGCCACCGCATCTTTCTGGATCTGAAGCTCCACGACATCCCCAACACGGTGAGAAAGGCCATGGCCGCCCTGTCGGCGCTGGATGTGGACATCATCAACCTCCACGCCGCCGGTACCGCCGCCATGATGACCGCCGCTCTGGAGGGCCTCACCCGCCCCGACGGCACCCGCCCTCTGCTCATCGCCGTCACCCAGTTGACCTCCACCGATCAGGAGCGCATGGAGCGGGAGCTACTGATCCACGCCCCGCTGGAGGAGGTGGTGCTCAGCTACGCCGCCAACGCCGCTGCGGCGGGGCTGGACGGTGTGGTCTGTTCCCCGCTGGAGGCCGGAGCCATCCACCGGCGCTGCGGGGCCGACTTCCTGACGGTGACCCCCGGCGTCCGGTTCGCCGGAGGGGATGCCGGGGATCAGAAGCGGGTCACCACCCCCGCCAAGGCCCGTGAGCTGGGCTCTGATTACATCGTGATGGGCCGCCCCATCACGCAGGCCGAGGACCCTGTGGCGGCCTATCGCCGCTGCGTAAAGGAGTTTGTGGGCTGATGCGCTGGAATACGGTACTTTTCGATCTGGACGGCACGGTGACAGACCCCAAGGAGGGCATCACCTGCGCCGTGGCCTACGCTCTGCGGCAGCAGGGCATCATCGCTGACCCCGATACCCTCACCTCCTTCATCGGCCCTCCCCTCCACGAGAGCTTCCCGGAGCTGTTCGGCCTGACGGAGGAGCAGACGGATCGGGCCGTGGAGGACTTCCGGGCATACTTCTCCCGGCAGGGCTGGGCGGAGAACATCCCCTACAAGGGCATGGCGGAGTTGCTGGAGAGCCTGCAAGGAGCCGGGCTGAAGCTGGTCATCGCCACCTCCAAGCCGGAGGAATTTGCCCTGCGCATCATGGAACACTTCGGTCTGGCCGCTTACTTCCACCGCATCTGCGGCGCACAGAGGGAGGACCGGGCCAGTGCGCAGAAGGGCAGCGTGGTGGCCGACGCCCTGCGCCGCAGCGGCACGGACGGCCCCGCCGTCATGGTGGGCGACCGCCGCTTCGACGTCGCCGGCGCCCATGAAAACGGTCTGCCCGCCATCGGCGTTCTCTACGGCTACGGCGGCCGGGAGGAACTGGAAAACGCCGGAGCCGACTATCTGGCCGCCGATCTTCACGAGCTCAAGCAGCTTCTGCTGCAGGAATAGGAGGAACTTATGGACAACATCCGCACCCACATTGCCCGGCACCTGCTCTCCATCGGAGCGGTGTTTCTGCGGCCCGACGAGCCCTTTGTCTGGGCCAGCGGCATCAAAAGCCCCATCTACTGCGACAATCGCCTGATCCTCACCGCCCCGGAGGCCCGGAATGAGGTGGAGCAGGCCATTGCCGACACCGTCCGCCGGGAGTACCCGGAGGCGCAGGTGCTCATGGGTACCGCCACCGCCGGTATCGCCCATGCCGCCATCGCCGCCCACCTGCTGGGTCTGCCCATGGGCTACGTCCGCTCCGGCAGCAAGGATCACGGCCGCAGGAACCAGATCGAGGGCAAGCTGACCCCCGGCGAGAGGGTGGTGGTCATCGAGGACCTGATCTCCACCGGCGGCAGTGTGCTGGACACCGTGGCCGCCCTGCGGGCCGCCGGAGCGGAGGTGCTGGGCGTCATCAGCATCTTCACCTACGGCATGGCCAAGGGCCGCCAGCGGCTGGCCGAGGCCGGTGTCAAGTGCGTCAGCCTCACCGATCTGGACACCATCGCTCAGGTGGGCGTCCAGCAGGGATACATCACGCAGGGGGACGTGGCCCGGCTGCTGGCCTTCCGGGACGACCCCTCCGACGAAAACTGGATCAGAAAAGGAGAATGAACCGTATGAACCATCTCATTGACATTTTGCAGCTGTCCCCGGAGGAGATCATGGAGCTGGTGAGCACCGCCTGCGACATCATCGACCATCCCGCCGCCTATGCCCACAAGTGCGACGGCAAAATACTGGCCACCCTGTTCTTCGAGCCCTCCACTCGCACCCGCCTCAGCTTCGAGAGCGCCATGCTGAGTCTGGGCGGGCAGGTGCTGGGCTTCTCCTCCGCCAGCAGCTCATCCGCCGCCAAGGGCGAGAGCGTGTCCGACACCATCCGCACCGTCAGCTGTTACAGCGATATCATCGCCATGCGCCACCCTAAGGAGGGTGCTCCGCTGGTGGCCTCCCGCCACTCACTGGTACCCATCATCAACGCCGGAGACGGTGGCCACAACCACCCCACCCAGACCTTGACGGATCTGCTGACCATCCACCGGGAGAAGGGCCGCTTCGACGATCTGACCATCGGCCTGTGCGGCGACCTGAAATTCGGCCGCACCGTCCACTCTCTGGTGGCCGCCATGAGCCGCTATACCGGCATCCGCTTCGTGCTCATCTCCCCGGAGGAGCTGAAGCTGCCCCGCTACGTCAAGGAGCAGTACATCAAGAGCAGGAACATCCCCTACATCCAGTCTACCTCTCTGGATGAGGTGATGCCGGAGCTGGATATCCTCTATATGACCCGTGTCCAGCGGGAGCGGTTTTTCAACGAGGAGGACTATCTGCGCCTAAAGGACAGCTACATCCTCACCCCGGAGAAGCTGAAAAACGCCAAGCCGGACCTGCGGATCCTGCATCCCCTGCCCCGTGTCAATGAGATCTCCGTGGCGGTGGATGAGGACCCCCGTGCCTGCTACTTCAAACAGGTGCAGTACGGCAAGTACATCCGCATGGCGCTGATTCTGAAGCTGCTGAACATCGCTTGAAAGGGAGGGCATCATCATGATTATTGATTCCATTCAGAACGGCATCGTCATCGACCATATCTCCGCCGGAAAGGCCATGGAGCTGTATCGCATTCTGGGGCTGGACAAGCTGGACTGCACCGTGGCCATCTTGAAAAACGTCACCAGCGGTAAGCTGGGCCGCAAGGACATCATCAAGATCGACCGTGAGATGGAGCTGGACTGGGATCTTATCGGCTACGTGGACCCCAGCATCACCGTCAACAGTATCCGAGACGGCCAGCTGGTGGAAAAGCGCACCCTGAAGCTGCCGGAGCGCATCCGTGGCGTGCTGCGCTGCAAGAATCCCCGGTGCATCACCTCCGTGGAGCAGGAGCTGCCCCAGGAGTTCGTGCTCACCGACCGGGAAAAGCGGGTCTATCGCTGCATCTACTGCGAGACACAGGCTGAGAAGTAAATGGTACGCAAGAAAGCCCACGGTTGCGCCGTGGGCCTTCTTGCGTTCTCCCCCATCTCCCGCTTCCCCCTCCCTATTCTTCCTGCGGCGCAGCTTTTTTCGCCCGTTTTATTTTATTACAATTATGTATACATTATTTGAATCGAAAACACCGATAGTACGGCCTTATCTCCCGAAATCGCTATTTGCCACTGGTGGAGGCTGATGGTAGAATCCTCTGTGGCAAAGCGCTTCGGCAGAACGCCAGGCCCCGGTAGGGCGGCCAGTCCGAAGCTTTGAAGATATCGTGCCGTCAAGGCACAACAGGAGGCAGGCAAAATTGCTCACTATGGGAATCGATTCCGGCTCCGCCATGACCAAGGCGGTGCTGTTTGACGGACAGGAGATCGTGGACTTCCGGATGGAGCCCAGCGGCTCCACCCCCGGCCGGGTCATCCATCGGCTCTATGAGGAACTGAGGACCCCCGACACCGCCTTTGTGGTGGCCACCGGCTATGGCCGGGCGCTGCTGCCGGAGGCGGACAAGTCCATCACGGAGATCACCTGCCACGGGGCCGGGGCCGCTTTTCTCTGTCCCGGCTGCGACACGGTCATCGACATCGGCGGGCAGGACAGCAAGGTGATCCTGCTGGATCCCTCCGGCGGGCAGGTAAAGGACTTCCTGATGAACGACAAGTGCGCCGCCGGAACGGGCCGGTTTCTGGAGATGACCATGAGCCGGGTAGGCAGCGATATCACCTCCATCGATACCTTTGTGGGGGGGGCTGAGCCGGTAACCATCAACAGTATGTGCGCCGTGTTTGCCGAGAGCGAGATCATCGGCCTGCTGGCGCAGGAGACACCTCCCGGCAGCATTGCGCTGGGGTGCATCTACTCCATCTGCCGCCGCACCGCCATCTTCGCCCAGAAGCTGGCCCCGGAGCATCCCAAGGTTTTCTTCTCTGGCGGACTGGCCCAGTCGCAGGTGGTGCGGGAGGTACTGGCCCGGTATCTGGGCGTAGAGAGCGTCACCGCCCATCCCCTGTGCCAATATAACGGTGCCATCGGCGCTGCGGTGCTGGGCTGGAAGCGGGTCAATCGATAAATGGAAAGGGCCGGCCTCCACCGGTCAAGATATATGTGAAAAGAAAGGATCAAGCGTATGGTTGAGCTGAAAAAGGATCTGCCGGAAATTTTTGAAGAGTTTGCCGATCAGCGGAGAAACTCCTTCCTGGCCATCAAGAAGCTGAAGGAGCAGGGCGTGCCTGTGGTGGGTGCCTTCTGCACCTACCTCCCCAAGGAGCTGCCCCGTGCCATGGGCGCCGCGGTGGTAGGCCTGTGCTCCGTATCGGATGAGACCATCCCCGACGCCGAGAAGGATCTGCCCCGAGACCTGTGTCCCCTCATCAAGTCCAGCTACGGCTTCGCCAAGACGGACAAGTGTCCCTTCTTCTACTTCTCCGATCTGGTGGTAGGCGAGACCACCTGCGACGGCAAGAAGAAGATGTATGAGATGCTGGCTGAGTTCAAGCCCGTCTACGTCATCGAGCTGCCCAACCGGCAGTCCGAGGAGGGCATTGCCATGTACCGCCGGGAGATCATCCGGTTCAAGGAGGAACTGGAGCGGCGCTTTGAGACCACCATCACCGAGGAGGCCATCCGCCACGAGATCCACCTGAACAACGAGATCACCAAGTCCCTGCTGCGGCTGCAGTACCTCATGGCCAACGATCCCGCCCCCGTCAGCGGTCTGAACATCGTCAACACCGCCTACGGCAGCGGCTTCAACATGGACGTGGAGTCCCTGCCTGCCCGCATCAATGATCTGGCGGACCAGATCGAGGCGGAGTACGCCGCCGGCAAGAACGAGGGCAAGAAGCCCCGTATCTTGGTGACGGGCTCCCCCTCCGGCGGCGCAGCCCTGAAAGTCATCCGGGCCATTGAGGACGCCGGCGCTGTGGTGGTGGCCTTTGAGAATTGCAGCGGCCTGAAATCCATGCTCCTCACCGACGAGGAGAACCCCGACGTCTACGATGCTTTGGCCCGGCGGTATCTGGGCATCGGCTGCTCCTGTATGTCCCCCAACCCCAACCGTATGGCCATGCTGGATAAGCTCATCGACGAGTTCCATGTGGACGGTGTGGTGGATATCATCCTGCAGGCCTGCCATACCTACAACGTGGAGACAGCGCTGGTGGGCAAGCTGGTGAAGGAGAAGAAGGG
>ERZ827488.4375-NODE-4375-length-10213-cov-24.389447_pt1 | contig 10213 bp, 8 predicted proteins | sample MGYA00519771_ERZ827488 | MGnify/ENA primary metagenome ERZ827488 (study PRJEB31778, sample SAMEA3449323) | human gut metagenome | biome: human gut; feature: human-associated habitat; material: faeces | place: United Kingdom | collected 2010/2012 ...
GGCATTCGCCGGGAATGCCTTCGTCATTCACCCAGTTTTTCATGTAGGCCCCCACTACGTCATGACCCTGCTCCACGAGCAGAGCCGCTGCCACGGAGCTATCCACTCCGCCTGATAAGCCTACAAGGATGCGTGCCACGATGCTGGAAAAAATATGGGGTGATAGGGCGGACCGCTTTGAGAAAGGCTTTGCCGCCTGCCCCTGTAAACCAAAGATGTTTCCGTAAGCCAAGACAAAAAGCGTGGAAATGGGGCATCCGGTCCCTGATGCGGAATATGATTCGGTCGATCCGGGAGGCTTTTGATTTTTAATCACATTCCCTGAAATCGAATTTGGAATCCGCAAGCAATTAAAAATATTAAGAGTTAGTATATTGTGTTTATAATTCATTGAAAATAATGATTTTTTAATATCTCTGGTCCTTTTGTCAAGATGACGGGTCAGTCTTTGTTATTCATTGGTTTCATGATTGATTTGGCCTCTTTTTCATTACTTGACGGATTCCAAATCCGTACCCATATAAAAATGTTTCGTTGTAATAGGGTAAATGGATGTTGTATTGCATGGTGGTCTATTTTCTCATTTCTGATTTGTTATTATTCCAGTTATGTGTCTCCCTATTATGAAATTCCCGTAAGTTGTGATCCCATTATTTATCATCTCATGGGACGCGGAATGATGGAAGGGTTGATGCCTTATCGGGATTTGTTTGATCAAAAGGGGCCCTTCATTTTTTTGATATATGGCTTTTCCTACACCTTGTGTGGTTCTTACTGGCTTGTATTCGTTCTTGAGGTATTCGCAGTGACGGCCTCCATGATCTTTTGTTACAAGGCGGCCCTTCTCTTCGTATCTGGAAAAAAAGCGTTTATCGTTTCGCTGCTCATCCTTTATTCCATGTGCAGTTTCCACTATTATGCAGGAGGAGGTCATCCCTCCGAATTTATTCTGCCTTTCCAGTTTGCCGCGATTTATGGAGTGTGCCGCCTGTATCGGGATCCCGATCGCTTCGTAAGAACGGGCGTGGTGTTTGGCGCGGGCATCGGGATGGCGTTCTGTTGAAATTCAACTTGGCCGCTTTTTGGTTCGTTCCCTTCCTGTATGTCCTATATCGTGCGCGGATGACCGGGAAGGCATGGATTTTTACAGGAAGCGTGGGAGGAACGCTCCTGTTGATGCTGACGCCCTGCCTCTGGTATTTTTACAGCCGCGGCGCGTTGCTGGATTTATATGAAGGATACATTGTTTTTAATGCCGGTTACGGCGCCGATGCGGTATCGTTCAAGGAGATGTGCCGGAATTATTCCCAATGGGTGAAAAGGGATATCATGTATCCTAGCATGTTGATGTACATCGTGGGAGGAGCGGGGGTGATTTTAAGCCGGATGCCCGCCAGGGAAAAGATTTATTATACAGCCGCTTTTCTGATTACCTGCATGGGCGTCCAGGGAAATGGAAAGACGCATTTCAACCATTACGCCCAGACACTTATTCCCTTCGCTGCTGTGGGATACCTGGTGGTGGCCAGGATGATCCATGTGGAAGAGGTTGTTTCCCGAAAGTGGCGCCGATGGCTTTTTCCTCTGGTTGTTGCGGGAGTGATGGCTTGCACCTTCCTGAATTGCGTGGATTTTTCATGCAGAAGCCGCGCCCGCGAATGGATGTCCGCTTTTGCTCTTCCAGATACCAGTGATGAACCGGGGGGGGAGAATGCTTGTGCAGTCCTTGGGCGGCATGCCGTATGGTTTTACTGTGTCAATGGTTTGGTGCCGCCCATACGCACGTTTACGATTTGCGCTTCCGACAAACAGGGTGCAGAACGGGAAAGGATGCGTCAGTATCAGGAAATCCGCCGCGGAAAGATAGACTATGTGGTGATAGCGGGAGAATACTTCAAGCCGGACAACACGGAATCTCCCTCCCTGAGGGCTATGCGGGATTTGCTAAGTACGGAATATTGCCGGGAACGATCCTTTTTCAGAGAAGTGACGAACTTGGATATTTACCGCCGTGTGAAGAGGGATTAATGCCCCAGTTCTTCCATGATGCGTTCTGCAAGAGCCCGGGGAGAGTCGGAAGGGGAAGCCGGAAGTTTCCGGAGCCATTGTTCGCGTTTCAGCCAGGTGCGCTGCCGTTTGGCGTATTGCCGGGTGGCGAGGGCCAGCTGGATCTGGCAGTTTTCACGGGAGATTTTCCCGCGCAGCATGCTTCGTATCAATGCCAGGCCCAGGGTGCGTTCCGCTGTGGCGGAGCATGGGCCGAGGGAAGCCGCTTCCTCCACCGCACCCTCCTGCATCATGCGTGCGGTACGGAGGGCGATTCTTCCGTCCAGTTCAGGGACATCCCTGCTGATGACCCAGCCGGGCCCGCGTGGCGGGGCCAGCCAGTTCCTCTTCCAGAAGGAAAGCGGTTTCCCTCCGGCAAGGACGATTTCCAGATTGCGTTCCACATAACGCCGGTTGGCGGCATCCGTCGAGGCCGCTCCTTCCGGGTCCAGGGAAGAGAGCCTGGCGTATAGCGCTTCCGTGGAACAGTTCGCGAAAGCGGCGCGGAGAGCAGCGTCCCCCGGCGGCGCTTCCGACAGGCCGTGGGAGAGGAATTTGAAGTACAGGCCGGAACCGCCCGTGACGATGGCGATTTTTCCGCGTGCGTGAATTTCTTCCATGCAGCGCATGGCGCGGTGGTAGTGTTCCGTGGCATTCCAGTTCTTTTGGACCGGAATGATGGAAACCATGTGGTGGGGGACCCGTTCCCGGTCTGCCGGGGAAGGCGCCGCCGTCAGGATGGGCAGCTCCCGGTACACCTGGTAAGCGTCGGAACTGACGATTTCTGCGTCCAGCATCTCCGCCAGTTCCACGGCTACCGCGGATTTGCCCGATCCGGTGGGACCTGCCAGAAACAGGGTCATGGGAAGTGTTGCCTGATGGGGTGGAGAAGATTCAATCATCACGTGGAGTAATGGCGGATAAAGTTTGTTGTTCCTGTGAAGCCCTAAAAGCTGCTCCTGCTTAAAAGCTGTTGGAGGAAGCGGAAAAGCGGAGGCGAAATGGCTTCATATCCCAGGGCGTTGAGATGGAGGCCGTCCCAAGTATAAAGGCTGGCGTCTTTTCCCGGAAGGAAGAAATGGAGGGGGAGGACATGGACATTTTCTCCAAAGTCGTGTTGCAGCAGACAATTCCTGAAGGTTTCCATGCGCGACCCTTTTTGTGCGATGAGCGGGGGAATGACAATGATGGCGGTCGTTTCCGGGCTGTAAATCTCCCTGATTTTTTTGACGATGGCCACGTTTCCCTGAAAAGCCGTCCATCCCAGGCTTTTTTGTACTCCCAGATTGTTGACTCCCGAATACAGGACGATGATTCTGGGCGCCAGCGGGCTTGTCAGGCCGTCATTGAGGCGCCAGAGCAGGTTGCCCGTGGTCTCGCTCCTGGTTCCCAGGTTGAGGCATCCCAGAGGGGAAAACCAGGTTTCCCAGGAATGTTTCCCTTCTTTCAGCCAGAATTCCATGGTGGAGGAACCCAGGAACAACACGGGGGCATGGGGATTCAGCCGGGCATTGCGTTTGTCCTGCCGGTGTTTTTCCAGCAGGGCGCCCTGTTCCGGGGAATAGGGAAGGGGATGGACAGCCAAATGGTAGCGGTAGGCGTGTTTGGCGCACCAGACGGCGCCTAATGCGGCCGGAACGGTTAAAAGAAGAAAGAGGATACAGGCCTTAATTTTTTTTGGGAACATGGGTGATGCGGTCGTTGGCGACGTAGGGCAGGCAGGCCGGGAAGAATTTTCTCAGGAAAAGATAGAATGCGACGATCAGGAAAATGATGGCCGGTATTAATACAAAGGGAGCGAAAAAGGATTGTTTCCAGATGTGGGAGGGGATCAGCATGATCAAAGGATAATGAAGAACGAATATCAGGAAACAGGCGGGAGCATAGTTGGACAGCTTTCTGGCAACGGGAATTTTCTTTTCCAGCCAGATTCCAAGGGTCATGAGAAGAAGCGCCCCGAAGACTGGGCAGAGGGAATTCAAACGGACAGCCGGCCAGGAGATATTCCATACTCCATAGGATGCCAGTATTTTGTGCATGTTCCATTCCGGGTTATTCTGGCAAACGCTCAAGTAATTGGTGATGCTGAGCAGAAACCCGGTTCCTACGGCGAGCAGAACGAGGGGAGTAAAGGAATTTTTGTAAACGTGTTTTACTTCAGCCAGTTTGATGGAAGACAGGAAAAGGCCCAGACTGAACAGGGAGACGGTGGATGGAGCAAGGGTAATCTTGTTGGCCGGCACGGGGTATTGGAGCCAGTCCGTGCTGAAGCAGATCAGGATCAGGACAAAAACCGGATATTTCAATTTCAGCAGGATGGGGGAAATGAGGGAACAGAGAATGATATACCTCAAAAACCATGTGGGAGGGGAAAAGGGTTCTCCCGTCAATCCATTGATGGAAAGAGGAATAAAATCGGGAGTGAAAAGGGAGCGGAAGCCTGCAAGGTTGCATAAGTATTCCGGCAGTCCCATATTCATGATTCCCGGATGGAGGAAAGAGATGACTATATTCCAGAACAGAAAGGGAATGAGAAGCGTATAACCCCGTTTGAACGCTTTGTTCCAGGAATTGTTCCGGCCCATGAAATAGCCTGCCAGAATCAGGAAAAATGCCACGCGGCCGTTGAAAACCGGAAGCTGGAACAGGCTGGCGAAAGAGAAGGCCGGCGCGTGGACGCATACAATCAGGCATGCCGCGAGGAATCGGGATATGTCAATCCAATGTTCCCGGGATGAGGGTAATAAAATTGTAGGATTTTGCGGTGTCATGAAAGAGTCTGCCTTTGGAGCCCCCTGAGGCAGGCAGGGGAAATGCTCAAGGGCAGATGGCTTTTTGTGTTTCCCGGGGATGTTTGAGACGTTCGGGGAGCGGTTTATTTACTGCGGGATTTCCGATGGCCAGGCAGCCGGGAGGCACATCCCGGGTGACGACGGCTCCTGCGGCGACTACGGAGCCGGAGCCGATGGTGACTCCTTTCAAGATGGTGGCCCTGGCGCCGATGAAGCATCCTTCCCCGATGGAAATGGGTTGTCCCTGTTCGGGTTTCCCCAGGGTTGATCCCCACCTGGCGCCGCTCCGGGGATAGTGCATGTCGTTGTCCAGAATCAGCGCGTCTGCTCCTATCAGCGTGTGGCGGCCGATGCGGATGCCGTTGACGCAGACCAGGGTGGCTCCGCTGATGCCGCAGCCGTCCTCCAGAGTGATGCTTGCCTGATTGGAAAGGGCGGACAGGCAGGTGTGATGGGAAAGTACCGGATTCATCCGGGTCAGGGAGTGGATGGTGACTCCGTTGCCGATGGTGATGGACGCTCCCGGGAATTTTTTAATGAGGGGAAATCCGGAAAGAATGATGCCTGTTCCGGTGCGCACCCCCCTGAGCCTGAGCAGCAGGCGGCCTATCCCGGAAAGCAGATGGATAAGGAATAATTTCATCAGCGTGGATACAGCATGGTATGATAACGTGACAGGCACCCGGTTACTGTCTGCTTTACGTCCAGCAGGCGGCGGCATTCCTGATGCCGCTCCATTCCCATGGACATGGCTTTATCCAGGCTGACGGAAAGTTTCTGCGCGGCCTCTCTGATGGCGGCGCTGTTGCGGACCGGGACAATATAGCCGGATACGCCGTCCTGGACATATTGAGTCTGCCCGCCTTCTTCCGTGGTGATTACCGGAAGGCCCATGACTCTTGCCTCCTTCACGATGTTGGGGCAGCAATCCCCCAGGGTGGGATGCACCAGGAACCACGCCGTGGAGAGGCGCTGCTGGAGTTCTTCGCGGGAAATGCTGCCCAGCCAGTAGATGTTGGGGGTGGACCGGGCTTCCAGCCTTTCCCTGAGGGCTCCGTTGCCCGCCACGAACAGCTGGACATGGGAGAGGGACGGGTGCGTGAAGGCCTCCACCAGATAGGAGATGCCCTTCAGTTCGTAAATGGTTCCGGCAAAGAGGCAGGAAGGTTCTGGAGACGGGCTTCTGTCAAGATGGTAAAAGGAAGGTTCCACGCCGTATTCCATGCAGGACAGGCGGGCCTGGGGGGCAATTTCCGCAACGCGGTCGCATGCCCAGGGGGATTCGCACGTGATAAGATCATAATGTTTGACGGCCATGCGTTCCCAAAGGGCCTGCATATGGAGGAGGAAGGCCTGCGGAGCGCGCTGGCAGTAGGCGGTGAGGGCTCCTTGGTAGGAAAGGAGCTTTTTTCCCCGGAAAGCAACCCCCGCCAGAGCGTAAGCCTGCTCCACGCCCCATACGTGCAGGAGGTCCGGCTGGATATCGTTCAGGGTCTTGCGTATTCTCCGGACGGTCAGGAAATGGGCCGTCAGGATATTCCTGCCCATGCTGCCCAGGGGAAGGATGTGGATGGTCTGGTTGCGCATCCGGATGGTTTCCGGGGCAGAAACGGCTTTGCTGAGAGTAATCCAGTGGATGTCAAAATCTTCCTGAGATTCCAGGGCATGGAAAAGGGAAAAAATCCAGGGAATCGCACGCCGGTCCTTGTTGCGGAAAGACGTCAGCAGCCGGCCCAGAGGGAGATCCGCTGCTATGGCTAATACGGGACGGGGGCGTTTGGGCGTCATGGATTGGGAAAAAGGGGCAAGGGGTTAGCAGGTGGATAAATGGTCCGGAACGATGGAGGACGCGAACGGAGACTTTTTTCCGGACGGGTGGAGGAAAAAAGCAGTTCCTCCCACTTCCTGTCTACTGCGTCGGGGGCGTAACGGGCTTCCCATTGCGGGAGGCCCTTACGTCCCAGTATTTCCCGTGTTGTTTCGTCCGTCAGCGATTCCACAGCTTTTTCCAGCGCGGAGGGGGATGCGTTTTTCAGGACGATTCCCCCTTCCAGGGTGGAAAGGGCTCCTGCATCCGGAGCGAACCAGGGAACGCCGCATGACATCGCCTCCAGAATGGAGAGGGGCTGCTGTTCCTGGAAGGAGTAAAGAAAAACGGCATTGCTTTCCGTAATGGCGGCTTCTACCTCCGGACGCGGGAGCCTGTAGAGAATCCTGAATCTGGGGTCATCCCCGATAGCCTGTTCCATTTGTTCCGCATAGGAATTGCGCTGGGGAATGAGAAAAAGAAACGTGATCTGCTGAAGATGGGTGCGTTTCACATGGCGGATGAAGAGAAGCTGCCGTTTCCTCATGCTGGCGCTGGCGGGGCAGGTGAAAACGGGGGCGGAGGAAAGTCCGTATTTTTCCCGGAAAAAAGGAGCGGTTCTTTTCAGAGCCGGGAATGTGTTGGGAATGCAGGAGTAATGGGCAAGTTTGCGTCTGGATGCGCAGTAATAATCAAAGCTCTTGAAAAGTGTTCCGTAAGGGTCGAGAAAAACGAGACGGTTTAACGGTGATTTCCAGCACACGTTGAAGATATCCCTGCGTATTTGAAAAAAGGAGCAGAGCCATTTTTTCAAGCCGAAAAAAGGAGGATGGTTAAGGCGGAAAAAAGAGCGGAAGTTGGTAGCTGTTCCATGGGAGCGGAGGAAAAACGGAATGCCTGAATCCCGCGCCGCGTCCAGCAATTCTTCCCGGCACCAGTCCGCCCAGGAGTGGTAAATGATAACATCCGGCCGGAAATCTTTCAAAAACCCGTTCAGGTATTCTCTTAAACGGGCGCTGTCCTTCGTCAGGGTGTCCGGCAGGGTTGTGAGAGGGCTGTATGGGCGGGAGCGGAAAGGCTCCTCCGGTGAATCCAGCGGGCGGGTGAGGACGTGGATATCCCAGTTCAGAGAGCTCAGGCTGCAGGCCATTTCATAGGCAGCCATGCCTACGCCTTCTTCCTCCGGAGGAAAAACATATGTAACGATGAGAATCCTGCCCTTGCTCACGGGCGGTAATGTAGATGAAAAGAAGAAATAAAACAAGGACACTTTATGGAACTGTTCCGGTCCATGGAACCTGTAAAAATGAGGAATTTGTTTTTTAACCGATGAGCGGATAAGAAGGCGTCATGGGAACAGGCGATTCTGCCCGGTTTCTATCCCCTGTGAGGGCCTGTTGGCTGAGGATTCGTAAAAAGATATTGATGCGGCAGGATGTTGTGCTAGATTGGCACCGCTTTCCGTACCCGTATGGCCGCAATATGCCGTTGGTATATTGCCGGTTGAATAAATAATCCGGTTATTAATAAAACAGATATTTTTAACTTCTCCCGGGAAAGGATAAGGTTGATGGAATAAATAACATGGAAGAATCCCGCGTAAAGAAAAGCCTGTTGAACGCCAGGGTCAATCTCATTTTTTATGTTTTGATTCTTCTCATTTCCTTTTTTTCAAGGAAGATATTCTTGAATTGCCTAGGTGCTGATTTTGTCGGTTTGACGGGAACGTTAATGAGTCTGCTGAATTTCCTCAATTTGGCGGAACTTGGCATAAGCACGGCTATCGGGTATGTGCTTTACAAGCCGATTTTTGAACATGATGAAACCAGGATTAATGAAATTATCTCCGTGCTGGGATACATGTACCGGTGGATAGGGCGGATAATCATTGCGGCTGGAGTAGCGCTTTCCTGTTTCCTGCCGGTTATTTTCCCTTCCACAGGTTTTTCCTATGGAATCATCTATTTTGCTTATTATTCCTTTCTGGCCTCTTCCCTGATCGGGTATTTTGCCAACTACAGGCAGACCCTTTTGGGAGCGGACCAGAGGAATTACGTAGTGGCGTTTTATTTCCAGACGGCATCCATCATCAAAATCATATGCCAGATGCTGTCTGCATGGTATACGGGAAGCTATTATTTATGGATAGGGATAGAGCTGTTCTTCGGCATTATTTATTCCTTCATCCTGAATTGGAAGATCAATCAGGTCTATCCCTGGCTGAAGAGCAATGTGGCCCTGGGGAAGGAGCTGTTCAAAAAATATCCTGAAGTCACTAAATACACCAAGCAGTTGTTTATGCATCGGCTGGGAAGCTTTTTCCAGTTCCAGATGACGCCGTTCCTGGTATATGCCTTTGTTTCCCTCCAGATGGCGGCCTATTTCGGCAACTATTCCACCGTTGTGGAGAAACTGCACCTTCTGGTCAATAATATGCTCGGCAGTACGGAAGCCGGTGTGGGCAACTTGATTGCGGAGGGAAATGCGGGAAAAATCCGCAAGGTGTTCAGTGAATTGTTTTCCCTGCGCATGCTGATTGCCGGGACGGTATGTTTCCCCTTTTACCAGCTTTTGGAGCCATTCATCACGCTTTGGCTGGGGGCGGAATATATCCTTCCCCGGGAAATCATGCTGCTGCTCGTTATCAGGCTGTTCATCACCATTACGCGGGGGGTTGTGGATCAGTTTTTATACGGTTACGGTTTGTTCTGGGATGTATGGGCTCCTCTTGCGGAAAGCGTGATCAACATTTCCGTGGCGATCATAGGAGGTTACTTATGGGGATTGCCCGGCGTTTTGCTGGGGGGCATCTCCAGCCTGATACTTATTGTGGGCATATGGAAGCCTTTCATGCTGTATAACTGGGGATTCAGAAAAAATGTGATGAGTTACTGGTTCCAATTCGGTTACCAGCTGGCGCTGGTTTCGATTTCGGCCGTGTTCATGGGCTGGATCTGGAAATTCGTTCCCCTGCAGCCTTCCGCGTCTTTCTTTTCCTGGTTTTTATGCGCCTTCCTCATGGCCGTTTCTTATGGCGGAGTGACGGTTCTTTTAATGTATTGCGGTACGCAGGGCATGCGCGGAATGGTGCGCCGTGCGCTGGAGATGGCGGGAACCCGGTTGCCGTGGCGGAAAAAAACTGAATAGGGACGCAGAGGTGTTGCCGGGCATCGGGAATGGGGACGCTGCGTCATTTATGCTCAATCTTCAGTAGTCGTTTCGGCTTCCGGGTCAACAAAATCCTCCACCGCCTCGGAGACAATGATATTGCTCTCCATGGAGGAAAACCCGTAATATGCCGGATTGACGTTATTGCAATGCAAGTGCATCGTCGCAGGAAGGAACGCTCCGGCCAACGCCCAGCTGTTGGCATTCTCCATATCAAGATAATATCCGGAAAAGGGATAAATATTCTCAAAGCAATGGACTCCCCTCACCGTGGCGATCTTGACGCAGCCGCGGGTGGAATTCCCGCCATGCAGCAGCCACAACGCTCCCCTGTCTTCGGTATCATATCCTCCGTCCTGGTATTGCTCGTAAACCACCGCGTACACGCAGACGGGATAAC
>ERZ827488.4377-NODE-4377-length-10213-cov-4.488285_pt1 | contig 10213 bp, 9 predicted proteins | sample MGYA00519771_ERZ827488 | MGnify/ENA primary metagenome ERZ827488 (study PRJEB31778, sample SAMEA3449323) | human gut metagenome | biome: human gut; feature: human-associated habitat; material: faeces | place: United Kingdom | collected 2010/2012 ...
GTTAAGCACGCCGCCAGCGTTCATCCTGAGCCAGGATCAAACTCTCATAAAAAGTGTTTGTCCGCCAGTTTTGAACAAACTAGCTTCAATAGTTTAGTTTCCGTTAAAACTTACTGCTTTAAAGGACGACATTCCGTAATTGCTTACTTCCTGTCAGTTCGTAAATTGAAAATTTCAAAGAATTTTCAGGGTTGTTTTACTGTTCAGTTATCAATGTTCGTTTATCAATACCGGCTTAAAAGCCGTTGTTGATTTGTTTTATTTCGTTACCGCTGTGGGCTGTTTTTGTTGCCCTCGCTCGCGGCGACTTGATTATAATAGCACCCGGTCTGGTATTTGTCAACACCATTTTTCAACTTTTTTTGATTTTTTTCTTTTTTTATTTCCTCTTATTGTTAAAAAAACGGCGGGAAGCCGCATAAACAGTGTGTTTTCACTATTTTTATTTTCCGGACTTTCCGCCATTTTTTCTTAATTTTATCTGTTCTTTGTATTCTGAATACATTTCCGGAGCAAATCTACCGGTATCATGGTCATTGCAAGCAGAACAACCACAATCCAGCCTTTCATGCTAAACGGTACACAGCTAAACATACTGCCAATCCAGTCAAATACCACAAATGGTACTCTTTTTGCATTGACGATGCATGCCTGAACCGCAATAATGATAAAGAAAACCTTTAAGAAATCCGGATTTTCCTTTAATCGTTTAAATATTCCAAAACCGTCATCACGGACATTAAATCCATTAAATAACGCACTAAGTATAAACAATACAAAATATCCTGTTAAATGCTGCTGCTGTGCCAACACATTATACTGTCCGTCTACTGCAAATAACTGCTTAAAAAACGGCAGTTTTAAATATAAGAAACTGATAACAACCAACCATACTCCCATTACTCCGATTTGTATCATCATCTGTGGGCTGACAATACTTTCATCTCGGCGGCGCGGTTTTTCCTTTAAATATTTTTCAAGCGCCGGTTCATTTCCGAGCATCATCGCCCCCAGTCCGTCCATAACAAGGTTGACAAACAAAAGATGTGTCACCTTTAATGGCTCTTCTACTCCAAAAAATGGAGCAACGGCACTGATAATCACCGCCGCCATATTAATCACAAGCTGAAAACGGCAGAACTTTAAAATATTGTGATAAATTGTTCTTCCATACCAGATGGCATCCTTAATAGATTTGAAATTGTCATCTAATATTACAATTTTTCCGGCTTCTTTGGCAGCTTCTGTACCACTTCCCATGGCAAAGCCGACATCTGCCCGCTTTAACGCCGGAGAGTCATTGACACCGTCCCCCGTCATGCCGACAACAAGATTCATTTCCTGACACAGCCGCACCATTCTGGATTTATCTGTTGGCAGTGCACGGGCAATTACGCGGATATGCGGTATCATACGCTTCACTTCTTCGTCAGACATTTTATTTAACTGAGCAGATGAAATTGCCTTATCTTCCGGATTTTGTAAAAGTCCCGCATCTTTTGCAATGGCGACTGCCGTTTCCAGTCTGTCGCCTGTAATCATGACAACCTGTATACCGGCTTCCTGTACTTCCCGGATAGCCTCTTTTGCCTCACTTCTTACATCATCGCGGATTCCCACCAGGCCAATCAGAACAACATCATCCTGAATTTCATTTTCTTTGAGTTCACGCCCGGAATACCCAAATGCCAGTACACGCATTGCTTTTGCTGCCAGTTCATCGATCTTGCGGTTCAGGATGGCGTTGTCCATGGTACAGATATTGCCGTCTGCATCCAGATATTTCACTGCATTTGCCAGAAGTTTTTCCGGTGCCCCTTTATAGAAAGTTTTACCGGTGCTGTCGATGCGTGCCTGACTGAATTTATTTGCAGAGTTGAAAGACTGCTGTTTTGTTATTTTATATTCGCTGCTGTTCTCCAGAGTTTTGAATGTCTCCTCACCCAAAAACTTCATCAGTGCCTGATCGGTTGCATTTCCGCCGATGACTTTATGGGATGCATCAAACATGGACTGTGTATTCTTACCGATGGCAAGATCCACAAGACCTTTTACCTTGCTGTGTTTACTCAGCTGTGCAATATCAATGGAATTGCCGTCGCCGGTAAAGAAATCGACCACTTCAAGCATACCTTTTGTGATCGTTCCTGTCTTATCACTGAAGAGAATGTTTAAAGAACCTGCTGTCTCGATACCTTCTGCTTTTCTTACCAGGACATTGTGGTCAAGCATTTTGCTTGTATTTTGCATCAGTACGAGGGAGATCATCAGCGGAAGTCCTTCCGGAACTGCACAGACGATGATGACAATTGCCAGAGAAAGAGCCCTTACAACATCTTTGACAACCGGTTCAATCCCCATTGCAAAGTACTGGGAAACTCCGCCCGCCTGCATAACAAAGTAGACCAGGTAAAGTACGGCGATCAATACCGCACCGATATAACCAAACGTGGAAATCTGTTTTGCAAGTTTGGCAAGTTTTACTTTCAAAGGAGAATCCGGCTCGTCTTCCTGCATCTCTTCTGCCATTTTTCCCATCATGGTCTTCAGTCCGACCTTGCGTACATCAAGAATACCTTCGCCGTCAAATATCACTGCTCCGCGGAACAGGGAGTGTGCATCGACAAAGGTATCACCTGTGATGTCATCTTCCAGCTGAAAATCTTCTGATGCCGCTGTTTTTTTACATTCTTCTGCCTCGCCGTTCAGTGCGGAGTTGTCCACACGCAGTGCCCCGTCGATCAGTACACCGTCTGCCGGGATTTTATCACCGGACTGCAGCAGGACTTTGTCACCGACTACAACATCATCAACATCGATCACCGTGATCACGCCGTTCCTGTGAACTTTACACTTGTCTTTCTCTGTATTGTCTTTCAGTTCACGGTACTTGGTATCGCTTGCAACACCGGTCTTTGCAGATACGGTTGCCACGATCAGCACTGCAACGATCGTTCCGAGCGGCTCGTAAATCTCCGCATACCCAAAGAAGAACATCACGATCATCAGTGCTGCGATCGCCAGCAGGATCTTGATCATCGGATCACTGAACGTCTCTTTGAATTCTTCCCAGAACGTGGTCGGCTCGGAATCCGGGATCTCGTTGGAACCAAATTTACTTCTGGACTCTTCGACCTGTTTGTCTGTCAAACCATTATACTTCATCTTTTTGTCTCCTGTTTTTATTTTTCTGCTTATAAGCAGGGAGAAACTATATGAATCACTTCATCTCAGATATAGTCTCTCCCATATCGCACCATGTCATACCGGTACGCTCTTATTTCTGAAATCTTGCTGCCATCTCACCGATGCCGCCGTCCCTTGTTCCCTGTCCGATGGCACCGAATTTCCACTCACCGTTGTAGCGATAGATCTCACCAAAGATCATCGCCGTCATTCCTGAGTAGTCCTCTGTCAGGTTGTACTTTAAGATCTCCTGGTCATTTTTTCCGTCTACCAGGCGGATAAACGCATTCTCGATCAGTCCGAAATGCTGCTTTCTCTGCTGTGCCTGATAGATCGTTACAACGATCACGATCTTGTCATACTCAGACGGCACACGGTCCAGGTCGATCACGATCTGCTCGTCATCGCCTTCTCCTTCGCCGGTCAGGTTATCACCCATGTGACGGACGGTTCCGGATTTGTGTGTCAGATTGTTATAGTATACCAGATCATCTCTTCCTGCCATTCTGCCGTTCTGCAGTAAGATTGCAGAAGCATCGCAGTCGATCGGTGCCGGTTTCAGTGCAAAAAATCCTCTAGATCTTTTGACTTCATCCCATCCAAGTCCTACTACGACTCTGGATAACCCCTTTTTCTCTTTGGACAGATTCACTTTCTGTCCTTTCTGTAAACTGATAGACATAATCATGCCCCCTTTTCCAGGTTTTTAAGCATTGCTCAAATTCATTTTATCTGCCTGTACTACTTATGCGACTTCGATTCCATAATGTCCGCACAGTGCTGCCAGACCGCCCTGGAATCCGCTGCCGATGGCGTTGAATTTCCATTCTCCGTTGTGCTTGTACAGCTCGCCTACCACAACGGCTGTCTCAATGGAGAAATCCTCTCCGAGGTCAAAATGGATCAGTTCTTTTCCGGTTGCATCATCCACAATACGGATAAATGCGTTGGATACCTGTCCGAAATTCTGTCTTCTGACATCTGCATCGTAGATCGTCACGGTAAATGCGATACGTTCGATGTCGGATGGAACCTGTGTCAGATCGACCATGATCTGTTCGTCATCGCCTTCGCCGGAACCGGTCAGATTGTCGCCCATATGTTTGACACATCCGGTCGGATGTTCCAGATTTCCGTAAAAGATAAATTCTTTTTCGGTCGGGCATTTGCCGTTGGAACCGCACATAAATGCTGCTGCATCCAGGTCAAAATCTGCTCCTGTATCAAATGCGTTCACATCCCATCCGAGTCCTACCATAATGCTTTTCAGTCCCGGATTTCCTTTTGTCAGATCTACTTTCTGTCCTTTTGATAAATTAATAGGCATAATGTTTCCTCCTTTATGGATTTATATTAAGGTGAAGATTCACCTTGTTTGCTCTCAGTATCTCTTTGTCGGCATGTGGTACATCTGGTTGAATTCCTGCTTGATGTTCTCAAGTCTTGCCTGATCTTCATGCCGCTGTTTTCTTGCATTTTCCTGAATCTGTCTTGTCTCATCGATACCGTTTACGATCGTTTTCCAGGTCGTCTCCAGCGTCTCAATCTTGATCGAACTGCCGGATGCCAGCTGTGCCGTCATCTTGGACTGCTGCACGGTATTCTGTGCATTTTTAATAAGCATCTCATTTGTTTTCTGGTCCAGTGCAGAAATGGCTTCTGCCTGGATCTTCTGGCGTTTCAGCATGATCGCCTGTGCCAGTGCCTGCTTAAATACCGGAAGTGTGATGATAAATGCGGAATTGATCTTGCGGACCAGGTTCATGTTGCTGAATGCCATCGTCTTGATCATCGGGATCGACTGCATGGCAATGTTTTCTGCGGTACGCAGATCCTGTGTCCTCTGCTCCAGCATCATCAGTGCCTGATTTAAGCTGGTAAGCTCAAACTGGATCGACTGATCCCCAGTAGCCTCCATATCTGCCTGACGCTGTGCGATATAGGCTTCCAGCTCCTGACAGCCTTGTTCTCCGGCAAGAATGTATTTCACCAGCTCGTGGTAATAATTTACATTTGCCTCAAACATCGTCTCTAATTTGCGGTTGGACTGCTTGATCTCTGTCTCATATTGTTTGAGCTGAACATAGATCTGATCTACTTCTTCGCCCATTGTATGATATTTGGCAAGAATCTTGTCCATCTGTTTGCGAAGCCCGCCGAACAGTTTGTCAAACAGACCTTTGTTTTCTTTTAATTCATCCGGATCAAACTTCTCCATGATCTTTGCAAGCGTGTTCAGCATCTGACTGGACTCATCCAGCTGTTTCATATCCATGCTGTTTAACACCACATCCGATGCTTTGGAGATCTCTTCTGCGACCTCTGCCCCAAACGATACGATCGTCTCCAGATTGTTGACCTCGATCGTGCTGACGATATCGTCCACTTCTTTGGAACCAACCAGCTCTGCACTCATCTGCTTTCTGTCCACAACGATATCATAAGACTTCACCTGTTCCAGTTCCGCCTGTGCGGCCGGAGCTGTCTGCGTTGGAGCATCTGGTCTGTTAAAATTAAGTCCCATCTTTTACTCCCTCCTGAATAGTATGTCCCGCCAGGATTTCTGGCGTGCCTTTGGTAATGGAACCCTCGTCAGATCCGGGACATTTAAATCATATAAATACTCCCCGATCTGATGCTCTTCCATCTGTTTTCTGTTGTAAAAGTTCTCTATATTCTGATATCCGGTCGGTATGAAAAACAGAATGTCAAAACCGGCCAGATTCAAAAACGCGGTAAGGATCGCATCCTCCAGTGAGATTACTTTCTCACCGGGATTGATATAGATCAGTTTCGGATTTTTCTTTGTGAAATCAAATTTCTGAAGCATCCGCAGGATTTCTTTCGGCAGGTTCAATATCGTCGAAAGGATCGTGTACTCCGTGCCGTTTTCAAAGGTGCCGCGGATCAACTTCTGCTCGATCAGGATCTGCAGCTTGTTCAGAATGTGCTCCTGGATCTCTTCTCTTAAAAAGCCATAGGCATACGCCGGATGGTTTTTGATCTTTGCCTTCTGCAGTCTGCCGTTTTTGTAAAATTCAGTCACATAAGGCTTGATCGGATTGGCTGCAAGCGGCTGAATATAAGGAAAGCTTTTAATCACCATGGTATCTTCTGTGATCAGCTCCCGGATCGATGACCAGTACTCGGATACTTTTCCGTCTTTTACGCCGGAAACTTTTGCAAAAATGACCGGGATATTGACAGTGCTTTCCGTCGTACTGAAATTCGGCCGGTATTTCACTTCTTCGTTCCATAAAAGCCGGATCTCCTCGTACATCGTCTGGAGATTGATGATATCCGCCCTCTGATACTGCTGGTTGCGGTACAGTCCACTATCCTGATACATCAGAGTATCCAGTTCCCGCTCCGCATGATAGGCAGCCGTCCCCATCCGGACTTCGGTATTTTCCTGCGGAAAACGCTGTAAATGCAGCGTCTCCGTAAAATTCATCTGATAGAGCAGCTGATCTTCCAGTGCAAACGCAGCACTGCGATCCGGATCGAGGATCAGTACATCCACCGGAAGTCTGCCCAGCATTTTCAGAAACAACGCTTCAAAACGATTTTTGCATCCGCCCATATAAAAAAAGCATCCAATCTGCGGCATACGCCAGCTTTTGAATAACTCCGGCAGATAACGCATCATCCAGCAGATCAGATAGACTGCCTTGTTGGTCAGTTTATTGCGGTTCTCATCCAGTGCTTTTTCCTCCTCCAGAAGCACATCAAGAAATGCTTTGATCATCAGGCTCTGAAGCTCCCGGTTCGCCAGATACTGAAGATTGCGTTTCAGATCCAGAAGCATCTCATCGGTTTTGCTGTAATTTTTTCTGGAAACTTTTGCGATCTCCTCCGGAGTCGGCGGCTCGATCTGCCCGTTTATGATCACAATGTTTCGCTTCCGGGCTTTTAATTCCTGGTAAAGCTGGTAAAGCTCGTTAGTATAAGAGATTTTATCTTCTACACCATTTATCTGGCAATAACAATTATAATAAAATTCAGGATCACTGCCCCGCACGGTTGGCGGCTTTGCAATATCCAGAAGAGGCTTTCCCTCAATCCATGCATTGGTGCAGTTTCTGACATCCGGAAGTCTGCCGTAAAGGCGGCTTCGCTCCATCTCCTGTTGCTGCTGCATGCGAAGATTCTTCAGACTGAAATCCCCCGGAAATGCCTGCATATCCGGCAAGGTCAGCGGCATAGAATATGCATTCGCCGCATCCAGTCTCTGATAATTCTGATCTCCGTGGTACTGCAAAAGTACAATATCGCAGCCCGCATGGCACAATATAGACAAAAGCATCAGCTCATAATGGCTGATGTCTCCCTCGTACAGAATCTTCGGGACGGAATTTTCACCGAGCAGATTGACGATCCGCTCGAACTTATAATACAGCCAGCACATGAACTTGATGTAGGCATTTTTCAGCATACCCTCTGTCTTGCCTGCCCTTTGCATAGAAGCAAAAAAATCATACATGGACATCGCCATATTTTTCCGCTGGTACGGATTCATCCGCGGAAGCCATTTCTGTAAACGACTTTCGATAAAACCAGGAGCCATCTGAAAATCCATGCCCATCATTTCCTCGTAATAAGCAAGATTCTGTTCGCCTGGGTTTTGGATCCTGCCTTCGATCACAACGCCGCGAAGCCTCGCCTCCTCATAATATTTCCGGATAAAGGCCGCGACCTGCGGTGTATAACCGCTGATGCGGTAAAAGTATACTTCTTCTCTTGTCGTTCTGAACGAAAGCTCTTTAAAATAATCGTCAAGTATGCTTAATTTCTGTTGTCTGAACATAGGTGAAATGCGAATGCCGCCCTCTCTTTTTCTGTAAAATTACATATAAATCACTATATCATTTTTTGCGTTTCTTTTCAAGCATTTTAAGAAACGACCAGGCAATCGTTTCTCTTTGCATACTGTCGCCGTACAGATACCTGAAAAATTGGATCCAGACGTGACAATTTCTGCTTTTTAGCGTATACTCAAAGCAGATAAAAGAAAAGGAGGTTATTTTATGCTTGTTCTTCCAAAGAAGACTTCGCACCCCCTTCACACAGATTCGATCCTTGAGATCAACCGTGTCACCTCCAGAGCTGAGGACTATACAGGCATACACAACATAAATCGCGTGACGCAAAGTGAATCTCTCTCCTCTGCTGAAGCCGCGCCATTCACTGTATCCAGAGCATCGGAAACTCCTATGTCATCCCGTGTTTCGAATCCATCGCCGTCTTATCGGAGATCCGCACAGCAGAATACATTCACGTCATCTGCTCCTTCCGGCATCTCACACCAGATCATGCCTGCTCTGATAAATCAAACGAGGAAAGGACAGAAAACACTACTTGGAGATGCAATTTCTCTTGGAAAGATCAAGGCCTGCCTTGGCTGGAATGTCAAAAATCCAGCCTGTGATGTGGATGTTTCCGCATTTCTTCTTGGCCGTGACGGAAAAGTTTCAGGCGATGACTGGTTTGTATTTTACGGGCAAAAAGAAAGTCCGGATTGCAGTGTGATTTTTTCTGATCGGGAAAACACGGACCGCGAGTCCGTTGCGATCGATCTTTCCAGACTGAATCCATCGATCACCCGGATCGTCTTTGTGCTGACGATCAATGATGCCTTTTCCAAACGCCTGAATTTCGGCATGATCGAGGATGCCTATGTGCGGATTTTAGATGCCGCTTCTGACCGGGAGCTGGTCAGCTTTGTGATGGATGAATATTATTCCAATGTCATCTCCATGATGATCGGAGAAGTCTATTTACATAACGGAAACTGGAAATTCAATGCCATCGGAAACGGGGTCGCCAAAGACCTGGAAGGCTTATGCGGTCTGTATGGTGTACAGATTAAACAGACTTGAACACCGTTTCTTTTTAAGGAGGAAATCGTTTTATGTTAAATTTTGAAGTGATCAATGAACTGAGTCTGAAAGTTACCTGCACCGGAAATGATGTACTGTTCACAAAGGCCGGTGCTTTTATCGCCGGCGAAAGCCAGGGCGGAAAAAATTATCGTTTTGAAAAACTGCTGCTCGGTCCACAGAGCAACCTGATGCAGGCAGCCCTCGGTTCCCTGACAAGACGCGTCACCCGTGAAAATCTGCCTCTGATGAAAGTCACTATGAATGGCGATTCTGTCACTTATTATGCAAATCATGGACAGCATGTAGTTGTGTATAAACTTGCCCAGGGTGAAATCCTTTCGGTAGAGTCCGAGAATATTCTCGCTTTTACACAGGACTGTGATTACAGCGTCCGCTTTATCGGCTGCGGTATCTTTTCCCAGAAAGGTCTGGCAACCTCAACGCTGACCGGAGCCGGTCCGAATGCCTATGTCGCTGTGCTCTCGGACGGCAACCCAATCGCCATGGACAACACCGACAGCCATGCTACAATTTCTGTAGACCCGGATGCTGTGATCTGCTGGATGAGCCGCCGCGGATATGGCGATCCGCAGATCCGCAGTGATCTTTCCTGGAAAAACCTGATCGGGCAGGCTTCTGGAGAATCCTATGCCTATGAATGGTCCGGCAACGAACCGGTCTGCGTACTTTTGCAGCCATGTGAACGCTCCGGCGGTATCCGCGTCGGCATCGATTAAATGCAATTTTATTATTCAAGATTCACGTAAAAGACCGCAGGGCATTTCGCTCTGCGGTCTCTTTTTTATTATCAGCAAATGCTGATCTTCTCATTATTCTTCTGTTTTATCTGCACCATACAGTGTGATCAGTTTGTTCAGGTATTCATAACGAGCTTTTGCTTCTGCTTCATTCTTAGCGAACAGTTTCTTAGCCTTTTCAGGGTTAGAACGCATCAGGGAGTTGTAACGAACTTCGCCGTTCAGGAATTCCTGATATTCTCCTGTCGGAGCTTTGCTGTCCAGAGTGAATGCATCTTTTCCTTCTGCTTTTGCAGCCGGATTGTAACGGAAGCAATGCCAGTAACCAGCTTTTACTGCCAGTTCTTCTTCTGTCTGAGCTTTTGCCATACCTTTCTTGATACCATG